>ERZ779840.2369-NODE-2369-length-16360-cov-6.110948_pt1 | contig 16360 bp, 15 predicted proteins | sample MGYA00511561_ERZ779840 | MGnify/ENA primary metagenome ERZ779840 (study PRJEB29588, sample SAMEA2162036) | human gut metagenome | biome: human gut; feature: human-associated habitat; material: faeces | place: Denmark | collected 2008/2010 ...
AAGTCTGGCAGGTGCAGCAGCGGGCATACAAGAAATACTACGCGCGCACGATGCGAAAGGATATGACCAAGGCCGAGTTTGAGGCATGGACGCGTGATGCAGAGCGCAAGCGGGACGCCGCGCTGGAACCGTATGCGCGTGCTGCCACAGAAGAAGACCGCCAGCGCATTGCAGACGCGCTGGCGGAGGAGCTGAACAAGCTATAAGCAAATATATAAATTTTAATAGAGCTTCATCGAATTAGCAGCCCATACACATTCTTTACTTCTGAAGCTGTTCCAAGCTTTCTGCGAGCTTCTGGTTGCCGGTTTCATAATCCCGAACTGCGTCGAGAACCTTTGCGCAGGCCTCGCTGTCACCGGTGTGGGAGAGCTTGTGCGCCAGTTCCTTAAGCTCGTTTGTGTGGGAAACGTTGTGCCCGACCATGTAACGCATGAGTGCAATCAGCTCATCGCGCGGCGTGTCCGGGTGCGAATGGTCATGAGAATGTTCGTGCTCATGCGTATGCTCATGTTCGTGTGTATGCCCGCAATCGTGACCGTGTTCCATGTGCATAATGATACCTCCAGCAAATTGATTTCATGACAAAACTGCGGCGTTTTCTTCCCCAAGAAACGCCGCAGTTTTGTTTTAGGATTGGATTGGGATAAGCGTATTAACGGATGGCTGTATTGTATCAGATTGCAAGCCGGTTCGGAAGCTCCCCGGGGGGATACTTTCTTATAGGACGCTTTTCGTTTCGCAATCCCCTCATGGGGTTATTTTCGGAAGTTTGCGCTGCTTTCTCCAAAATAAAACCTCCCCTCGGGGTTTCGGATGGATATAGAATTTGGAATACTGTCCAAAATGGATTGCCTAATTTTATGAAAATGTCACAATCTATTCGTTTTGAACCTCCGGGGGAGCTTTTTTCAGTCTGCGTACCACGCTATACTATTACTATCCTGAAACGGCGAAAATCGCCTAAAGAAAGAGGAGGAACAAACAATGGCATGTTTCCTGGTACCGACTGCGGAAGCCATCGTCACGGGTGTCGTTTCCACAGTGGAAAAGAAAAACGAGGTCGCGGTAGAAGGCAAGATTCCGTTCTCCCGCAAGCTCAAGTGGCTCAAGAATATGCTCTGGGGCGGCGCAGCGCTGCTGGCGTATGAGCATGTGTGGCACGGTGAAGTGGTGCCTTGGTTCCCGTTTTTGACCGCTGCGGCAAATCCCGAGGATGCAGCCGTCATGCTGCACGAGATGGCGACCGTCGGCGTAACGATGGCTGTGCTGGTTACAGTCGCGTGGGGCTGCATCGCGCTCGCCGCTGACTCGATCGTAAAGCGCGAGTCCGGCATGAAGCCCGCCGCACGCTGAGGAGGAACGCATATGACACTTCTGACCTGCGTTTTTGCGGCAATCATCTGCACCATCCTGTGGTACAAGCACGCGCCGGACAACACCATGCGGCTTGGCACACTGAGCCTTATGTACTGGGGCGCTTCTCTCATGTGGCTTGGCGACGCGATTTTTGAATACGCCGAGCTGCACGAAGCGTTCTTCACACCAGAACCGATCGATATGCTCAACGACTTCTATCTGGGCCTGTCCGTTGTGGCGCTGGGTCTTATCATCTGGCTGGTGATCCTGCTCATCAAGGACCCGAAGGGTGCGGTAAAAGCATCGCTCAGCAAGAAGAACTGAAATCATCGCTTTTCCGAATGCGGCGTCCCTCTCAGAACGAAAGGGACGCTGTTTTTCGGCTAAGACCACTCATACAGATAATTCGGAGGATATTTCTTTGAAACACGCGCATATTACAAGATTCTGGGCAATGCTGCTCAGCTTGGTCATGGTGCTGTCGCTGCTCCCGGCAAATGTATTTGCGGCAGATGATGCAGTTTCTGCGGATCTTACAATCTACACCGCAGCTGACTGGACAAACTTTGCCAATGCCGTTGCCGACGGAGACGACTACAGCGGCAAGACGGTCGTTCTTGCAAACGACATTGACCTCGGCGGCAGCGAAGAAAACCCGACCGCAATGGCGGGCAAGTGGGTGTCCTACAGCGACATCAAGACCTTTGCCGGAACCTTTGACGGGCAGAACCATACCGTTTCCGGTATCTATTTTGTACAGTCCGACGCCAAATACCACGGCGGTCTGTTCGGCAAGGTCACAGGCACGGTCAAAAACGTCACCACCCGCGGCACGGTGACCGGCAATGTCTTCACAGCCGGTATTGCCTACCAGCTCGCAGGAACAGGAAAGATGGAAAACTGCCACAACTATGTAACCGTGACCGGAAACGGTAACGCTGTCGCAGGCGTGGTGGGAAATATGCAGCCAGGCGCCACGGTGAAAAACTGCTCCAACCTCGGAGACATCACCAACCTGGCTGCCAGCGGCGCCAACACAGGCGGCATTGTTGGCTCCACAGGCAACAAGGGGACGATCTCCGGCTGCTATAACAAGGGCAAGATCGACAGCGCTGCCAACGCGGGCGGCATTGCCGGCAATGTCGCAAGCAAAGATGTCGTGGTCGAAAACTGCTATAACGCGGGTACGATTGTCTCCAAGAGCGACAACAGCTCTGTGGGCGGCATTGTGGGCAGACAGTCCGGAACCATCCGGAACTGCTATAATACAGGCGTGGTCAGCAACGCAAACGGAGCCAGTGCACCGGGCGCGATCCTCGGCTGGAATCAGAGTAATGGCGCGAATCTGACCAACAACCACTATCTTGCATCGAGCACGAACTATGCCGTTGGCAGCCAGAAGGACGAGAACGGCAAGAAAACCGATGACGAAATGCGTTCGGCAGAATTTGCCGAATCGCTCGGCAGCGCCTACAAAGCGGTGAGCAGCTCGTATCCCGTCCTCGCATGGCAGGACGGCGGCGGAGAAACACCGCCCGAAGCCACCGAGCACACAGTCACCTTTATGAATGGAGAAACGGTTTTCGCCACGATCAAGATCGCAGACGGAGCATGTGCCGCCAAGCCGAGTCCCGATCCCACCAAGACCGACTATCTGTTCCAGCACTGGAGTAAATCAGAAAATGGTGAAGCCTTTGATTTTTCTGCGCCCATTACGGAAGATCTGACGCTCTACGCCGTCTGGACGGAAAAAGCGAGCACAGAATGGGATTATGAGATCATCGACAATGGCACAGCGGTAAAGCTCACCCGATACAAGGGCAGCCGCACGTTTGCCATAACGCCCGAAACCATCGGCGGCCTGCCTGTCACGACACTCGGCAGCAGAACCTTCACAAATAATACCTCCCTCACATATGTCGCGCTTTCAGAGAGCATCACCACCGTAGAGGACGGCAACGGTCTTTCCGGCGACGGCGCGTTCCGCGGCTGCACCAAGCTGCGGACGGTGATTCTGTCGGAAAATCTGAAGCGCATCGCGGACTATATGTTCTACGGCATTGCTGCGGACATTCAGCTCCCGATTCAGATCAACTTCCAGAACGTGGAGGAGATCGGTGACTATGCCTTCTCCTGCTGCAACAACATCGTCACGCTCCAGCTTCCCAAGTCGGTCACCAAGCTCGGAAACGGCGCGTTCTATCAGTGCCGCCGTCTCAAGACGCTGGACATCCCCGGCGTGGTCGAGATCAGCGCAGACGCCTTCACCGAGACGATCTTTGAAGAAACCTACGAAAACGCATGGAAAAACGGCACGTTCTCCGGCATCGTCTACGCCGGAAATGTCGCCTACCTGTACATGGGTGACTGTACGGTTGACGCGGAGGAGAGCGAAAAATACAGCGGCTCCATGCCCGAAAACACGGCGCTGGAGCTGAAGGACGGCACGACCGGCATCTCCGAGTTCCTGTTCACCAGCCACTATTCCGACCTGACCTCCTGCAAGGAGCATCTGACGTCGCTGACGCTCCCTGCCAGCGTCCGGTTTATCCCTGATGGGATGTTTGACGGCTTCTGCGCGGTGCAGGACGGCGCCTTTACCGGCGTGGAGTTCCGGGGCATCGGCGGCTCCTATGCCGAAAGCTACGCAAACGCGCATAAAAACATCCGCTTCGTCAGCCTCGGAAGCGGCAGCGACTACGATGACAGCAAGCTGGACTATGACTGGTATGACAAGGCAGCGGGCAATGATTATGTGATCCGTAACGCGCATGAGCTGCGCGCCTTTGCAGACCTGCTCGATACCGGGGAGGATGACTTCTCCGGTGCGACCGTGACGATCGCTGCGGACATCGATCTCGGCGGCATCACCGAGCAGGGCGGCTACGGCATTGAGGGCCTTTCATGGTATCTCTCCCGCCTCGGCAACTTCGCCGGAACCTTTGACGGCGACGGACACACCATCTCTGGCGTGTATCTGAACTGCCCCACCACGGACAAGGTCGGCTTCTTCGATGAGCTGGCCGGCACCGCGGTCGTCAAAAATCTGACGGTCAAGGGCAAGATCATCGGCCGTGACTATGTCGGCGGCATCGCCGGCTCCACCGCCTCCGGTGCAGTGATCGAAAACTGCAAATTCAGCGGAACGGTCATCGGCGCCAGTGAATACGGCTACGAAGGAGGCCGTCGGCGGCATCGTCGGCCGCGCCATGAAAACAACGATCGGCGGCTGCGAGACGCGCGGCAGCGTCACAGCCGAGATGGCGGAGGCGTACCGCGAACACCAGCAGGGCTATGTCGGCGGCATCTGCGGCTACAATTACGGCAGCACGATCCTGCGCTGCACAAACCATGCCGCAGTCACCGGCAACGGATACGGCACCGGCGGCATCACGGGCTTCAGCCAGCTCGCCTCCGTCACTGACAGCATAAATGAAGGAACCGTATATGGCTTTGAGAATGTTGGCGGCATCTCTGGCAAAATCGCCGCTTCCGGGTCAGCTGGTCTTCACAGCGGCTGCACGAACAGCGGTATAGTCAGTGGAACGATGAAAGTCGGCGGCATCTGTGGTATTGCCGTAGGCGTTGTCCAGACGGAAAACGGTTATCAGACCGTTCTGGATTGCTCAAACACCGGTACCATCACAGCACAGAATCATGCTGGCGGCATTGCAGGGTACATCCATGATTCCGTAATCGGCAAATCGTTCAATGAAGGCGATGTCAACACCGCACAGTACAGAGGCGGCATTGTCGGCTATGGCCTTGGCTGCCAGATTTCAAACAGCTATAACACCGGCAGCATAACGGCGAGCAAGGACTTTGCCGGCGGCATCATGGCTTATGACGGCGATAAAGAGGGCAAGCTTGCAAATTGCTACAATATCGGCGCTATCTCCGGCGGAGAGCACAGTGCATCGCTGGTCAATGTCTATGAAAACGCCCAGCCCAACAGTGAGAACTGCTACTATCTGGTGACGACAGCATCTGAACAGGCAGGCGAAAAGACGGCACAGGCTTTCGCAAGCGGCGAAGTGGCCTATCTTCTTGGCGAAGCCTATGGACAGACAATCGGGACAGATGAGCATCCTGTATTCCGCAACGGCAATCAGGTCTACACCTATACCGCATGCAGCGGCAAGGTTGCATATACCAATGACGCCTCTCTGGATGGCGTCACTGCAGCACACACACCCGGGGCGCCTGTCCGCGAAAATGAGGAGCCTGCGACAACGAGAGCAGATGGAAGCTATGATGAAGTCGTTTACTGCACAGTTTGCAAAGCGGAGCTCAGCCGCGTAACAAAGGTGATTCCACAGTTGGACGATGATCGTCCAATCTTCCCGGTACATCCCGGTATCGTGATTCCCGCCAAAGACCCGGCTTTCCCCTTCAAGGATGTTCCCACATCGGCATGGTACTATGATTCCGTAAAGAGCGCATGGAAAAACGACCTGATCAACGGCGTGACCGGCACGGAGTTCCGTCCGGACGAAAACATGACGGTTGCGCAGGCAATCAAGCTGGCAGCAGCGCTGCATCAGATGAATATGCGCGGAAAAGTGTCTCTGACGAACGGCTATCCGAACTGGTACAGCACCTATGTGGACTATGCCATTGCAAATGATCTGATTGAGTCCTCCTATGGCGCGTACACGCCCGCGCAGATGAACACAGCGGTCACGCGCGCGGAATTTGTCCATATCTTCTATGCAGCAGCCGGTAAGCTTCCTGCAATCAACACCATTGCAGACGGAGCAATCCCTGATGTCAGAACCGGCGATGCGTTTGCCGCCGAGATTTATGATTTCTATCGCGCAGGTGTCCTGACAGGCTCTGATGCAAAGGGTACGTTCAAGCCTGCAGATACCATCAAGCGCAGCGAGGTCGCAGCGATCCTTGTTCGGATGTACGACAGCGGTTCGCGTGTATCTCAGACATTCTAATTCACAGATACTATTTCAGGCGGGGTGCGGCCAAACCGGCTGCACCCCGTTAACGGTGAATCTGTCCGGCCGCCTGTTCCGGGAAGATCACCCGCCAATCAACAGATACAAAGGAGGGCAGCCACATATGCAGACATTGGAAGAAGCCTGTCGGGACTGGGAATCCGGAAGACCTGCGGATACTGCGGAAGGCCGCAGCGCCTGGGACAATTATTATACCTATCTGGCTGAGCATTGCCCAACGGACAAATTCAGAAATCCGCAGGGTGACCAGCTCACTGAATACCTTTTGAAAAATGGAATTCTGCACAAAGGCGATTCTGTTCTTGACATTGGCAGCGGAAGCGGAAGCTATGCCATTCCGCTTGCCACGCATGGCATGAAGGTTACGGCACTTGACTGCAACGCGGCATCGCTTGCGCTGCTAGAGCGAAGAAGCCGCCGCCTTGGCTGTAGCAACATCACCTGTGTACAGGCAGATTGGGATGGATTTTCGTCTTGCTCGGATGCCTGCTTTGACGTTGCGTTTGCTGCAATGTGCCCGGCGATTTCCAGCAAAAGTGATTTGCTGGCTATGGAGCGGTTGGCAGAGCGAAAATGCTGTATTCTGACTGTAGCACGCGGCTCATATGATCTTCACCGCAAAGCCATGATACAGGCGCTCGGACTGACGCCGCCTGGCGGGATGGTCACCGAAGCGCTGCGCTATTTTGAGGTCTTAAGTCTGATGGGCCGTCTGCCCGACGTGAAGACATGGAGCTTTTCCTCGGAGACGGAAATCCGTCTGGAGGATTTCCTGACGCGATACATTGTGTATTTCCGCATTTTCGGAATGGAGGATTCTTCTTCTGAGGCCTATCTGCGGAAATATTTTCAGGAAAACGCGGCAAACGATATTTTGACGGAACGTTCACAGCTCAATTTGTCGCTTCTGACCTGGTCGCCGGTTTGCACATAATGAAAACTCGCTTTTCAGACGCTTTTTCTGAAAAGCGAGTTTTCTTAATTTCACACTTCCACATTCCAGAGATATTTTTAGCTGGCGTGCTGATACGCAAAGCGTGCTTTGCACAATCCCCCATACGGGATATTACGCCCTATTCTTGTATCCTTGTACAAAATTAGATATTAAATTTTTATATATTATCCAAATTTCCTAAGATTTTATCGTATATATAATGCAAAGTAAAAGCATTCATTGTTTTTACCCCCCGGAGGGGGTTATGTGCTGCGGAAATCCCTTTCAAATTTCATCCCCCGGGGAGGCTTACGGCACGGCACAAAAAACAGTAAAATATAAAAATCAGAGAGGCGGTGGTGCGCGTGGACGATTGGAATACAGAGAAGGAACACAGCCATGTACATGAGTACGAACATGTCCATCCGCACACGCATGACTGCGAGGATGCACACGAACACCCACATACGCATGTGCACGGAGAAGAACACACGCACAAGCACCCGCACCACCATGAAAACACAAAATACGTCCAGAACCGGCTGGCACGGGCATCCGGCCATTTGCAGCACGTCCGGGCCATGGTCGATGAAGGTGAGGACTGCTCAGATGTTCTGATGCAACTGTCGGCTGTGATCGGTGCGCTGCAGTCCATCGCCAAGGTGATTCTGAAAGACCATCTGGATCACTGCGTGGTAGACGCGGTGCAGTCCGGCGATACGCAGACGCTGGACGATTTCAAAAAAGCGATTGACCGCTATATTCGCTGAGGAGGAACGCCATGATCGACAAGAATTTTGATCCGTGGAAGCGGGTGCGCGAATTTCAGCCGGAAGCGCTGTTGCAGGAAAGCAGCGATCTGGTGCAATGGCCGATCAAGCTCTACAAAGCACCGAAGCTCTCGCCCTATTACCACGGCGGCCATCTGCTCATTGCGGCGGACTGCTCCGCGTTTTCCTATCCGGGTTTTCACGACGCACTGTCAAAGGGGCGGATTCCGCTGATCTGCTGCCCGGAAAACGACTTTGATATTACCGTGAAGCTGGCGGACATTTTCAGTCTCAACGACATTGCAAGCGTCACGATCGTGACCATGGACAAGCCGTGCTGTGCGGAGCTCAAGGACATGGTGCTGCGTGCCGTCAAGGCAAGCCGCCTGCCCATTCCCGTGCAGATCACAAATCTGTTTGTGGATGCCGAGGAAGTGGACTGACAAAAAGCCATGCATTACGAAAGAAATACAAAAAAACAAGTTACTTACCATGTGCCAGATACGGACATTACCATTCCCGCAACCTTGCTCTGCGGAAGAAAAGCCGGCAGAACCATAACAATTTCCGCCGGCGTCCATAGCCGGGAGTACATCGGCATTGAAACACTGATCCGCTTGGCGCAGGAGCTGACGCCGGAGATGGTGCAGGGAACGATCTTACTGCTGCACTGCTGCAATTATGAAGGCTTTTTGTCGCGCAGTTCGGACATCATGCCGCAGGACGGAAAGAATCTGAACCGGGTATTTCCGGGCGCGGCAGACGGCACACCGACACAAAAGCTTGCCGCGTTTCTGGAATCAGAGATCATCGGTCATACCGACTATCTGGTTGACCTGCATTCCGGAGGCTTTTGCGAGGCGCTGACTCCGCACGTCTATTACCACGGCGCAGCAAAGCCATCTGTCTGCGCAGAATCCTTCCGCATTGCGGAACTGACCAGCGCGAAATATCTGGTTCGCTCGGAAGCAAAAAAAGGATTTTACAGCCATGCCGGTCAGTGCGGCGTTCCGGCGATTATTCTGGAGCGCGGCGGCTGCGGTCTTTTGCATGAGGAGGAGGTTCGGCAAAATCTTGCGGATGTCAAAAACATACTCCGTGGACTGGACTTTTTGCTGGATGCGCCCGAGGTAAAATTTCCGCACGCCATGGTACAAAACGGGCACTATCTGAACGCGCCAGCCAGCGGCTGCTGGTATCCGAAAAAGCGTCCGGGAGACAGGATCAGAGCAGGAGAACTCCTGGGCGAGATCCGGGACATTTATGCCGAGCGGCTGCGCAGCGTTTTTGCCGAAGCAGACGGCGTGGTTCTGTATCAGACAGCTTCGCTCGGAATTGCAGCGGGAACCCCAATGATCGCATACGCAGAACTGGAAAAGGAAGGGTCACAATGATCTCAGCAATGGAACAGCGCGTCCGGCACTACTGGACGCTTCGGTCGCACGATTTTGGTACCGTGCGGAAAAATGAATTGGACAACGACATGGGGCAGCGGTGGCTTTGCGAGCTGGAGAAGCTTTTGCCTGATGGGAAAAATCTTCGCATCCTGGACGTCGGCACAGGCACCGGCTTTTTTGCAATTTTATTGTCACAGGCCGGACATCAGGTAGAAGGCGTTGACCTGACCCCTGCCATGCTCGATGAGGCGCGGGCGGTCGCCGCGCAGCGCGGGCTGGAGATTGTGTTTCGCGAAATGGACGCGCAGGCGCTTTCTTATGACGACAGCAGCTTTGACGTGGTACTCAGCCGGAATCTCACATGGACGCTGCCGGAGCCGGAAAAGGCTTACCAGGAGTGGTTCCGTGTCCTGAAGCCCGGCGGGATGCTTTTGAATTTTGATGCGGACTACGCCGCAAACGTGCGCAGCCACAGCACGCAGAACCGGCAGGTCGCACCGGACAGTCCGTATGGGCATATCGGCATGACGGATGCGCTGCAGCAGGAAAATGACGAGATCACGCTCAGCATGGACATTGGGCAGCTCCGCCCGGCGTGGGACGTGTGCGTTCTGCGAAAAATCGGGTTTTCAGCGTGCAAAACCGACCTGAGCGTCGGCAAACGCATTCTGGGAGAACTCGATCTGACGCACGCGCCGATGTTCGGCATTTACGCGAGAAAATCCTGACACCAGACGGAGAGAATCAATATGGTACACTTTACAACCTATGAAGAAGAAAATATCCACTATTGGACCAATCGTGCGCCCGGCTATTCCGCGGTCAACCAGGAAGAACTGGCAGGCGACCAGAAGGCCGTCTGGCGCGGCGTGATTTCCGACCGGATTGCCGCACACCTTCCCGAAAAGCGGCCGGAGGAGATCCGGGTTCTGGACGTTGGCACCGGACCGGGCTTTTTTGCCATCCTTCTGGCGGAGCTTGGCTATCAGGTGACTGCGGTAGACTATACGGCTCCCATGCTGGACGAGGCGCGCCGCAATGCGGGCGCGTTGGCTTCGCGCATCTGCTTCCGGCAGATGAATGCCGAGGAGCTGAGCTTTGAAGCTGCGTCGTTTGATGTTCTGGTGACCCGGAATGTTACCTGGAATCTGCATGAGCCGGAAAAAGCCTATGCGCAGTGGACGCGGGTATTGAAGCCCGGCGGCGTACTTCTGAACTTCGACGCCAACTGGTATCGCTATCTGTGGGACGAGGCTGCGCAGACGGCGCACGCACAGGACCGAGCAAATCTTCTTGATTCCGATGTGCGCGATGAAACGGCCGGAACCGACGTTTCCGCCATGGAAGCGATCGCGCGGCAAGCGCCGCTCTCCAGCCGCCAGCGTCCGGCCTGGGATCTCCATATTCTGCACGGACTTGGGATGCAGGCGGCTGCAGATACAGAGGTCTGGAAGCAGGTCTGGACAAAAGAGGAGCGCATCAATAACGCATCTACACCGATGTTTTTGGTGGAGGCGCGAAAATGTCCGCTGCTCCAGTAAGGAGAAGCTGTGAAAAAATATATTCTGAAACGATTTTTGCAGCTCATTCCGGTGCTGCTTGGCATTACGTTTTTATCCTTTGCCATGATGCGCGTTGCGGGCAGCGACGCAATCACAGAGCTTTACGGAGACAAGGGCGCAGTTGCGCAGGAAGTCATCGACGCCAAGCGCGCGGAGTTGGGTCTTGACCAGCCGTTTTTGACGCAGTATTTTGCGTGGCTTGGCGGTCTTCTGACCGGAGATATGGGCGTAAGCTATGTCTCCGGACGCAATGTATTCGGGACCTTTGTTTCCAAGCTCCCGGCAACGCTGCTTCTGACGGCGCTTTCGATTGCGGCAACCGTTCTGATCTCCATTCCGCTGGGCGTTCTGGCGGCGGTGCGGCATGATAAATTTACGGACTACTTTCTGCGCTTTTTCAGCTTTGTCGGCAACGCGCTGCCGAATTTTTTTGTGGCGCTGCTGCTGATGCAGGTGTTTTCGATTCATTGGAAGCTCTTTCCCGTCATTTCCAGCGGCACTACGCTGCAAAGTGCCGTTCTTCCGACGCTGACGCTGGCAGTTGCCATGTCAGCAAAGTATATGCGTCAGGTTCGCGCGACCGTTCTGGAAGAACTGAACAAGGACTATGTCACGGGGGCAAAGGCACGCGGTATTCGCGGGCGCGTGGTTCTCTGGAAGAGCGTGCTGAAATCCTCCATGCTGACGATCATCACGCTGCTGGCGCTTTCCATCGGGAGCCTTCTCGGCGGCACAGCAATCATTGAAAGTATTTTTATGTGGGACGGCGTCGGCAAGCTGGCCGTGGACGCCATCACCATGCGCGATTATCCGCTCATTCAGGCGTATGTGGTATGGATGGCGATCATCTATGTGATGGTGAACCTGATCACCGATCTTCTTTACCATGCGCTTGACCCGCGGATTCGTCTGGGGGTGAGCGAAGGATGAAAAAACCGACGACCCGAAAGCAGAAAATTCACCGCAGCAATGTGAAAACCCGGCTGATCATTTTCGGCACGCTCGCCGTGCTTCTGATCCTGTTTTCAATTTTCTCGGAATATCTGACCCCGTATGATCCCTATCTGCAGAACCTGAGCATTGCCAAGTCCCCGCCGTCGGCTGAGCATCTTCTCGGCACCGACCGCTATGGGCGCGATATGCTCTCGCGTGTAATGGTAGGCAGCCGGACAAGCATTTTCTCCACGCTTCTGCTTGTTGCAGTCATCACGACGCTCGGAACGGCAGTCGGCGTATTTTGTGGATGGAGAGGCGGATGGCTGGACACGGTTCTCATGCGCATTTCCGATATGTTCCTCGCGTTTCCGGGGTTGGTGTTCGCGCTGGCTGTGGCGGGTGTTCTTGGCGGCGGACTGCAAAACGCGATTATTGCACTGGCGGCGATCTCATGGCCCAAATACGCGCGCATTGCCAGAAGTCAGACGCTTGCCCAGAAGGAAACCGTCTGGATGAAGGCGGCGAAGCTCTCCGGGAGCAGCACGGTGAAGCTCATCTTCAAGCATATTTTGCCGAATATCCTGGGCCCGATTCTGGTGACCTCCATGCTCGACATCGGCACCATGATGATGGAGCTGGCAGCACTGAGCTTTCTCAGTCTTGGCGCAAAGCCGCCCACAGCGGAGTGGGGCAGCATGATGAGCGACACGCGCAGCCTGATGAGCACCTCGCCGTGGATCACATTCTCCCCCGGCCTTGCGATCTTTATTTCCGTCATGGTGTTCAATCTGCTGGGCGATACAATCCGGGACTATGCAGACCCCAAAAACCGCGGGAGGTGAGGCAATGGAAGAATTGCTGCGATACGATCAGATCGACATTTCTTACGACGGCACACCCGCTGTGCAGAATATAAGCTTCACGCTCGATCATGGAGAAATTCTCGGGATTGTGGGCGAAAGCGGCTGCGGAAAATCCACACTGCTCAAGGCCGCAATGGGCCTTCTTGGAAGCGCCGGCGCGGTTACCCGAGGTGATATTCTCTACAAGGGAGAGAATCTTCTCGATTTGCCGGAGAAGAAGCTGCGCCTTTTGAACGGGCCAGAGCTCGGTATGATTTTTCAGAGTGCGGGAAGCTCCTTCTGCCCCATCCGCACAGTGGGCGCACAGCTCTATGAAATGATGAAAGAGCACGGCGCTGCTTCCCGGAAAGAATTTCAGGCGCAGGCGCTGGAGCTTCTCGGAAAGCTCGGTTTTGAGGACGGAATGCGGATCCTGAAAAGCTACCCGTTTGAGCTTTCCGGCGGGATGCAGCAGCGCGTCGGAATTGCGGCAGCCATGCTGCTGCGCCCCAGCGTGCTGCTGGCCGACGAACCGACGGCTGCGCTGGACGTATCTGTGCAGAAGCAGGTGCTTGAAGAGCTTCGTTTTGTGCGCGATACGTTTGGAACTGCCATTTTACTGGTGACGCACAACATCGGTATCATCCGCATGATGGCAGACCGGGTGCTCATCCTGCAAAACGGCAAAGAAGCTGAGTATGGAACCACGCAGGAGGTGCTGGAGCATCCGCAGGCGGCATATACACGGCAGCTGCTTGCCGCCGTACCGAAGCTGAGGAGGGCGTGAAATGGAACCGGTTTTAAGCGTTCACGATCTGACAAAAACATTTTCCCGCCCTGGACAAACGGAGCTGACCGCAGTCAACCATATCAGTTTTGACCTGATGCCAGGCGAGTGCCTGGGCATCATTGGCGAAAGCGGCAGCGGCAAGAGCACAACGGTAAACCTCATCACGCGGCTTCTGGATGCAACCGCCGGAACCATTCTTCTGGACGGCGAGGACATCACCGGAATTACAGGAAAAGCGCTGCGTGCCGCCTATCGGAAGATGCAGATGGTATTCCAGACGCCGACCGATTCGTTTGATCCGCGCCGGACGCTGGGCGACGGCATTGGCGAGAGCCTTCGGAACAGCGGCAGCTCCCGAAAAGAAGCTGCGGCAGAAACTGCGCGGCTGCTTGAACGCTGCGGACTGAGCGCTGATTTTGCTGCACGCTATCCGCATGAGGTCAGCGGCGGGCAGTGTCAGCGCGCAGCGATCGCCCGCGCGTTGGCCGTAAAACCGAAACTGCTGATCTGTGACGAAGCGACTTCTGCGCTGGACGTGACCATCCAGAAGGAGATTCTGGAGCTTCTGAACACGCTCCGCCGGGAACAGGGAACGGCGCTTTCGATTCTGTTTATCTGTCACGATATTTCTCTGGTGCAGCAATTCTGCGACCGTGTGCTGGTGATGTATCACGGCGACATTGTAGAGCAGGGTACGCCGGACGAGGTGATCTGCCATCCGCAGAACGACTATACAAAGCGGCTGATTGACAGCGTTTTGTAATCAACACAGTGAACTGCCGTAACATTCGGCTGAATATCACAAATTACGAAAGGAACGAGAAAACATGAAAAAAACGATTTCGCTTCTGCTGATCCTGTGCCTGACGCTTGCGCTTCTGGCCGGATGCAGCGGAAAGACCGCAGCGCCGGCTGATGAACAGGCCGGGACGACCGAGGCGCAGACTTCTCAGGAAGCTGCTGCACAAGAGGAACCGGCGCAGACTGAACCTGCCGCAAAGAAAACCATGGTCATCGGCGACACCACCTTCAACTCCGAAAACTGGGAAGAGACCGTTGATCCCCACCGCACCTATAACGGCTGGGCCTGCATTCGCTACGGTATTGGCGAAACGCTGGTTCACTATACAGACAGCATGGAACTCGAGCCGTGGCTGGCAAAGTCATGGGAAAATGACGGCAATCTGACATGGACGATTGTTTTACAGGATAACGTCACGTTCTCCAACGGGCGAGCCATGGATGCGGCGGCAGTCAAGCAGTGCTTTGAGCATCTGCTGGAAAATCACGACCGCGCGCCCGGCGACACCAAAATTGCGGATATGCAGGCGGACGGACAGGTTCTGACCATCACGACCAGTGAGCCAAACCCTGCCCTGATGAACTATCTGGGCGACCCCTACGGCTGCATCATTGATGTGGATGCAAGTGATTTTGATGCTGGCGTCGTGGTTGGCACGGGCCCCTATGTGGTCAAGGAAATGGTCACGGACGATCATCTGACACTGACGAAGAATGAAACCTACTGGAACGGCACGCCGAAGATCGACGAGCTGACCATCCGCACGCTTTCCAACGGCGATACGCTCTCCGCGGCGCTGCAGGCCGGAGACATTGACGCTGCCTATGGTATGGCGTATGAGGCGTATCCCAACTTTGAAAACGACAGCTATCAGTTCTCCAGCATTCAGACCTCCCGCGCGTTCTTTGGCTCGATGAACATGACAAGCAGTATCATCCAGGACCCGGCAGTCCGCAAGGCCATTGCCATGGGCATTGACAAGCAGGGCTTCGTTGCCGCGCTGCTGGACGGTCACGGCGTACCCGCGAACGGTGCGTTCCCGGATGGTTTTGCAGGCTTTGGCGGCGAGAATATCACAACCGAAAGCTATGATCCGGAAGGCGCCAAGCAGGTGCTGGAGGATGCCGGCTGGACAGACACGGACGGCGACGGCATTCGCGAAAAAGGCGGCGTGAAGCTGACCATCCGCTGGCTGACCTATCCCAGCCGACAGGAACTGCCGCTGCTGGCGGAATCTGCGCAGGCAACGCTCAAGGACATCGGAATTGACGTTGATATCAACTGCACAGCGAATCGCCGCGAGTTCCTTGCCGATATGACGAGCTGGGATATTTACGCCTCAGCCATGGTCACGGCGCCCTCTGGCGACCCGCAGTATTTCTTCACGTCCTGCTGCGCGCCCGGCATGAGCTACAACTTCGGCGCCTACGAAAATGAAGAAGTGAACGCCATGATCGACGAGCTGGCGACCGAATTCGATACCGACAAGCGCGCCGAGCTGGCGATCAAGCTTCAGCAGGCAATTCTGGACGAAAATGCCTATGTGTTCTGCTCCTTCTTACAGATGAACATGATCTCCAAGCGTACAGTCACCGGCTATACCGCCCATGCCTGCGACTATTATCAGGTCACGGCAGAGCTTGACATCAACGAGTGAGTCGCACAGCAAACGTCTTCTGAAATTCAGAAGCTTTAAAAGAATCGGCAGCAGTCCTTTCGACTGCTGCCGATTTTCAATATATGCTATGAATACGCTGGAAATATTTATTTTCGTATGCGTGTTGCCGTCTGACGACTATTTGACTACTATCGCCCGCAAATCCGAAATAGCCGTTTTACCTAGTGTTTTCAACGCTTTCCGGAATGTTCAGAAATTTACGGCAAACCCGGTGAAAACCTGCAAGTCCTTGAAAACACAGCATTTTATCCGGATGCGTCTGAAAACTCCGACTCTGTAGGTCGCACGTTCGAATCGTGTCGGGCGTACCAAAAATGCCG
>ERZ779840.2375-NODE-2375-length-16321-cov-3.816611_pt1 | contig 16321 bp, 11 predicted proteins | sample MGYA00511561_ERZ779840 | MGnify/ENA primary metagenome ERZ779840 (study PRJEB29588, sample SAMEA2162036) | human gut metagenome | biome: human gut; feature: human-associated habitat; material: faeces | place: Denmark | collected 2008/2010 ...
CCGACGGGCTGCGTGCCGTTGCAATCGACCCACTGGCCGTTGTAAATCTCCTGGAAGCCGTTGTACCAAATTTGGTACATGCCAAATTCGTCGCTGTTCCAGATCGCGAAGTTCAGCAGGCCCGCGAGGCCCATGCTGTCCTTCTCCCCCGTGGCAAGTGCCAGAGAGAACACGCCCGCGTTGCCGTTGTAAATGCTGGCCGTCACGTCGGCGGAGAGCGTCCACTGGCTGCCTGCCTTGTTTACAATATAGTAGGCGTAGGCTTCTTCGTTTTCCTTGCCCAGCGTCACTCCGGTTTCTGTCTCAACCGCGTTGATGAGCTTCCATGACGGCTCGACCGGCTGGAGGCTCGTCGCTCTGTCCGAAAGGCTGAAGCTGCTGATCTGCGCATCCGCGCTCCAGGTGCGCAGGCCGAGGTAGGTCACGCTCTGCATGACGCTTTCTTCCATATCGCCCGTGGTAAAGTTCAGAACATCCACGCCCTCTGCGGTCTGGATGCGCACATTCAGGCAGTTTTTGCCCTCCTCGCGCACAACCGTCAGCTTGAAGGTCTTGCTGGTGAGCGCTTTCTTGTTGCTCTCATCGCCGCCGACGGGCTGGGAGCCGTTGCAATCGACCCATTGGCCGTTGTAAATCTCCTGGAAGCCGTTGTACCAAATCTGATACATGCCAAGCTCGTCGCTGTTCCAGATTGCGAAGTTCAGCAGGCCCGCGAGGCCCATGCTGTCCTTCTCCCCCGTGCCCAGCGCCAAAGAGACGATGCCAAGGCCGCCGTTGTAGATACTCGCCGTCACATCGGCGGAAATCGTCCACTGGCTGCCTGCCTTGTTTGTAACGTAGTAGGCGTAGCCTTCCTCGTTTTCCTTGCCCACACGCAGACCGCTTTCAGTCTGCTCCGCGTTGGACAGGCGCCATTCAGCCTCTCCTGCGGCTGCGGGCAGCACAAAGCATCCGAGGCAGAGCGCCGCCGCTAAGAGCAATGCGATCAATTTTTTCATCACTGGTTCCTCCTCATTCAATTTTATGAAATTAAGCGGACGGGGAATCTATCGTTTTCCGCTAAAAACGATCAGTGAATGTCGATGTTGTCCAGAATGGTAATTGTCGATGCGCTGTGGATTTCCAGATAGCGAATGTCGTTGATGCCGGGGAAATCGGACGCTTCCTCGTCCATCAGGACGCTTCCGTCGGTGTCAAGCAGTCGCACGCGGAGGGTCTGCGCCGTCTTGGTGATCTCGATGCGGAAGTCGTCGTCCAGCAGCGTGCCGGTCGCATCCGGGAAGATGTTGTCCGTCCATTCGCCGTTGAGCTGATACTGTGCGCCGAGAATCCAAGTACCGACCATGCTGCGCAGGTCAATGATAAACGGGAGCGTCTGGTTTTCGCCGCGGAAGAACAGGCGGGTGTGGTTGGTGTTGTCGTAGTTCAAAAGATAGTTGACATCCATGCTGATGGAGAAGTCGCTGCCGAGCGCCTGCTTGGCCGTAATGGTCAGGTCGCCCTCGGAGTTCAGCAGGAGCGCATCGCCGGTCTGGCTGCCGGGCTGATAGTAGGTCTCGGGCATGATGTCCCATGCGTCGGTCGTCTGCTTGCGGTCGAAGCTCATGTACTGCTCGTCGGTGATCCCCTCGATGAAGCTGCGGTCGATGACCTCGATGTCCACGCTGTTTTCGGTATCGACTTCGATGTTGCTGTACTGCGTCTGGGTCTGCCAGACGCAGAAGCCGAAGTGCTTCGCAGCGTCGAGCACGCCTGCGGGATAGTCGGAGGTCTGCACGGAATGGAGTACCTCGCCGTTCACGTCGGAGATCTGGATATACAAGCAGTTTTCGCCTGCATGACGCGTGATGACAATGTCAAAGGCGGGCGTGGTCATGCTGTACCACTTGCTCGCGCCTGCGGTGGTCGCCCAGTTGTTGGTGCCGTCCTGCGCGTTTTCAAACATGAGAGACAGGCTGATCGGATCCACGCGGCAGGTCACAAGCGCCAGCATGGTATTGTTGTCCTCGCCGAGCAGCGCAAAACGTGCGCCGCCGGTGCCCTCGCGGCAGTTGCCGACCTGTGCGCGCGCCTTGATCGTCCATGCGCTGCCGAGCAGATAGTTCGTGTTCCACGCGGCGGCCTCGCCCTCCTGATTATCCACAATGATGAGGTCGTTCCCGTCGGCATCCTTGTTGCAGATTGCGCCGTAGGAGAAGATGTAGTTTTCGTTTTCCACATGCGGCTGCGGGTCAATGGGGCTGACCGTCTGCATGGCGATGGGGTCCTCCGTCTCGACGGTGTAGTTTTCAAATGTAGCTTCGCCCTTGGCATACACGCCGCCCCACTTGACCGAGCGCGCGACGAGGGAGGGAATTTCCTCGGCCTCGGCGGCAAACAGCTCACCGGAGACATTTGCCACGCTGAAGCTCAGCTTGCGGTTGCCCGCTTCCTTGCTGACCTTGAGCGTCAACGCGCCGTCTGCGGCAAAGGCTTCGGAGGTGAGAATTTCCTTCTGCATGTCGTTGAGCGCGTAGCTGCCCTTCACGGTGGCCTTGCCGTCGGCATAGGTCAGGCGGAAATCGACAATCGTCTTCGCATTCTTGTCCGCGAGAACAATCCCGGCCTCCTTGAGGCTCGCGCCGGGCTGCACGTCTACGGAAAGCTCGAAGGCATCCTCAAGCTCCAGCGCGGTGTTGCAGGCGTAGCTGCCGGACTTGCTGTTTGCCGTCAGGCGTTCGCCCTCAGCCGTCCAGTCCGCTGTCGCAGACCAGTCGCCAAGCTGTACGCGCTCGACCGGCTCCTCGGCCTTTGATTCCCCCGTTGGCGTTTTCTGACACGCCGCAGCGGAGACAAGCAAAAGCACGGCCAGAAGCATCGCAATGACTTTTTTCATAATTGTCCGTCCTTTCAAACTTTTTTAGCCCGATTTCTCGGACAAATTTACGTTTTCGTTGAGCACACGGAAAACCGTGCTCGCGATCATGCGGTAGCCGGCATTGTTCGGATGCAGGCCGTCTGCAAGAATCCAGTTCACGCCGTACATATCGTCATAAGTCTCGCAGTAGATCAGGTCAAATTCCTCGACCAGCTCGCGCAGCGCCTTGTTCCATTCTCTGACGCGCGTGCTGTCCTGATCGTTGCCCTTGCAGCACAGGCCGCACACGATCACCACGGCGTCCGGACAGGAATCCGTAAGCTCCTCCAGATAGGCGCGGTAGTCGGTCAGGAAGGTATCGAGCGTCGTGCCCGCGTGGAAGTCGTTGATGCCGTAGGCCACGGTCACAAGGTCAGGCTTCAGTGGAACGATGTACTGCTGCACGGTGTCCTTGGCAGCAGGGAAATGCTGGTGCTCGGTGCACATCTTCGTTCCGCCGATGCCCCGGTTGGTGGTGTTCAGTTCGAAGCCCTGCGCCGCGGAGATCAGCTCCGACAGGTGCGCGACCCAGGAATCCGTGCGCGCATGGATGGCCATGCAGCCCTCGGTGATGCTGTCGCCGACGGCGACATAGGTCTGCAAGCCCGTTTCGGCGCGCTCCATGGGCGTGCGCTCCCCGAGCGTCTCGGACGCGGCGAGGTTCACGAGCAGATCGGCCAGCATGTAGTTTTCGGCAATGCTGCGGTCGGCAGCGAGCAGCGTCTCGACGGTCTGCGCACGCCCCTCGGTGTCCATGCTCTTATAAAGGCTGAGGGAAACGCCCAGATGCGCTTCCTGCAAAGCCTTCTCCAGCTCCTCGGCCGTTGCGGCCTCACGGAAGGCCTGCAGCGCAGCCTCCGTCGGCGCCGCCGCACTGATGGCGGAGGTGGTGAGCGGATTTGCGCCGTCCTGGCAGAGGCAGGTGCAGGCGCGCATCAGCGTTTGCAGCACCTCGCCGGTCGCAAGAAGGTTGCCGATCGTCCCGAGGGACATACCGTCGGCAGCCTGCGACCAGACCGTCTGGCTCTGCGCACGGTAAAGGTCGGCATAGAGCACGTTCGCGCCCATGGCTACGGCGCGCAGCGCCGCGTTGTATTCCAGCACGCGCTCCGCAGGAACCGTGCCGAGCGCCTCCTGCGCAAGATAGGGCAGACTCGTAAGCACGATGACCGCATTCTCCTTCGCGGCATCCAGCAGCTCATAAAGCCTTGCCTCCACCGCACCGGCGTACTCCGACGCGGAGGTTCCGCTCAAAAGCGCAAGCAGGCCGTCGGAAAGGACGATCAGGTCGTGCTGCGCCAGCTCGGATGTCTCCTCCGGATCGGCATTTTTGACCGTGAGCGCGGTCTTTTGATAAAGCGTGATTTCATCGACGAGCTGCGTCGCCCATACGTCGACCAGATCTCCCGCAAACACCGCACTTTCAAAGCGCTCGCTGCGGCGGTCGCGGGTATCGACCGTCCAGTCCACCGTCATGGTCAGAAGACCCTCGTCCATGACGTAGCCCGTCTGCTCCGGCTCGCTGGGCGCCGGCTCCTGCACCGTGCAGCCCGCTGCGCCCACAAGCAGCGCCGCAGCCAGCAGCAGTGCACAGATGCGTTTCCGTTTCATCATTTCGTTCTCCTCTCTTTATCTCGCGTAATCGTCCAGTCCGGCCTCGAGCACGGCAGCAGAAACGACCATCAGCACGCTCGTCGCCGTCGTCATGCTCTGCTGCGGAACGGAGCCGCCCGCGTACCACACGGATTTTCCGCCCTCGGCCGGACCGCTCCACGAGCCGCCGTAATAGCCGTTGGTCGTGCGCGCACGGCTCATGATGGATTCCGCCGTGCCGCGCACCAGCGCACGCTGCGTTTCCGTTCCCGGCAGGCTCAGCACATCTGCCGCGTAATAGGCCGCGAAAGCGCCATTTGTCCACGCGTCGCGGTCGTTAACCAGCACACCGTCATTGTCATAGAATTTCAGCAGGCCCTCGTTGGTCGCTTTGACGCGCTCAAGATAGCCCTCATCGCCGGTCTGACGGTAGAACTTCGCAGCCAGTGCCGCCATGCCCATGTTGCCTGTCAGGAAGGACGAGCTGCGTGCCTCCATGATGGTGTTCTTCTCGCCCAACGGCCAGTAGACGTTTGCCTCGCAGTAGTACAGGCCGTCGTCGCGCAGGAGGCGGCAGTGCATTCCCTCGTAGGATTCCATCGCCAGATCGTAAAAGCGCTGCTCGCCGGTCAACTCCCAGATGCGGTACCAGCTAATCGCGCAGCCGGTCTCATAGAGGGACATGTAGTCCGCATCGTCGCGGTAGTACATCCCGCCCAGCTCGGCATCGTACCAGCGGGCGCGGGTGTTATCCAGCAGCTCGATGGCGCACTGCAGGAACCACTCGTCCTGTGTAACCGTATAAAACGCCAGAAACTGCATTGCATTCCACGCGCAGTCGTCCGTCGCCCAGTTGAACTCGCCGCCGGCGTTGGTCAGCTCCTGCTTAGTAAAGTTATCGCGGTAAAAGGCCGCCTCGGCCTTGATATAGGGAAGATAACTGTCGTCGCCGGTCGCGCGCCAGAGGTCGTACACCGCATAGAGAAGCTGCCCCGTCTCCCAGCCCGAGCCGCGCGGGTCGCGCGCCGGATCGTTGGCAAAGCCATTCCATGTGCGGACAAAATGTCCGGTCTCTGCGTCGCCCGTCCAGAAATGCTGAAGCACGTCCTCGACCGCCAGCGCCGCGAGTCTGCGGAAATAATCCGGATCGTCACGGCCAGTGGTTTTCAGCAGCTTCTGCACGGCGTTGTCCGGCAGGGGCGAGGGCTGAAATCCGGCATCCGACGGTGCAGAGCCGCAGCCACAAAGCAGGCTGAACGTCATCGCCACGGCCAGCAGGCCGCATAAGAGCTTTTTATTCATCAAGGCAACCTCCTTACTCCAGACGCTCGACGGTAATTTCTGAAAATACCGCATCGGCGTCATACGCGCCCAGACCGACCGTGCGCAGCGTTTCCAGAAGCTCCATGTGTGCCTCGCCGGTAAAGGTCTGCACAAGCGTGCTGCCGTTCTGCGAAAGCGTGAGCATCAGAAGGTTGTCCTCTGCGGCATGTGTAACGGACAGGCGCAGCGGCTGCTTTGGGTCGATGCGCGTCCATTCTTCATCTGTATAAAAATTGCTCCAGCCGTCCGTCTCCGACTTTGTGCCGCGATTGAGCAGCTCGTCTGCCGTGAGGCGGACATACTCCGTGCCGAAATACTCCACGGAGACGCTCACGCAGACATTCTGAAATTCGTCGCCGAACACCAATCTCGCACAGCCGCGCTCCCTGCCGGAATCGTAGAGCCGCACGTCCGCGCTGACCTGCCAGCTCGCTTCAAGGGACAGCGCAGTGTTCCACGAGGTCGTGACACCGTCGCTCTGTGCAACCAGCAGGCGCACGCCGTCTTCCTCGGCAGCCTTCCATCCCTCGTCCAGCGCCCAGTCGGATGCGGCAAGCGCCTGCCCGAACTCCGGCAGCGTCTCGCCCTTCGGCCGCAGAACGATCACCGCAGCGGCCGCCGCAGCCAGCAGCAGCCCCGCAAGGATCAGAAGCATCGTCTTTCTTTTCACTCGGTTCTCTCCTTTGGTTTGCCAAAATTGTAAATTGATTTAACAAATTGCAGTCTAATTTTCCCCGAAGCACCGCTGCGGAAGCCGAAGCAGCGCTTCGGGAATCTTGCGCTCAACCCTTGACGGAACCGAGCATCACGCCCTTGACGAAATATTTCTGAATGAACGGATACACCACAACGATCGGCAGTGTTGAAACGACGATCAGCACATACTTGATGCGTTCGCTGTTGACGTAATTGGAGATATAGTCCGTCGCGTCGAGCATACCGCTCAGGGACGAGGAGGTCGCCTGCGCAGACAGGACATTTCTCAGATAGAGCTGCAAAGGCTGCATGGCCTCGTCCTTGAGATAAATCAACGCCGAGAAATAGTCGTTCCAATAGCCGACCGCCGAATAGAGCGTCAGAATCGCAATGATCGTCGTAGACAGCGGCAGGACGATGCGCACAAAAATCTGAAAATCGTTCGCGCCGTCCACAATGGCAGACTCCACGACCTCGTTCGGAATCGTCGAGGCGAAGAAGGTTTTTGCCAGAATCGCATTCCAGACGCTCACGGCGCCGGGCAGCACGATCGCCCAAATCGTATTGTAAAGCCCGAGGGATTTGATGAGCATATACGACGGGATCAGGCCGCCGGAGAAGAACATCGGAATCAGGACAAAGACCATCAGTTGCTTTTTGAATACGAAATTCTTTCTGGAAAGCACATAGCCGAGCGTCAGATTGAAAAACAGGCTGAAGGCCGTGCCAACCACGGTATAGATCACGGAATTGAGAAACGACGTGACAAAATCCGGATCGGCCAGCACCATGCGGTAGGATTCCAGATTCAGCCCGACGGGCAGCAGGGTGACGGCGTGCTTCACAATCGCGTCGTCTCCGCTGAGAGACATACTGAAGCAGTAAATGATGGGATAGAGGCAGCAGATCGCCACCAGTGCGACGATCACAATCGCCGCAATATCCACTGCGCGGTCCTCCGCGCTTTTGTATCTCATAGCCCGCTCCCCTCTCAGAACATGGATTCATCCGCGACTTTTTTGCAGATCGCGTTCGATGCAATCAGCAAGATGATGTTCACCACGGAGTTGAACAGGCCGACTGCCGCGCCGTAGCCGTACTCGGCTGCACCCAGTCCCTGCCGGTAGACAAAGGTGGAGATGACATCCGCCGTTTTATAAATGCCGGGCGAATACATCAGAAGAATCTTGTCCGCGCCGACGCTCAGCATGCTGCCGATGTGCAGGATCAGGCAGGTGATGACGACCGCCTTGATGCCGGGAATGGTAATGTGCCAGATGCGGCGCAGACGTCCGCAGCCGTCGATGGCCGCAGCCTCGTAAAGTGTCTGGTCGATGCCGTTGATCGCACCGAGGTAGATGATTGCGCCCCAGCCCGCGCCCTGCCACATACCGGAAATGATATACAGCGGGCGGAAGAAGCTCGGCTGCACGAACAGATCGACCGGCTCTGCGCCAAACCACTTCTGCACTAGCAAGCTCAGCACGCCGGAGGTCGGATTGAGCATATTAATCATGATGCCCACGACGACCGTGACGGAAATAAAATGCGGGAAATAGCTGCAGCTCTGCGCAAAGCGCTTGAACTTGCCGTCCTTGACCTCGTTAAAAACCAGAGCGAGCAGAATTTCGACGCTCGTACCGGCCAGAATCGACCAGAAGTTCAGAATCAACGTATTTTTAATGACACGCCACGCAAACACGCTGCTGAAAAAGTCCTTGAACCACTTCAGCCCGACCCACTCATTCTTAAAAATGCTGCTGCGCAGGCCAACCTTCTGAAAGGCGTAGATAATGCCCGGCATCGGTCCGTAGGCAAAGATCAGCAGGCACAGCACGGCCGGCAGCGCGATCAGGATCATGCGCCAGTCGCGCCGGATTCCCTTGCGCAGCGGCGAGGCGGCTCGTTTGCCGCACCCTACCGCGCGCTCTGCGGAAGAAGTTTTCTGCATAAATGTTTTCTCCTGTCAGCCGGAGGCATTACTTTGCGGCATTTTCCAGATAAATGTCGTAATACTTCTGCTGAATGTCCAGAACCTTTTGAAGCTGCAGGCGGTTGTACAGCGTCGAAACGAATTCGCTCTCAAAGGTATTCAGATCTGCCGTGCCGAGGATGTAACGTTCGAGCATTTCCTGCGTGTAGGTCTCGATGTCCGAATACAGACGGGTATATTCGTCCTGATCCTCCGGCTGCATGTAGTACAGCGGATAGATAGACTGATAATAGCTGACGTTGATCTCATTGATCTCCAGCCAGTTGGCCTTCTGCTCGGCGTTCATCGGGTCGGCGTAGCCCAGTTCCTCGCGCACCTGAATGCGGGCGTCGCGGTAGGCCTTGCTGATCTCGTAGCTGAAGGTCGTCGGGCCGTTGAAGTGGATGTTCGCGCCGGAGAACTCGCGGATCTTGTCGCCGGTCAGAAGCTCGGCGATGTAGTCCTTGTTCGGCGTAAACTTGCCGTTCTCGTCCAGACTCCAGCCCTCGCCCTCAACGCCGAGCACCTCGGAGCACATCCCGTAGTAGGAAAGGAAGGCATAATCCAAAAACTGTGCGGCAGCAAGGCACTGCTCCTCGTCGCCGTTATCGACGATGGAGAAGGAATTGTAATAATCGCAGCGCGGCATCAGCGTCGGCGTGCTGTCGCCGGCCTTCGGGAAGGGCATATAGAGGAAATAAGCGTCCGGCTCGAGCTGCTTCAGCGCGCTTTCGCACATTTCTGTGACACTGGCATAGAAGCCGGAGAAGGTCACGCCCTTAGCCGCCGCGCCGATCTTCTGCTCCTCGGAGTTGCCGACGACGATCAGGCCTTCGGTGTACCACTTGTTGATCTCCGTGAGCCACTGCTTTGTTGCTTCCAGCGCAGGCTCGAACTGCACGGTGCCGTTCTCGTCGGGATAGAAGAAGGTACCGCATTCCTCATTATTGAAATGCAGGCCGTAGGCAGAATTGAAGATCTTGGCGGATTCCCAGCCGCCCCAGTCGTACATGTGCATGGGCACCATGTCCGGATAAGCCTCGTGCACCTGCGTCAGCAGCTCGTGCAGCTCGTCCATGGTCTTGGGGTAGGTTTCCCAGCCCAGCTTCTTGGCGATATCGGCGCGATACCAGATGGCGTTATCGCCGGTCTCGGCGATGTTCTTGCGCTGATCCTCAGAGGTAACGCTGACGTTGCTCAGAAGATTGTAGATGCCGCCGTCCTCATAGGTGAAGGAGCCTTTCAGATCGGTGCGCTTTTCCTCATAGAAGGACTTGATGTTCGGGCAGTAATCATAGGCCTTCGTCAGGTCGAACAGCAGGCCCTCCGAGATGTACTTGGAAAGCGTCGTTGTATTCGTGGGAAGAAGGATGATGTCCGGACATTCAGACGGATCGCCGGTCAGGCGGGTCTGAAGCACGGTATTGAAGTCACCGCCGCTCGGCGCCGTCTCCCAGACGATCGTACAGCCCGTTCTTTCCTCGATCTGGCGGAACTTCGGCAGCACGTCGGAAATGCTCAGGCCGGACACCCAAGTGTCCGTGGTCAGGATGGTGATCGTATAGCCCTGCAGATTCGGGACCGCGTTCGGGTCGGACAGCGGGGTCAGTCCCTCCGTTTTCTCGGAAGAAGGCGCCGTCTCGCCGCCCGCGCAGCCGGAAAACAGGCAGAGGGTCGTCAGCAGCGCCAGCAGCAGGCAAAGCACTTTTTTCAATTTCGTTTCCTCCCTAAATATCATGATTTGGCATATCCGCAACCTTTGGCAGAGTGCACTCCGCCGTTTTGGAGTCAAACGAATGTCGCCCGCCGCCCGGCAGGGCTTCAACGCGACGGAGACGCCGTCGAATTGCCGATGCAAAGCTCCGTCGGAACCAGAAGGTACTTCGGTTCTCTGTCCCCGCGGATCACGTCCAGAAGCATCCGCACCGCGCGCTCGCCGATCTCAAGCTCGGCCTGTCGGATATGCGTATACTCATGGTAGGTCAGGCCGTCGTCCGGCGCGTCGAAGCACACCAGTGACAGATCCTCCGGAATCCGCAGGCCCAGCTCGTTGGCCGCCGTCTCGCAGACCTTCATCGTGTCAAAGTCGATGCACAGCACCGCCGTCACGTTGGGATTCTCCTGATAGTAGCGCTTCATGCACTCGACGTCGCGGCGAATGACCTCCGGCACGTGGCAGCCGGGCATGCTGCTCTTGATGTCAAAAAACAGATAATCCTGCGAGAGGCGGTATTTCGTCATCGCGTAGGCCTTCATGTAGCCGCGCTCGCGCTCGGTGATCGCAGAGGTCGTCGGCGCAGAGGAGATCAGCCCGATGCACTTGTGACCGAGGCTGAACAGATACTGCGTGGCCTGGAAGGCGGCGTCGGCGTGGTCACTTCCGATGTAAGGAAGGGAAATTCCCTCAAGGAAGCGATCCACCAGCACCAGCGGGTAGCCCTTCATGGCATTGTTGACGATACCGGCGTTGATTTCGTTGTCACTGTGCATCGCCATGGCGATGACACCGTCGGCACCCTGATCGATCAGGCGCTGCACAAGCTTGTTCTCGTCCTCAATGGAGGAATAGCGCAAGCCGACGACCAGCGCGCAGTCCTGCCGGTTGGCCTCGTCCGCGATGCCCTGCAGGAGGCCCTGACCGAAGCTGGCGGAGAAGCCGCTCATCACAAAGCCGATGCAGGGCTGCTTTACCGGAAGCCGCTCCTGCGATACCTTTGCATCCGCGAAGCGGACAAAGGTACCCCTGCCCGGAAAGCGCTCGACCAGACCCTCGTCGGTCAGCATCGTCATGGCCTTTTTGATCGTGATGCGGCTGAGGCCGTAAAGCGTCTCCAGCTCCGCCTCGGTGGGGAGGCGCTCCTGATGGCCGTACTCCCCGTTCAGGATTTTTTCTTTGATGTCGTTGTACACGCGGAGATAGTTGTAATTTTTTGCCATTTGACTCATTCCTGCCTTTTCTCGAAAAATCGCAGGCAGCAATCGTTGCAGTTATATTATTGCATACCTGCGTCGTTTTTTCAATTAGTTATATCCAACAAAAATTTATGCCGTTTTTTGGTGCTTATGACATATTTATTATTCTGTTTGGTATATTGTTTGACATATTCATTCCTATCTGCTATGATATTTGCGTATTTACAGGTGATGACGCTCGGGCTTTGTTTTGCATGAATATAACAAATATTGATATATTTCTGCATCATCATAACACGTTTCACCGCAAGAATCAAGGAGGTATTTCATGTTTCATTTTGATCGGGATTTCGTGGACAAAAACGGCGAACGCTATATGCTCCCCGTTCGGATGCAGGCTTTACTGCGCGATTTGATGAATCAATATGTCATTCGGAAGGAATACGGCACGGGCGATTTTGAATTTCTGCTCGGCGATCTCCCCTATTCCGAATTGACGGGCAGCCTTGCATGGACGCCCTTTGCCGCCGGAAAGATGCTTTGGGGCGAGCCGGATCAGTGGGCCTGGTTCCGCCAGCGCATCACCGTGCCGGAGGAATTTGAGGGCGAAACGCTCTGGTACGCCGTCTTTCCCTACACCACGGACGCCGATTGGCACTGGGGACACCCGCAGGCGCAGCTCTATGTCAACGGCGAATGCGTGTTCGGTCTGGACTCCAACCACCGCAAATATCTGCTGCGTAAGCGTGCAAAGGGCGGCGAAACGATAGAAATTGCAATCAAGGTCTATTCCGACCTGACCTATTTTGCAGGCAAGATGACCATGGCCGCGCGGCTTCAGGTGCTGCGTCCGCAGGTCTACGAGCTGTATCAGAGCCTGATTGTTCCCCTGAAGGCCGCAGCGCTGATGGACAGCGATTCACTTGCGCGCGTGCAGCTCGTCGCGCGATTGAACGAAGCCATGAGCCTGCTTGAGATCGGACAGGCACCGGATTCGCAGGCGTTTCTGGATTCCGTCGAGGCCGCGCAGCGCTTTTTGCGCGAAAACCTCTACGGCACCATGCGCACCGGCAGCGAGCCGGTGCTCTGGTCGATTGGCCACAGCCACATCGACGTGGCGTGGCAGTGGACGTACCACGTTTCCCGCAACAAGGCCGCGCGCACCTTCGGCACGAATCTGCGGCTACTGGAAGAAAATCCGGAGTATCTGTTCATGGCCTCGCAGCCTGTGCTTTATGAGTATGTCAAGGAGGATCAGCCCGCGCTCTATGAGCAGGTGCGCAGACGCGTGGCCGAGGGCCGCTGGGAGCCGGAGGGCGGAATGTACGTCGAGGCGGACACCAACCTGACCGGCGGCGAGTCGCTCGTGCGGCAGTTCCTGTTCGGCAAGCGCTTCTTTGCCGAGGAATTCGGCGTGGACAGCAGGGTGCTCTGGCTGCCGGACGTGTTCGGCTATTCCGGCAATCTTCCGCAGATTTGTCGAAAGAGCGGCATCGACTATTTCTATACGACGAAAATCGGCTGGAACGAATACAACAAATTCCCCTACGATACCTTCCGCTGGCGCGGTCTGGACGGCAGCACCATTCTGACGCACTTCGGCTGCGCGATCTCCTATGCGGAGGTCGAAACGGATTTCATGACGACCTACAATCCCAGCATGGAGCCGTCCTTCGTCCTCGGCGCTTGGAAGCGCTATCAGCAGAAAGACATCAACCGCGACCTGCTATATGATTTCGGCTACGGCGACGGAGGCGGCGGTCCGGCAAGCGATTATCTGGAGTATGCGAAGAGGGAAAAAGACCTGGAAGGCTGCCCGAAGGTAAAACTGGAAGGCCCCATCGAGTTCTTCCAGGATATGGAAGCAGAAGGCGGACCGAAGCATACCTATACCGGAGAGCTGTATTTCAGCGCTCACCGCGGAACCTATACTTCTCAGGCAATGGTGAAGAACAACAACAGAAGATGTGAGCTTTCCATGCGTGATCTGGAATTGTGGGGCACGCTGGCAGCCCAGAAGGGACAGACATATCCTGCAGAGGCAATTGAGCGTCTGTGGAAAGAAGTCCTGCTGCATCAGTTCCACGACATCCTGCCCGGTTCTTCTATTGCAAGAGTTTATGAGGACGCGGAAAAAGCATTCCATGCAATTCTGGAAGAAAGCCATGAGCTGACTGCAAAGGCAGTTGCAGGTCTGGTAGAAGCCGGAAATGGCGTGACTGTCGGCAACTCCCTGGGATTTGCATATGACACACTGGTTGAGCTGCCGGAAAGCTTTGCGGCAGGTGCACAGACCAGAGAAGGCAAGGCTGTTCCGACCGAAAAGATCGGTGACAAGGTATATGGTCTTACAGAAGTTCCTGCTTATGGTATGGTTTCCCTGGTTCCTGCAGAAACCCAGACCAAGGCAGCAGACAGCGTTTCCCTGACTCAGGACGGCGATACCTTCATTCTGGAAAACAATCAGGTGAAGGCTGTCGTAGACGGCAAGGGTGAGGTGGTATCCTTTGTTCTGAAGACAAGCGGCAGAGAGTTCGCAGCTGAGCCGATGAACCGTTTCCACTTATATAAAGATGTTCCGCGTCTGTTCGATGCATGGGATATCGATTCCAACTACATCGATCAGGAAATCACCGCTGCAGAGGATGTAACGGTAACCGTTGAAAGCGCAGGCAGCCTGCGCAGTGTCCTGAAGGTAACTGGCCGCATCAGCAATTCGCCCTTCGTTCAGTACATCCGTCTGGATGCAGACAGCACAAGACTGGAATTCGAAACTGCCATCGACTGGAAAGAGCTGCATCGCCTGTTAAAGGTTGGCTTCCCTGTCAACGTATTTACAGAGAACGGAATCAACGAAATGCAGTTCGGTTATGTAGAGCGGCCTACCAGACGCTCCAGAGCATATGAAAAAGATCGTTTTGAGGTTTGCAACCATCGTTACAGCGCTCTGTGCGATCAGGCTCACGGTGCCGCAGTGCTCAATGACTGCAAGTATGGTATCAGCATGAACGGCAATGCACTTGAGCTGACCCTGCTGCGTGCAGCAGCTGCTCCTGAGATGCATGCAGACAACAGAGAACATCACTTTACCTACGGCTTTACTGCATGGGAAGGCAGCTTTGCAGACAGCGACGTAGTTCGTCAGGGCTATGAGATGAACGTAAAGCCTGTTATTACAGCTGGTGTTGTGGATACCTTCAGCGCCTTCGGTGTAGAGAAAGACAACGTTATTCTCGAATCCGTGAAGCTGGCTGAGGATGGCAGCGGCGACCTGATCCTGCGTCTGTATGAAGCGAAGAAGGCAGCAGTCAATACGAAAGTATTCACTGCGCTCAACGTTGCACAGGCATGGACCTGCGATATGCTGGAAAAGAAAGAAGCAGAGGTTGCTGTGGAAGATAACACCGTATCCCTTGATTTCAGGGCATTCGAAATCAAGACCCTGCGCCTGAAACTGGCATAAAATCCTTCATTCCGCAGGCGCTTTGCGCCGAAGGAATCGCGAGGCGAACGTCCAGTTCGGCTCTGCGATCCTAGCTACTTTGTGACGCCTGCGGCACAAATAGCTGTGTGAAAAATAAGCGATCACGCTTATTTTTCACACTATCTTCACAAGTATTTTGGGAAAATCTGTTGACAATAGGATAGGGGAGTGGTAATGTAATCATCAGAAGGTGTTAGCACTCCAAGCGATTGAGTGCTAACAAATCAGAAAGCAGGTGAGAACGTGGAACTCGATGAAAGGAAAAAGAAAATTCTGCAGGCAGTTATTCGGAACTATCTGGAGACAGGAGAGCCGGTGGGCAGCAGGACAATTTCCAAGTATACCGATTTGAATTTAAGTTCCGCGACCATCCGCAATGAGATGTCCGATCTGGAAGAGATGGGCTACATTTTACAGCCGCATACTTCTGCAGGACGGATTCCTTCTGATAAGGGTTACCGCTTTTATGTAGACACCATGCTGGGTGAGCGGGAACGTGAAGTGGAAGAGTTAAAAGGTCTGCTTCTGGAAAAGGATGAAAAGATGGACACTCTCTTAAAGAGAGTGGCGAGAGTGCTGGCGACCAACACCAACTATGCGGCGATGATCACCACACCCCAGTATCAGCGCAATAAGCTGAAATTCATCCAGCTTTCAAAAGTAGATGAGCATCAGCTTCTGGCAGTTGTTGTAGTAGAAGGCAATGTGATCAAGAACACGATGCTTCAGGTCGAAGAGGATCTGGATGATGCGACACTCCTGAAACTGAACATCCTGTTAAACACCCATTTAAACGGGCTGTCGATTGATGAAATCAATCTTGCGATGATTTCGGAGATGAAGCAGCAGGCAGGCGTTCACAGCGGCATTGTAAGCGGAGTGATTGATGCAGTTGCCGAAGCGATCCGGTCGGATGAGGATTTAAAGATCTATACCAGCGGAACCAATAACATCCTGAAATATCCGGAGCTGACGGACAATCGGGAAAAGACCAGCGAGCTGATCAATGTATTTGAAGAAAAGAAAGCGCTGGGAGAGCTGGTTCAGGATTCCCTTTCCGAAGAGAATAACACCGGCATTCAGGTTTATATCGGCAATGAGACGCCGGTTTCGTCCATGAAGGACTGCAGCGTCGTAACTGCAACCTATGAGCTGGGAGAGGGCATGAGAGGTACGATCGGAATCATCGGTCCCAAACGAATGGATTATGACAAGGTCATTGGTACCTTAAAGACACTGATGAACGAGTTGGATACTTTATATAAGAAGTAGAAAGGGTGACAGGCGTGGCAGAAGAGAGAATGGAAGAGGAAGTAAAGCAGGACACATCGGAAACCGAAACGCAGGAAAAACGGAATACGGAAGAATGTGAAGAAACTGCGGAGGCTTCCGCAGAAAATACAGAAACCCCGGAAGATGGGGAAGCTTCTGAGGAAAAAGATAA
>ERZ779840.2378-NODE-2378-length-16307-cov-4.025781_pt1 | contig 16307 bp, 14 predicted proteins | sample MGYA00511561_ERZ779840 | MGnify/ENA primary metagenome ERZ779840 (study PRJEB29588, sample SAMEA2162036) | human gut metagenome | biome: human gut; feature: human-associated habitat; material: faeces | place: Denmark | collected 2008/2010 ...
AGTTGCGCTGTAAGTCAAAATTCTTGCGCTGCAAGCTGGTTTTCAGACTGTAAAGTTCAGAATTCCCAACTTTTGTAAATGAAATCCAGAGAACAAAAATCCATTGAATTATGAACCGATTTTGACGATTACGGACTTTTTTGACAGTCTGCGGCGGTGAATCTCTGCTTCACCGCCGGTCACTGTACTTCCTTATTGATTCACCACATTGATCGGCGCACCGCCCAGAAATGCGCGGACGTTTTTCTCCGCGCAGTCCATTACGCGCTGGCGGCACTCCTTCGAGGTCCACGAAATGTGCGGCGTAATGAAGCAGTTTTTCGCGTGCAGGAGCGGGTTCCCGCTCTTGATCGGCTCTGTGGAGACCACGTCCACCGCCGCGCCGTAGACCTTTCCGGAGTTCAATGCATCGGCAAGGTCGCGCTCGTTGACAAGGCCGCCGCGCCCGTTGTTGACGAGGATCACGCCGTCCTTCATTTTGGCGATGGTCTCGCGGTTGATGATCTCCTTCGTCTCCGGAAACAGCGGGCAGTGCAGCGAGATCACGTCGCTCTCGGCAAGCAGCGTGTCCAAGCTGACATATTCCGCAATCGCACGTCCTGCCTCGCTTGGATGCGGCGAGCAGGCCAGCACACGCATCCCCATAGCCTTGGTGATCGCGCCGACCGTCTGGCCGATGCGTCCGAAGCCGATGATGCCGATAGTTTTGCCGTTCAGCTCAATGACGGGATTTTCCCAGTAGCAGAAGTCACGGCTGCGCTCCCAGTCTCCGCGATGGACGGAGTCGCTGTGCCGGCCGACGCCGCAGCAGACTTCCAGCAGCAGTGCAACGGCGTACTGCGCAACGGCGGCGGTGCCGTAAGCCGGAACGTTGGCGACCGGAATGCCATGCTCACGTGCACAGGCGCAATCGACGATATTGTAGCCCGTGGCCAGAATCGCAATAAAGCGCAGCTTCGGGCAGGACTCGATGATGCTCCGCGTGACGGGTGTCTTGTTGGTCAGGACGATCTCCGCATCCCCGATGCGCGAGATGATCTCGGCCTCATCCGTAAGGCTGGTGCGGTCGTAGATCGTGAGGTCACCGAGCTTTTCCAAGCCCGACCAGCTCAAATCGCCGGGATTCTCGGTGTAGGCGTCCAAAATTACGATTTTCATAAGCTCTCTCCTTTTATTCCGCGCGGAGCGCAATGACGGGATTGCACTTCGCGGCGCTTCTGGATGGAATGAGGCCGCCGAGCATGGTCAGCGCCGTGCTCAGCGCAACAAGAATGAGGCCGGAGGTCGCCGGAAGCGCCGCATTGATGTTCTGCTGACCGGTCAGGGAATGCAGAATCGCGTTGCCAGGCAGCAGGATCAGCAGCGTCATGCCGATGCCGATGGCACCTGCCAGAAGGCCGATGATAAAGGTCTCGGCGTTGAACACCTCGGAGACATTGCGCTTCGACGCGCCGATGGCACGCAGAATTCCGATCTCCTTGCGCCGCTCCATCACGCTGATGTAGGTGATTACGCCGATCATGATGGAGGAAACGACCAGAGAAATGGCCACGAATGCGATAAGCACATAGCTGATGATATTGACGATCTCGGTCACGGAGCTCATCATCGTGCCGACCATGTCCGTATAGCGGATGACCTTGCTGTCCTCGCCGCGCGCCTGCATGCGGCTGTTGTAGCCGTCCAGAATTTCAACGATCTTTTCTTTGCTCTCAAAGTCGCGGGGATAAATGTTGATGCTGTTCGGACTGTCCTCCTCGGCATAGCCCAAGGTTTGCAGGTTGCTCTCGAACGTCGTTTCGCCCGTGAGCAGAAGCGAACGCAGAAGCTCGGCCAGTTCCTCCTGCCCCATGTTGAGCTGGACAGCCTGCGAGAGCGCCTTGCTGTCCAGCGTCATGTCGGAGTCGCCAGAAAGGCTCTGCATCAGAATATCGGGTAGTTTCGCGGCAAGCTGCCGCATCGCCTGCTGCATCACGGAGCTGATCTGTGCGGAAAGCACACCGGAATACTGCTCCATCACCTGTCCCAGATAGTCCTGAAGCGTCTTGGAAACCTGAATTTTCAGCTGCTCCAAGTCCAGAACCTCGGAAAGTCCCCGCACGAGTGCATCCTGCGCCTCCGGCGTTTTCAGGAAGTCCTCAAGCGTCTGGCGGAAATTCGACGGATCCGCGAGGCCGTTTTCCGCGGCATACGCGCGGTAGCCTGCATACATATCCGCAGCCAGCGCCTCAATCTGCTCCGGCAGGATACTCAGATCGCCGTCATAAGACAGAATTTTCTTCGCGCCCTCGCGGAGAATCTCCTGCGCACGCTCGGTCTGCAGGTACTCCGCGAAATACTCGCCCAGCTTGTCGGGGTCGGTCAGACCGTTTTTCTGCGCGTATTGCTGATAGTCCGCAACAAGGTCCAACACCAACTGCCGCAGAGCCTCGGGCGAGACGGTCAAAGTGCCGTTTTCGTCCAGAATTTTCTTCACACCGTCGGTGAAGCGCTTCTGCGCCTCCGGCGTTTTCAGATATTCGGCAAAATACTCATCCAAGCGGGAATAGTCCAGCGCAGGGTCGCCGTTCGCATAGTCCTGATATGCGTCAAGCACGGTCTGTGCCAGCTTCGCCAGCGCCTGTGCCGAGAGATTCACCTTCACACCCTCAAAGAGCTTGGACGCGTCAAACTCCGGCAGATCGGAAAGGTCGATACTGCCCGCGTCCAGTGCACCGGAAAGATCGACGGACATACCGCCGAACGCCGAAGATAGATCGGCATTTTCAAAATGGAACGCGCCTGCAAGCGCGGTAAAATCGACCTTGAACAATGACGCAAGGTCGAACCCGCTGCGCGGCGACTGCGTGTCAAAGCGTTCGCCGTTGAACACGTTGATCTCCGGCGAGGCAAGCTGCGCCCTGACGATGGCGCTCGAGGCCGCCAGCTTTGCCGCATGCTGCGTCAAAGACGGCAGATAGCCCACGCCCGTGCGCAGCATGGTCGCGGTCGCGTCCTTTGCGGGCTGCACCACGCCGACGATCCGCAGTGTCAGGCCGTCTGAGACGAGCGCGGAAAGATAGTCATCATCGCCGGAACGGTCGCGCCAAAGGTCGTATTCCGCGTCGTAGACATAGCGGTCGGCCGCGTTGATGCACTTGAACTCGATATTCAAAAAATCCTCATAAGCATAGCTTTGAAATTCCTCGGGCGTGTCGATGCTCTCATTCTGCGCAAACTGCCGCAGCATTTCGTCCAGCTCCACGCTGTCGCGCAGGCCGAGGGTATAGATCATAAAATCACTGATTCCGCCGTTCGGCAGCAGCACGAGCACGCATTCGGTCTCATCCTGCGGCCAGTGCCCGGCCTTGAGGTCGTACTGTCCCTCGTAAAGCTGCGCATCGGACGGCATCTCAAAAAAGACATCCGTGCTCATCATTGCAGAGAGCATGGAGTTGCTCGTGCTGCCGAAGCCCAGCGCCGCAAAGGTCTGGTCGGGATTGACCTGCCGCACGCCGTCCGTATCCTCGCGGTAGATCTGCGGCGAGAGGCCGTAGGCATATTCCACGGCGGTGGCGTACTGCTCAATGCCGCTCGTACCGCTGTCCAGATAGCGCTTGAGCGAGGTCAGGTCGTTGGCATTGACGCGCGAGAACATCGAGCTGAGCATTTTTGCGACCGACACACGCCCGTCCTCCGCCTGCGTGTCCTGCTGTCCGGAATTCATGGTCATAAGGGATGAAAAATCCACGCCGGTGCTCTGGATCTGCAAGGGATATTCCGAGAGCGTATCCTTTTCGATCGACGCAATATAATTGTTCACGCCGTTGGACAGCGACAAAATCAGTGCAATGCCGATGATGCCGATGGAGCCTGCAAAGGCCGTGAGAAAGGTTCGTGCTTTCTTGGTGCGCAGATTATTAAAGCTGAGCGCCAGCGAGGTGAAGATCGACATCGAGGATTTTCCGAGATTCTTATGTACCGCAGGCGCGGCAGCCTTCTCCGGCGTGTAGGGCATGGAATCCGAACGGATCACGCCGTCCTTGAGGTTCACAATGCGCGTGGCATACTGCGCGGCCAGCTCCGGATTGTGTGTGACCATGACGACAAGGCGGTCCTTGGCAACCTGCTTCAAAAGCTCCATGACCTGAATGCTCGTCTCGGAATCCAGTGCGCCGGTCGGCTCGTCGGCCAGCAGAATGTCCGGATTATTGACCAGTGCGCGGGCAATGGCCACGCGCTGCATCTGCCCGCCGGACATCTCACTTGGCCGCTTGTGGCACTGCTCCCCCAGACCCACCTGCTCGAGCGCGTGCTTGGCACGGCGCTTACGCTCTGCACGGGAAATGCCGGAGATCGTCAGTGCCAGCTCGACGTTGGCCAGCACCGTCTGGTGCGGAATGAGGTTGTAGCTCTGAAACACGAAGCCGATCGTGTGGTTGCGGTAGGAATCCCAATCCCGGTCGGAATAGCGGCGCGTGGAAACGCCGTTGATGATAAGATCGCCGCTGTCATAGCGGTCGAGGCCGCCAATGATATTCAAAAGCGTGGTCTTGCCCGACCCGCTCGGGCCGAGAATCGCCACGAATTCATTATCCCGCAGGTTCAGGCTCACGTCGTCCAGTGCCTTTTGGACGAGCTGGCCGGTTTGATACTTCTTGCAGATGTGGTTGAGTTGCAGCATAACGGTTCCTTTCCGGAAAAATCTGAATTTTTAGTATTATAGCACACACCGGCAAAAAAATCTGTAAACAAAATAAGAACATTCTCCTCCGGCATGCCGCAAAACTGTGCGAAAATGTTTTGAAAACGCTGCTTTTCTTCCTATTTTTTATTGATTATTACGAATTGACAGCGCATACAAATCGTGCTAATATCTTGAAGCTTCAAAAACGAATTCCAATTATTGAAATGAGGCGATCTCATGTCTACGCTCCACACCAGAAGCATGACGCAGGGCGCGCCCATGCCTCTGCTGATTTCTTTTCTGCTTCCTCTGCTGCTGGGTCTGCTTTTTCAGCAGCTATATTCCATGGTCGATACCGTTGTGGTCGGCAATTATCTCGGCGTCAAGGCGCTGGCCGGCGTCGGCTCGACCAGCTCGATCAACTTCCTCGTGATCGGCCTGTGCAACGGCATCTGCGCCGGCTTTGCCATTCCGGTCGCGCAGAAATTCGGCGAGGGCGACATCAGAGGGCTGCGTTCCTATGTCGGCAACATGATCTGGCTGGGCAGCGCCATCGCGCTGCTCGTTACGTTGGTCACAACCTTCGGCTGCCGCCGGATTCTGCAGTTAATGAACACGCCGTCCGACGCATTCGACTACGCATATAACTATATCGTCGTGGTCTTTGCGGCCATTCCGGCGACCATGCTCTACAATCTGCTCTCCGGCATCCTGCGCTCGCTGGGCGACAGCCGCACGCCGCTGTTTTTCCTGGTTTTCTCCAGCCTTCTGAACGTCGCGCTCGACCTGTTCTGCGTCGTCACGCTGGATATGGACGTCGCAGGCGCCGCGTGGGCAACGCTCATCAGTCAGCTCATTTCGGGTCTGCTCTGCCTCGTCTACATGGCCAAAAAATACCCGATTCTGCGGCTGCACCGCGAGGATCTGCGCTTCAACCGCTTCCGCGCGACCAAGCTCCTGCTGATGGGTCTGCCCATGGGGCTGCAATACTCCATCACAGCCATCGGCACCATTCTCATCCAGACCGCCGTGAACGGCATCAATTCCTATGCCATGGCCGCCGCAACCGCCTCAAGCAAGGTCACTGCGCTGTTCGCCTGCCCCTTTGACGCCATCGGCTCCACCGCCGCGACCTATGCCGGGCAGAACCTCGGCGCGGGCAAGATCGACCGCGTGCATCAGGGCGTGAAGGCCAGTGCGCTGCTCGGCACGGTCTATTCCTTCGTCGCATTGGCCGCGTTGTATTTCAGCGCCGCCACGTTGGCCGGGCTGTTTCTGGACTCCAAGGATCTCGACGCCGCTGCCGAGATTCTGCCGCTGGCGCGCCGCATGCTGCTGTGCAATGCCGCCTTCTACATTCCCCTGTTGGGTGTGAATTTGGTACGCTTCACCATTCAGGGGCTTGGCTACTCCGGTCTTGCGACCATCGCAGGCGTGTTTGAGACCGTCGCACGCGGCGTGTTTGCGCTATGTCTTGTGCCGCATCTTGGCTTCGATGCAGTTTGCTTCGCCAATCCGGCTGCGTGGGTCATGGCCGATCTGTTCCTTATCCCCGCTTACTTTGTCTGTCTGAAAAAACGCGGCTTTGTCTGCCGGCCGCGTCTGCGTCACGCGGCGGCGAGATCATAATCAAAATTATCGGCAACGCCGGTGCTTTGCAGCATATCAAAATGTCAAAGAACCCTCTCTTTCAGTAAACGAAAGTGAGGGTTCTTTGACTGTCTGGCGCGGGGCCGATGCCTTCATCGGCCCGCGCGTTTGATTTATGCTTATGAAATGACAATTTACTCCGCCGTCGGGACGCCGACAGGCAGACCGTTGAATTCCAGATCGTCCTCGACCGGAATAACCAGCACCTTGCGGCCGTCGATCACCTTGGTCTCGACCAGATAGCTGTATTCCGGATCAACGGACAGAGAAATTTTACCGGTCTTGAGCTGCACCTTTTTCGGATTGATGAGATTCGCCGGGTTCAGCACCGCGTTCTCTCCGAAGCGCTCCTCACAGGACTTTTTGAATGCCTGCGCCTGCTCTGCCGGGATCTCGCAATCCTGCAAAATGGCGCTCACGTCGCCCGATGTGACGACCAGCGGTTCAGGATCCTTGCGTTCCTTGTGCTCCTCGATCCGCGCGGTCAGGCGCTCGTGCACGCCCTGCACGACGTTCAGGCTGCACGCCTCGCCCAGCGACTCGGTCAGCGCAGACTCAAACGCCTCGCGCTGCTCCTCGGCGGACATGGGCGGCTCGATATGGAACACGGCCTCGATAAACTCCTGATGCAGCTCGGCAGGCTTGCGCGAATAGAACAGCGCATTGTAAATATTGGTGCTGCGGTCGTCAAAGGCCGGGAACAGGAAGCCCAGCTCCGGCGCGGAGACCAATTGACTGGCAGTGCAGTGGAACTCGTTGTCGCCCGCAAAATAGCCCAGCTCCGGCTTGCCCGCCTTGACCGGACACACGGCGCAGACAAGATAGGAAAACACCGTCTCGGACGCATCCTCCTGCGCAAGGCCGTCCTTGCCGCGGCGTGGGACGTCGTAGTGGTCGTTTGCAATCAGCAGCAAATAGTTCGACTCGCCCATGTTCAGCGTCGAAATGACCTTCTGATAGAACGTCTGGCGCAGCGCGTTATCCTTCAGCTCGCTGTCGCGCAGCGCCATCAGGAGCTTGTGCTCGTCGCTTTTCATGACCTGCTGCGTTGCAAAAACAATGTCGATCAGGTTCTTGTCCAGCGTGCCGGACATGGCCTTGCGCAAAAGCTCGAGATATTTTTCCGATTCCTGCTGCGGCATCAGTGCCAGAGATTCGTCCAGATCGGCCACGATCTCGCGGGCACTGTTGACGAAGCAGCCGTAAATATGGCCGACCGCGTTCTTTTCCGGCTTCCACCGGCGGCGCAGTTCGCCCAGTTCTTTTTGATTCATCGACTGATTCCTTTCGTCGTATTGCGATTCGGAGCGACGCCCCGTGCAAACCATTATACTATAAATTTCCGCAATTGCAAGCCGCCGTCCCGCCGCGGCGGCTTTTCGACGTTTTTCCCGGCAGCGCACCCGTTTTTTCCTGCAAAAAATCCTGAAAAAATGAAAAATAAGGATTGACCTTGTCCCTTTCCTATGATAGAATGATTCTACCTGTGAAAAAGGGGTCTTTTTTGTGCGCCCTTTTTCGCCGGCGGATGACGCCGCCGTAGTTTCGGCGTCCTCTAAATCTTATCATAGCCGCCGGTATACAGGGAGGCAAATTTTTTAAGGAGGTGCCGACAAATGCGAGTAAAGATCACTCTGAGATGCAACGAATGCAAGCAAAGAAACTACAACACGATGAAGAACAAGAAGAACGACCCCGATCGCCTCGAAATGAAGAAGTATTGCAGGTTCTGCAGAAAGCATACCGTTCATACCGAGACTAAGTAAGGAAAGGGTGAAACCAATGGCAGCAGAAATGAACAAGAAACCCAATTTCTTCGTCCGCACCGGCCGCCGCTTCTCGAAGTGGTTCCGTGAGATGAAGAGCGAGCTGAAGAAGGTCGTCTGGCCCTCCGGCAAGCAGCTCGTCAACAACACCCTCGTCGTTCTCGTGTCCGTTCTGATCGTCGGCGTGATCGTATGCCTGTTTGACATGCTGGCAGGTCTCGGTATCGACCTGCTGAGCAATCTGTTCTGATCGCCATGGCAGAAGGCGCAAGATGGTATGTCGTTCATACCTATTCCGGATATGAGAATACCGTAAAGGCCACCATTGAAAAAACCGTCGAAACGCGTCAGCTTCAGGACATCATTCATCAGGTCTCCATTCCCATGGAAACCGTCACCGAAATCACGGACAACGGCCCGAAAACCTACGATCGTAAGGTTTTCCCCGGCTATGTGCTGATTAAAATGGTCATGACGGACGAGGCCTGGTATATCGTCAAGAATGTCCGCGGCGTCACCGGCTTCGTCAGCTCCGGCACCAAGCCCACGCCCCTGACGGAGGACGAGGTTTATCAGCTCGGCGTAGAAAAGCGCGAGGTCGTCGTCGGCTACGACGTCGGCGATTCCGTCCGCGTGCTGGACGGCCCGCTGACCGGGTTTAACGGCGTGGTCGAAATGCTCGACATTGAGAAGAACAAAGTCCGCGTGACCGTGTCCATGTTCGGCCGCGAGACGCCCGTCGAGCTGGAGCTCGATCAGGTCGAAGCTGTCACCGACTGAGCTGGCAGCAAACGTGGGAGGGGTTCTCCCCCGCCAAAAATACGCATTTGCGTATCACCACATTTTATTTGGAGGTGCTTATCATGGCACAGAAAGTTACTGGTTATATCAAACTTCAGATTCCTGCCGCGAAGGCCACCGCGTCGCCCCCTGTCGGCCCGGCGCTCGGCCAGCACGGCGTCAACATCGCACAGTTCATCAAGGAATTCAACGAGCGCACGAAGGATCAGGCCGGCTTCAAAATTCCGGTTGTCATCACGGTCTATGCTGACCGCAGCTTCACCTTCGTGACCAAGACTCCTCCGACCCCCACCCTCATCCTCAAGACCATCGGTCAGGACAAGGGCTCCGGCGTTCCCAACAAGGATAAGGTCGGCACCATCACCACCGCACAGGTTCGCGAGATCGCTGAGAGAAAAATGCCCGACCTCACCGCCGCCACCATCGAAGCTGCGATGAGTCAGGTTGCCGGCACCTGCCGCAGCATGGGCATTGTCGTTGTCGACTGATTGCAGTCGCATATGTGGGAGGATTATTCCGCATCACCACTTTAAGGAGGATTTAACAAGTGTTTAGAGGTAAAAAATATAAGGACAGCGCGAAGCAGATCGACCGCTCCGTGCAGTATGAAGTTTCCGATGCGCTGGCGCTGGTCGTCAAGACCGCTCCGGCCAAGTTCGACGAGACCGTCGAGATCCACATCAAGCTGGGCGTTGACTCCCGTCACGCCGATCAGCAGGTCCGCGGCGCCATCGTTCTCCCGAACGGCACCGGCAAGACCCGCAAGGTTCTCGTTTTCGCGAAGGACGCCAAGGTTGACGAAGCCAAAGAGGCCGGCGCTGACTATGTCGGCGGCATGGAACTCGTGGAAAAGATCACCAAGGAAAACTGGTTCGACTTCGACGTCGTCGTCGCTTCCCCGGATATGATGGGTATCGTCGGCCGTCTTGGTAAGGTTCTCGGCCCGAAAGGCCTGATGCCCTCCCCCAAGGCCGGCACCGTCACGCCGAATGTCGCGGCTGCCGTCAAGGAGATCAAAGCCGGTAAGATCGAGTACCGTCTGGACAAGACCAACATCATCCACTGCCCCATCGGCAAGGTTTCCTTCGGCGCTGAGAAGCTGACCGAGAACATGAACACCCTGCTGGGCGCCGTCATCAAGGCGAAGCCCGCTGCGGCCAAGGGTCAGTATATCCGTTCCTGTGTCGTCGCCTCCACCATGGGCCCCGGCATCAAGGTCAACGCTGCGAAGCTGTAATTGCTGAAAAAGCCCTCTGGACTTCGGTTCAGAGGGCTTTTTGCAGGTAAAATGCTGATGCTCGCCGCCCTTGAGCAGAGTAATTTTGAAGCACAAAAACGCAAAAAAGTGCTTGACAAACGGGACTTTTCTGCTATAATAGACAAGGTTGCCGGAGACAGCAGGAGGCTATATGCCATAACGGGACAAATCCTGCCGAGGTTGCATGAACTTATGATGTTTTTGCGTCCTCATGTCTTTTCGGCATGAGGATTTTTTTCGGAGGTGACACACATTGCCCAATACCAAGGTACTCGAAAGCAAAAAGGCAATTGTTGATGCGCTGACCCAGAAGCTGCAGGGTTCTACCGCTGCTGTTTTTGTGGACTACAAGGGCATCACTGTCGCAAAGGATACCGAGCTTCGCAATCAGTTCCGTGAGGCTGGCGTGGAATACACCGTCGTCAAGAACACGCTCACCCGTTTCGCCGCTAAGAATGCCGGCTACAACGAGTTCGACGAGCTGCTCAACGGCACGACCGCTCTCGCCACCACAACCGGCGACCCCATTGCCCCGGCTCGCATCATCTGCGAATTTGCCAAAAAGAACAAGGACGCTCTGAAGATCAAGGGCGGCTTTGTCGAAGGTTCCGTTCTGTCCGTCGATCAGCTCAAGGGCTTCGGCGAACTGCCCGGTAAGGATGCCCTGATCGCTCAGGTTCTCGGCACGTTCCTTGCCCCGATCTCCGCACTGGCCTTCTGCCTCGACCAGATCCGTCAGCAGAAGGAAGGCCCCGCTCCTGCCGCCGAAGAAGCGCCCGCAGAAGCCTAATCAACTATTAAAAACACATTAGGAGGATTTTACAATGTCTGAAAAAATCGCTGCTCTGATCGAAGAAGTTAAGGGCCTTTCCGTTCTGGAACTGGCTGAGCTTGTCCATGCTCTGGAAGATACCTTCGGCGTTTCCGCCGCTGCTGCCGCTGTCGCCGCTCCCGCTGCCGGCGCTGCTGAGGCTGTCGAAGAAAAGACCGAGTTCGACGTCGTCCTGAAGGACTGCGGCGCGAACAAGATCGCTGTTATCAAGGTTATCCGCGCTCTGACCGGCCTCGGCCTGAAGGAAGCGAAGGAAATCGCCGACAACTGCCCGAAGACCCTGAAGGAAGCCATCTCCAAGGAAGACGCCGAGAAGATCGTCAACGATCTGAAGGAAGCCGGCGCTACCGCAGAGCTGAAGTAATTCTTCTTCAAGAAACCGCTTAGCTGCTTAATGCCGCTAAGCGGTTTTTCGATCTATAATATGCCCTCTCCGCCGCGCGGAGAGGGCGCTTTTTGCGTTACTTTGCCGCAGCTTCGCGGGATTTGAGGTCGTCGAGCATTTTATTGTAAAATTCCTCGTTGATCTTGTATTTCGCGCGGTAGATGATATACCCCGCAACGATGAGCACAAGCGGGATGACAAACATCGCCAGCTTGACCGTCAGCTTGCCGGAGGCGTCGATCATCTCGGCGGCGGTGTCGGATTCGTGCGTCTTGATCCCTGCCAGAATGACCGAAATTGAGATCAGCCCCGTGGAGAGCGCACCGCCGATCTTATTGACAAGCGGCTGGATGGAGAATGTGATGGATTCCGTGCGCCGTCCGAGCTTCCACTGCCCGTATTCGATGGTATCCGTCAGGAACATCAGCATCAGAAGCTGGATAAATGCCTGCCCCACGAAGATGATGACCGCTGCAAGCGCGACGAGCACGATGGAATGCTCTGCAAAGAAGAACACCGCATAACCAACGATGACCAGAAGCGTTGCGCCGGTGTAGAGCTGGTGCCGGTTGAAGCGCTTGGAGAACAGCGGGAAGATCATGAGCGCTGCAAGCTGCGCCACGCCGCACACGGCCGCAAGGACGGCATAGAGGTTGATGTCTCCGAACAGATACTGCATGTAATAGGTCGCAAAGCCTGTCGTCGTGCAATAGCCCACCATGAAAAGTCCCATCGCAAGCGTCGTCCACATGAGCTGGTCGTTCTTGACAAGGGCGTGCCACATATCGCGAAGCGTGACCTTTTCCTCGTCCTCCCCGCCGATCGTGCGGTTCTCCTTCACGCCGAACAGCGGGAAGCACAGGAAGCCGAGGTACAGCACACTGACCGCGCAGGCCACGAGCATCCAGCTTTTCTGCGTGTTGCCGAGTGCCGCAGTGATGGGCTGCCAGCCGACCATGATGATGTACATGCCGATATTGGCGCAGATACGCGCGAATGCGCCGTATTTCTCGCGCTGCTTCTGATCCTGCGTCAGCGCGGGCAGGAGCGTCCAGTAGGCAATGTCGTTGATGCCGTAGCTGATGTCCCAAAGGATGTAGGCCACGGCGAAGAAGATGACGTAGGCCGTGCCGGTACCGATGTTGCCGAACAGCATCAGGTAGAACACCACGCTCAGGACGCCGCCGACTAGGATCGCAGGCTTGAACTTACCCCATTTCGTGTGGATATTGTCGATGACAAGGCCGGTAATCGGGTCATTGAGGGCGTCGGCAATGCGCAGCACGGACAGCACCAGACTTACGGCGGCGAACACCTTCAGCGGAAGCGAGAGTACGTTGGACAGGAAATAGAGCAGCGCATTGGCCTCGAAGGCGTAGAACATGTCGCGTCCGATGGTGCCGAGGCCAAAGAAATACTTGTTGCGGCGGTTGTCGTCTTTCATGGGGTTTCCTCCTCGATCAAAAATACATTGGAGCCAAAATCGCCCTGCATGCGCAGCGCGGGGTCATAGCCCGTACCGGCAAAGCGCTGCGGCAGCGCAATTCCGGCGTGCAGCGCCGCACCGGAGGCCGAAGTCTCCAGCGCACCGTCGTACATCCGGTAGCGCTTGTCCACAGCCGAGAGCAGCAGGCCGTCGGGCTTGAGCTTCACGGGTGCAACATGGCGCAGCAGCGAGCCGAACGCACCCACGCGCAGAAGCTGCGGCCGCGAGGTGACGCGATAGCGCGTTTTGCCATCCAGGTTTGCGGCGTGCAGGCGCTCGTAAGGCGGCGCGGCGTGGACGAGCCGGTGAAACAGGCCGACAAGCGTTTCATTTTCGCTTTGCACCTGCCAGCAGACGGCACCATCTTCACAGGGCAGACGCGAAAACGTGCCGAACTGGAAGGCCGCGCGGTGCGCCTTGTAAAACGCGATCTGTGCGGCAATCTCCGTCTCCTCGACCGGAGAAAGCTCATCCAAGTCCAGCTCATAGCCGAGCACACCGAAAAAGCTGACATTCCCGCGCGTGGAAAGCGGCGTGCTGCGCAGCGTCTGCGCATGCGGCGACTGGGAAACATGTGCGCCCCAGGTGCTCTGCGGATAGAGATAGCTCAGGCCGTTTTGAATGTCCAGCCGCTCAACGGAGTCGGTGTCGTCCGACGCCCAGACCTGCGGTGAGAAGCAGAGCAGTCCGAGATCGAAACGCCCGCCGCCGGAGGCGCAGCTTTCCAGAAGCAGCTCCGGCCGCGCGTCAAAAATGCGGTGCAGCACCTCGTAAAGCCCGAGAACATTGCGGTGCGCCGCCGCGCCGAGTGCGGGGCTATGCCGGTTCATATCCCATTTGAAATAGTCGATGGGTACCCCCCGGAAGGTTTCAAGGAAGGATTCTTTTAAAAATTCCACGACGGTGGGATTGGACATATCCAGAACGAGCTGTTCTCGGGAAACCAAAGGCTCTCTTTGGGGAACGCGAAGGCACCATTCCGGATGAGCGCGATACAAATCCGAATCCGGGTTGACCATTTCGGGCTCGACCCAGATGCCGAAGGAAACGCCGGTCTCCTTTACCTTTTCCGCAAAGGCTTTCAGTCCGTTTTTGAATTTCTCCGGATTGGCCTGCCAGTCGCCCAAGCCCGCCCGGTCGTTGTTCCGCTTGCCAAACCAGCCGTCATCCATGACCAGCATATCAAAACCCGCTTTGGCGGATTCCTTGGCAAATTCCACCAATTTGTCTTCATCAATGTTGAAATAGCAGGCTTCCCAGGTGTTCAGCACCACCGGATGAGGCTTTTGAACCGCTTCCTTGGGCAGAATACGGTTTCTGGTGAAATCATGAAGCGAGCGGGTCATCTGCCCGAAGCCTTTGTCCGAGAAGGTGAGAATGGCTTCGGGAGAGGCAAATTCCTCGCCCGGCAGCAGGGTGTAGCCGAAATTTTCCTCGCCTAAACCCACCTGTACACGGGTGTGCTCGGTCTGATCCACCTCCACCTCGTCCAAAAAGGAGCCGGAATATACGAAATTGAATCCGTAGACATTGCCCTTGGTTTCGGTTGCTTTTTTGTCGCACAGGGCAAAAAAGGGATTGAACTGGTGGGAGGAGGCACCTCTGCGGGAGTAAATGCTCTGCATACCGTAGTGCAGGGGGGTGCGCTGAAGATGACGCTCGTCGTAGTGTGCACCGTAGAGCGAGACCATATCATAGTCCAAGCCGGGCAGATCCAGGGTAAAGGACATACATTTTTCCAGCTTCACGGGCGCATTGCCCCTGTTGCGCAGGAGCATATAGCGGGAAATCACATCCTCTTCATAGAAGACGGTATAGTAGAGAAAAAGCTCACAGCCGGTAACCCGGTCAGACAGCTTGATTTCCAGTGTTTTTTCGCCGTCGGCGGAGGCGAAGGGCAGGCCTTCAATTTCTTTTCGGCCCTGTAAATACCGGTGGGATACATAGGAAAAGTCGGTGACGCCGGTGCCGTCCGCACCCTTTAACTTCAAGGCCGCCGTGCGGAAGTCTCCCGAACCGAAGAACGAATATTCCTGGGGGAATACATCGGGGGACCAGGTGTTGCCGAATTCCTGCTTGTAGGGCGAAAAGGAGTAGCAACAGGGCTTGTACAGGTCGAAGGACTCTCTTTTTCTGCCGTAGAAATGATGCACCAGATACCGCTCTTTTGAAACACCGAAGACATAACGGGTGTTTTTCGTGGTCAGGGTGAAGAGACGCTCTTTCTTTGAAAAATGAATGGGCATAATGGCCTCCTTGCATTTTTATTCCGCTGTTATGATAGCACATTTTGGTTTGATTTACAAGCGAAAAGTGGAAAAGTGTTCTTGAAAATCCGGCTTTTTTGTGCTACACTGAAGGGCGACCGAAGGAGAAAAGGAGTCTGATGATTTGGAAAGCAAGCTGTTTGCGCTACTGCCGCCGGAGTATGTTTGTACACCGGACGGTATGGAAATTGACCGGAACGGGGATTTGGTGCTGTCCTGCCCCAATTTTGCAGATGAAAAAACCAGCGGATGTCTCTTGAAGGTGCGGAAAGGCGACCGGAAGGTCACCAAATGGTTGGATGTGCCGGTGCATCCCGAAACCGGGGTAGCAAGAAACATGGGCATTGCCTTTGACCGTTCCAAAAAGAATCTGTTTGTCTGCGACAATCAGGGCTGGAGCGAAAGACCCGAAGTGCTCTACAAGGGCAGAATCCTGAAGCTGACCGTAAACGATGAGGGCATAGAGGAATGGAAAACGGTGGCTTATCACATGGAGCACCCCAACGGTGTGCGCTATCGGAACGGCTACATTTATGTCACCCAGTCCTATATGCATCCGGTGAAGCGTCCGGACGGACTGTTGGTTTCGGGGGTTTACCGGTTCCGGGAGGATGAAGAAAATGTGGAAATCCACAACGATCTGACCGACCGGAATCTGCTTTGTACCTTTGTGACCGGAAACAGGAACTGTGCGTACGGAGCGGATGGGATCGTTTTTGCGCCGGACGGCAGTCTGATGGTGGGAAATTTCGGCGACGGAGAGGTATACAGAATTATCCTGAATCAAGACGGAAGCGTCCGGGAGCAGGTGCCCCTGTACCGGAATGCCGCAGAATTGCAGTCCACCGACGGGATGTGCTATGACCCTGCGGGAAATCTGTACATTGCCGATTTTTCCGCCAATGCCCTTTGCAGGATCTCTCCCGACGGCCAAGTGAAGCGCATCGCTTCTTCGCCCGATACCGACGGACTGAAGGGAGAATTGAATCAGCCCGGCGAGCCGATCTACTATGACGGAAAGATCGTTCTCTCCTGCTTCAATCTGGTGACGGGGCCGGACAAGGTGAACAAGAGCCACACCATGCCCTGCACGCTTGCCTATATCGAGTTATAATCGGTTAGATAAGTCCGAACCACCTTGCATTCTCAACAAAAAGGCTCTTGAATTTTTCTTTGAGCTTTCTTGATTTCCCCCG
>ERZ779840.2379-NODE-2379-length-16306-cov-7.599963_pt1 | contig 16306 bp, 4 predicted proteins | sample MGYA00511561_ERZ779840 | MGnify/ENA primary metagenome ERZ779840 (study PRJEB29588, sample SAMEA2162036) | human gut metagenome | biome: human gut; feature: human-associated habitat; material: faeces | place: Denmark | collected 2008/2010 ...
CAAGCTCTATGTGCCCCATTCTCTCTCTTCTTACTTTAGATTTTGTAACTTCAACGCCACATCTGTCGCAAACTATTCCCTTATATCTTACTCTTTTGTACTTACCACAATGGCACTCCCAGTCTTTTGTTGGTCCAAATATTCTTTCACAGAATAGACCATCTTTTTCTGGTTTTAATGTTCTATAATTGATAGTCTCTGGTTTTTTAACTTCTCCATGTGACCATTCTCTTATTTTCTCATCAGATGCTATGCCAATTTTCATTTTATCAAAATTTTCTAATTCATCCACTATTTTTTCCCCCTTGGAATTAAAAGTACCTATTTAGTTTTACTCATCGTCATCATTAAAATCTTCATCTTCTAAGATGCTTGAATCATCATCTAGTATGATGTCATCGTTTTCATCATCTAGGTCATCAAATAATTTGTCATCTTCAGAATCTTCGTCATCTGATGATTCTTCTGTGTATCCATCTGATAATTCATTTTCATCTACAACATTTTCTTCATGTAGAGATTTATTTTCTATATTACTAAAGCTTGTAGAATCGTCTATATCTTCTTTAAGCTCAACTTCCTTGTTATCATGTGTATACAATCTTATGTCTAAGCCTAATGCTTCTAATTCTTTTACAAGAACTTTGAATCCTTCTGGAACGCCTGGCTCTGGAATGTTTTCCCCTTTGACAATAGCTTCATATGTTTTAACACGTCCTACAACATCATCTGATTTAACAGTTAACATTTCTTGTAGTGAATATGCAGCACCATATGCCTCTAATGCCCAAACTTCCATTTCTCCGAAACGTTGTCCACCGAATTGTGCCTTACCACCTAAAGGTTGTTGTGTAACTAATGAGTAAGGTCCTGTTGAACGAGCATGTATCTTATCATCAACTAAGTGGTGTAGTTTCATCATATACATAACACCAACTGTAATTGGTTTAATGAATTGCTCTCCAGTTCTTCCATCGTATAGAATTGTTTTTCCATCACGACGTAGTCCTGCTTCTTCTAGCAAGTCTTCAATTTCATAGTCTTTTGCACCATCGAATACTGGTGTTGCGACTTTCCAGCCTAATGCACGAGCAGCCATACCTAAGTGAACTTCAAGAACCTGTCCTAAGTTCATACGAGAAGGTATACCCATTGGGTTAAGAACTATATCTACTGGTGTACCATCTGGTAAGAATGGTAAATCTTCTTCTGGTAATATTCTTGAAATAACACCTTTGTTACCATGACGTCCAGCCATTTTATCTCCAACTGATATTTTTCTCTTTGTTGCTATATAACATCTAATTACTTGGTTTACTCCAGGAGCTAGTTCTTCTGAATTTTCTCTAGTAAATATCTTGATATCTACTATTGTTCCAGCTTCTCCGTGTGGTACACGAAGTGATGTATCTCTAACTTCTCTAGATTTTTCACCAAATATTGCACGAAGTAATCTTTCTTCTGCTGTTAGCTCTGTTTCTCCCTTTGGAGTAACTTTACCAACTAATATATCTCCAGGTCTTACTTCTGCACCTATTCTTATAATACCGTTTTCATCAAGGTCTTTTAATACGTCGTCACCAACATTTGGAATATCTCTTGTAATTTCCTCTGGACCTAATTTTGTATCACGACATTCACAATCATATTCTTCGATGTGGATTGATGTGTACACATCTTCTTTAACAAGTCTTTCGCTTATTAATACGGCGTCCTCGTAGTTGTAACCTTCCCATGTAGAGAATGCTATAATTACGTTTCTTCCTAATGCCATTTCGCCATTCTTTGTAGCTGGTCCATCTGCTAGGATGTCTCCAGCTTTAACTACTTCACCCTTTTGAACAACTGGTCTTTGGTTAATACATGTACCACCATTTGTTCTCTTGAATTTACGTAGTCTGTAATGGTCTATCTCATTTTTCTTATTTCTTACTTGTACTTCGTCAGCTGTAACCTTTTCAACAATACCTTCATTTTTAGCAGTTACTGTTGTTTCAGAATCACGTGCAGCTTTGTATTCCATACCTGTTCCAACTATTGGAGCCTCTGGTATTAAAAGTGGAACTGCTTGACGTTGCATGTTAGATCCCATTAGAGAACGCTTAACATCATCGTGCTCCAAGAAAGGTATCATGGCAGCAGCAACAGAAACTAATTGTTTTGGTGAAACATCTACATAGTCTACTTCGCTTGCCTTAACCTCTGTAATTTCAGATCTACGTCTTACTTTTACCATTTTGTTTACAAATCTGCCTTCTGCGTCTACTGGTTCTGATGCTTGTGCGATTGTATATTTATCTTCTTCATCAGCAGGCATATAATCAACTATATCTGTTAATTTACCTGTTTCTTTATCAACTTTTCTATATGGTGTTTCTACAAATCCATATTCGTCTATCATAGCAAATGATGAAAGTGCAGAGATAAGTCCAATGTTTGGTCCTTCTGGAGATTCAACTGGGCATAGTCTACCATAGTGAGTATAGTGAATATCACGAACCTCGAATCCAGCTCTTTCACGAGAAAGACCTCCAGGTCCTAATGCAGAAATTCTTCTCTTATGAGTAAGCTCTGATAATGGGTTTGTTTGATCCATGAATTGTGATAATTGAGAGCTTCCAAAGAATTCTCTTATTGATGATGTAATAGGTTTTGTATTTATTAATGTTTGTGGTGTTACAGAGTCTAAGTCTTGTATTGTCATTCTTTCACGAACAACTCTTTCAAGTCTTGTTAAACCAATTCTGAATTGGTTTTGTAGTAACTCACCAACACATCTAATACGTCTGTTTCCTAAGTGATCTATATCATCAACTTTTCCTATTCCATAATCTAGATTTAATAGGTAACTGATAGATGCAATCATATCCTCTGTTGTGATTGTTAGAGGAACTAATTCGTTGTATCTTTCTTTAATTACATCATGTAATTTCTCGTCTGGAGTTGTATCCATTATAGATTTTAATACATTGTAATTAACTCCTTCTTTGAAGTGAAGGTCAGATAAATCCACATTTGGTAACATTTTGTGGATATTTACTATTCCATTTCCTATTACTCTTACTTTTTGGTCATCAACTAATACATCTACTATGTTAATTCCAGAATCTTGAATAGCTTCAGCAACTTCAGCAGTAATTCTTGTATTCTTTTCTGCTAAAACTTCACCTGTTGATGGATCTACTATATCATCATAAGCAACTTGTCCTGTTATTCTAGTTGCTAAGCATAATTTTTTATTAAATTTGTATCTTCCTACTTTTGCTAAATCATATCTTCTGTTATCGAAGAATAAACCATCGAATAAGTTTCTAGCAGCATCAGCTGTTGGAAGTTCCCCTGGTCTTAATTTCTTATATATTTCAATTATTGCTTCATCTTGAGTTTTTATTGTATCCTTATCAAGAGTTGCCTTGATTTTTGGATCATTTGCAAATAGGTCTAATATTTGCTCATCTGTTACAAATCCTATACTTCTTAATAAAGATGTAACAGGTAATTTTCTTGTTCTATCAACTCTTACATAGAAAATATCATTTCCATCTGTTTCATATTCTAGCCATGCACCTCTTATAGGCATAACAGTAGATGTGTATATTCTTTTTCCTGTTTTGTCGTAGTCTTGTGCATAGTAACAAGATGGAGAACGAACTAATTGGCTTACAATTACTCTCTCTGCACCATTGATAATAAATGTTGCACTGTCTGTCATTAGAGGAAAATCTCCTAAATAGATTTCTTGCTCTTTAATTTCACCAGTTTCCTTGTTGATAAGACGAACTTTAACATGTAATCTTGTTGAATATGTAGCGTCTCTCTCTTTTGCCTCTTCCATTGTGTACTTTGTTTTTTCTTCCATGTGATAATCTAAGAATTCAAGTACTAAGTTTCCAGAGTAGTCAACTATTGGAGAAATATCTTTTAATACTTCGCCTAAACCTTCCTCTATAAACCAATTATAAGAATCTTTTTGTACTTGAATTAAGTTAGGCATTTCTACGAAATCACCTATCTTAGAAAAAGATTTTCTTGTGCATTTTTCGTGTTTTACTTCTTTTAGATTCAAAGTTACTCACCTCATAATAAAAATTAAAGCAGAATTTGAAATATATAAGATTTCAAAAAAGTCCTTCTTGTTTTTAGCCACTTTGTAAATTGCTTGCTCACTGCTCCTTTAAGCTTGCTTTTCACTAGTATTTTCTAAAACAATTCCTCTTTTTTGATAATTTATCAATAACATAAAAAGACAACAAAAAACCTATTGACAATCTATGCTGTTTTTGTCAATTAGTTCTTTTGTATGTTCCCTATTTTATTTAGTACTTTTGATTACTAATTTATTAATATTAACCACCCTTGCTATCTCGTTGGAGATTAATAAAATTTAATTTTTGTTGAAAATATTCCATATTATCAACACTATACTAATTATACAATTTTTGGTATGTTTATGTCAATAGAAAAGATGAAAAATTTAGAAAAACTTTCTATTGTTTCGAACATAAAAAGAAAACTAATAATACCATTTTTTTAGCCTCGACACATTGTTCCTAGTCGGAGCTACTTCGGACTCCCCAAAAGGTGAACTCGGGTCTTGCTTTCAAAAATGGTATCACTTGTTTTCTCGTTTTGAATTTGAAACTAAAAATCAAAAAAGCATAGTATTTTTAATATATTCGTGTTATACTATTATTAGATTTTTTAAGAAAGGATAGTGAAATTTATGATTAATGAAAAGCAAGAAATTCTTGCAACAGTCAATACTTTACCTGACAATACAACTTGGGACGATGCAGTTTATACTTTATATCTACATTCGAAATTACAAAAAAGTAAAGATGATATAAAAAATGGTAGAGTAATGTCTATTGAAGAATCTAAAGAAAGGATGAGGAAAAAATATGCAAATTTTCATGTCAAATGAGGCTCATGAAGATATAGATTCTATTTTTGAATATATATCACATGACTCTATTAAATATGCGAATGAAACCTCCGAAAGCATATATTCTCGCATATATGAGTTGGAAAAAGCTCCATATTTAGGTAGATATGTTTCCGAACTTCCAGATAAACATTTACGAGAACTCATTTATAAAAAGTATCGAATAGTTTATGATATTTCTGAAGATTCAAAAACAGTTTACATACATTTTGTTGTTCACGGTTCAAGAAGTTTTAAATCGTTTTATAATTCCTATATCAAAAATAATTTTTAAGTCAGACTAATTAATCGTATCAAATAAATTCCAAACAACTCTATATAGTAAAAAAATTAGAGACATGTTTTCACATATCTCTAATTTTTTATTGTTTAGATTATTTTCTCTTTTTTAATACTACCAATGTTATTGTTATTCCTGCGATTAGGATTAAAGCTATTGCTCCGCCTAATACGTAGAATAGATGTGTGTTACCAAATGGAGGTAATATTACTACTTCTTGAGAATCGTCTGCATCTATTTCGCGTGGTTCCATTGTTGGGTCTTGGTTACCTACAACTGAGTATGACATTTTTCTACCAACTGTATTTTGTGTTGTTACAAGTTCTGTCATGTTGTTATATATTCTGTCATCACTACTACTGTCTTGAGTAATCATTTGTGTTAATATTAATTGTACTCCACTTACACTTTGTGTACTGTTTACAGTGTTTAATGCGTTCATTGGGTCATCTTTAAATGCTTTGGCAATTTTGTCTTTTACATTTCTTTGGTCTGCAATTACTGGTATTAAACCTTTCGAAGCAGCTGTTGTTGTTATAATGTGACCGTCTGTATACTTATTAACATTATCTTTTAATCCAGTATTTAACAATCCATTGTTTAACAAGTCTGCACTTGAAATTGTATTCCAATTTTGGTTTTGAGCCTTGTTAAATTGTAAGTTATTTCTTGTTGACGTGTTATCATCGTTTGAATTGTAATCATTTACTTGTGTTCCAACATAGTCAACTAAAATTTTTGGATCTGTTTTTACTATTGTGCTCGTGTCTGCAACTTTTCCCGTGTAGTAGAATTGCTCTTCATTATAGTCAACTTCACCAACGTTTGCTACTGTTATAGCATATGTTATTTGAAGTGTTGAACCATGCATCAATTCTTCATCCATTGTAAGTTGTACTTTACCTTTATTTGTAGAGATTTGTCTTACTACTGGGTTTAGCATTAAACTATTGCTATAGTTCTTGTCTGTGCTGTACACGTTATCTGTATCTTGTCCATGTGCTTTATGATCTATCCATAATACGTTTGTTGCTCTAGCCGATGCATCGAATAATGTGCTATTGTTTGCAAGTGTTAATTTAACATTTGTAATTTGTTTTGTAACTTTAAGCTGTGCCTTTGGTCTTTGTACTAAACCTAAATCTAAGTCTTTTAATACGTAGTAGCCAGCCATTTGATAATTTTCTTTACCTATATTGTCATGTCCTGTACCAGATGTATTTGTTACTCCAGGTTCTTCACCATTTCTGTTATATTCGAAGTTCACATCTATTTTTCCAGATTCTGCAATCATATATGTATTTTTCATAAATTCATTTAACAAGTTTTTCATTTCTTCAGCAGTATATTTTGTACCATTATATTCTGGTATGCTTTCATAAGAAGCTAATATTTCTGCTAAGTGGTTTGTCATATCTCCATTAGAGTAAGCCTCAACATTTTTTCTTGCATTGTTGCAGTTTACTAAGTAATCTGCATTTGGTGCAACATTTACAACATTGTCATCCTTGTTCATTATATCTTTGGCATCTGAATATTGTCCTTTGTCTGCTTCTCTAAAGTTATATTCATATGAACCTGTTTTATTGTTCGTGTATGCTCCTGAGCCATTGTTTACACCAACTTGATATGAAGTTGATTTATAGTCTTGACCATTATAAGAATTCTTGTTTAATCCTATGTTTGCAGATGAAGCAGAGTATCCACTTCCTTCTGTTTTCTTCTTATACCCTTCTTGTGAAGCATATAAGTTTGTTACAGGATTTTCTTCTTCGTTTCCATTGTTATAATTTGTATACGTTGTTCCAAGAACTGTGCTCTCACCAGAACCATATATAAATCTTACAATGTAGTCACCTGGTGCAAATGATGTAAATTTGTATTTTCCATCAGCGTTAGCAGTGTCTATTGTATAATTTGGTACTAAACCACTGTTGTTTATAATTGGTGTTGTTGAATCAGTGTTTCCAGAAAGAACTTCTTTCCATATATACTCATATGTTTTTCCGTCTTTTCCTTGTCTTAACTCAACTAATTGTACTCTTACACCGTTTATTCCGGTTTCATTGTCTTTTAGTCCATCTCCGACTCTTGCATTTTGTTCATCTACATTTCTAGTATCCTCAAATACCGTTCCTTCTACTGTTCTTAAGTTATCTCTGTTTAGAATAATTCTAATATTTGGAGCTTTATCTGTATCATTTTCGAAGTTCTCATATTTAATTGCTCCGTCTTTTGGTACATCTGTTGGGTTTAGGTTACCTGGTGTAGAGTTGCAATCTGCTATACCAGCAATATCTCCAGTTTTGTATTCTTGTTGTGTTTGAGAATTGTCTGTATTTGGAGCTTTTGCTTTTTGTCCATAGTATGATTTGTATCCATTAATTTCTGCAATATTTTCTTTACCAACACCCTTGGCTGTTCCACTTGCAACATCTTCATCTAGAATTATATTTCCATTATTCTTTCTTACCTCAAATGTTACATAGAAGTATACATCTTTGTTGTCATCTGGGTCTGATAATGGGAACATGTTGCTTGTTACAGCATCATTTGTTGCATTACTGTAGCTTTGATCACCTGTAATATATAAGTTCTTATATCCGGCTATTGTAGTTTGAGTTTCTACCCCATATCTACTAGCATCTTTCAAATATACATTTCCGATCTTATTTCCGTTATTATCTCCTAAATATGAGCGGTCTTGTACATATGCGTAATCCGCATCATAGTAATCCACAACTTCTGTTACAGCTGCTGCGATATTTTCTGACCTATTACGTATTGTAAATTTATATGTTACATATACTTTCAATTCAGAATCCTCAGATAATCCTAAATTTTCTAATGTAGTAGCATTATCTACTATTGAATAATTATCTACTTTGTAATCATAATCTTCTCTGTATAGCTCTCTTGAGTAATCATTTCCATAGTAACTTGCATCTGAAAGTCTTGTCTTGACCTCCCAGTAAGAGTTTCCAGCTGCGTCTGTTTCTAATCCATCTCTCTTATTATATGTATACACTTGTGTTTTTCCATTAATCTCTAATGTTGCTTTGTATACATCTTTTCTTAAGGCTAAGTCTAATTGTTCTCTTAGAACTAATCCTAAGTTAATATGATGCATTACATCTGGATTCTTGTACAATGTTTCAATTTTTTGTGCTGCTACAAATTTCAATACTTGTGCAGTATTTGATTTTGCATTTAAGAAATCTTCTGTTACAAATACTTGGAATCCTGGATATAAATCTTTGGTTGATGTTCCATTACATGTATACGCATCCATCATAGATTGATTTACATATTCGTCTTTAGACTTTCTTTCTCCATTTGAACTTACTTCTCCCTTTATGTTTCCAAACTTATCAATTGTTCCAGCTTTTTCAAGTTCATCTCTTGTATGCATTTCACTTGGATTGTTTGTTGTAACTGTATTCTTTGGAGCTGAACCAATTTCTCTAAAGCTTGCATTGAAAGTATCTCTTTCTTTTAATATGTCTAAGCCTTTTGATGTATTATCCCAGTTTGAATCTTGTCTGTTTACATTATAAACTGTTGGTTGATAATATTGACCATTATATGTGAATTTTACATAGTATTGGTACATTGCATTTTGTTTTTGGAATAAGTATTCTCCATTATTATCTGTTGTTGTTGCTGCAATAAATTTTCCTGATTGATTTCCATCTAATCCAGATACTTGGTATAGTGAAACTTTTACATTTGACATTGGTGTATCTGTTTGCTTATTAAATAATCCATCATAATCATTTTCTTTTCCTACTGTGCCATCTACCCAAACTCTTCCTCCTAATTCGAATGTTAAATTAATTGGAATGTCTATGTCTGGTGTATCTGGCTTATCTGGCTTTTTGCTGTCTGGTTTTGCACTTACTGTTGCAGTATATATGTTATATGTTCTGCTTCCTTCAAGAGCAACCCTTAACTGTTGAGCACGTAGGCTTCTAACTGGATATTCAGTCATCTGTACGAATGGTTGTACGACAATTACACCTTTTGAAGAAGAAAGGTAATTTACAGTCAACTTTTTATACGCTACATATGACCCAAATAAAGTCTTACGTTCATATGCATATCTAACTGTTCCCATTCCGTATCCTTCTCTTAAACGGTATTTGCTATAACTTGTTGTTGCAACATATCCAATATATTGGTATACATTTGCTTTTGTATCTAATATATTAAATTTAACAGTTGATTTTTCAAGATATTCAAGGTCCACATACATGTTTACTGTTTTTGGATAATTTGTTTTTTCAGCCGAGAATTTTACGTAGAATTTAGCATTTGATGCAGGATATTTCTTTTTCAATCCGTTTGAACCCGATACAGTTGCTCCAATAAATTCTATTTCAAAGTCATCTGTATTTTCATCATATACTAATGTTTTTTCGTTATCAGTTCCCTTATCTGTTACTAAATATATTGCCTTCATGTATGAAATATCTTCATAATATGGGTATGTAACGCTTAGAGGTCCTACAATATAGCTTTTAGTTGCTTGGTTTACAATTACCTGTGCTTCTGCTTGAGGGTCTTCTGTAACACTGTTAGTATTTTCTTCGTCTTGTTTTCCTGTTTTTGTTCCAGAAGAATATGAATCACTCTTAATACCATGAACCTGTGCTTTATATCCACTGCCATTAATATATGTATCCAAGAACTTTTGGTATGATAATGCTTTGTTGTAAAGTGTTAATCCATTGCTTGTTAAATGGTTTCCATTAGGTATAATTCCATCTAAGTCTGCAACCTTCCAATGTGCAGTCTGAATATCTGATAGAGAATATCTATTACGTATTGAACCAGTTGTTCCTGAATAAGCATTTTCCATTGTAGTTAATACAAAAGATAGTTGTGTATTTGTTGTGGCCTCTGTAGATCCAACCTGTTTATAATGATCTTCTGCTCTGTCTTGAGTTTCCATTATAACAACTTCCGGACCATATATTGCATCGCCATTCCAGTCTTTTTGTTTATTTGCTGGATTTGTTGTATCGTCATCAGTATCTTTTGGAGTCTTCCAATCGCCTAATTTAGATAATAACTCTTTCATAAGTTCTTTAGACTTGCTTCTGGCTTTAGATTGTGCGCTCATAATTGCTAGGTTTTGGTTTTCTGCAACTATAGCCCCATACCTTACCGAAATCATAGGTTTATCTTTTTCAATTGCCCATTTTTCAGAGCCTTGGGTTCCAGGTCCATATTTTTGTTCGTAATGTATATTGCTACATACCGCAAATAAAAATGTTCTTCCTGCACGGTCTGCATCTTCTTTTGCCACCTGCCATAAATACTGTTTTACCTTTCTCTCAAAAGCCGAATACCCATATCCATTACTTGTTGTATAACCAATTTCATCTATATAATGTTTCTCGGAATCGAATTCACCATATCTTACAGCTTTACCAGCATCATTACAATATACTGTACCAGTACTCATATCCGTTGTCCAAGCTTCATATGGAAATTGATTATCTGCATTTCCCGTAAAAGTTCTTTGTTTTAATATTTGAGGAAATAGACCAGAATCACTATAGCTTAATTGTGGCATACCACTAGTCGCATTTCCTTGCCAAGTTCCATATGCTAATGAGACATTGCTTGTAGTAAAAAATGCTGTTATTGAAATTGCTGCAGTTGCTATTGTTGTTATTAAACATTTTTTTAATGTTTTATTTTTCTTCATTACTCTATCTCCTTTCTATATTAATACTTTCTTTTTTATCATGTAAATTCCTACTCCAACTATTGTAATTATCGTTATTATTAATGTAGTATAAATTACTACGTCACCTGTTTTTACAGATGTTAGTACATTTGCTGTTGAGTAGTCATCTTCATTTGTAGCCTTATTACCAGGTGTTGAGTCAATATCTAATGCACCATAATCATTTGATGTTTCATATATTTCTGCTGAGTTATTTATTAATCCAAAATCATCGTCACCATTCATATTCTTTGTTAATATTAATGTTACTTCTTTGCTTTCTCCTGGATTAATTATTGTGTTTGCAAGTGAAGCATTATATATAACTCCATCTTTACCTTCATACCAGTCTTTATTCAATTCAGAATTGAATTTTAATTCTTCTGGTAAATAATCTGCTAATTTCTTAACATATCCTGCAATTCCACCCTCATTTGTAATTGTGAATTTATATTCAACAACCATTGATGATGTATTTGCATATTTAGATTCAAAATCTAATTTTGCAAGTTTACTATTGTAAACATGTTCTTTTGTATTTTTTCCGTTGTTTACTGTTATTGCTTGTACAACTTTATCTAGTTTCAAATCAAATTTAGCATCTTCGACTATACCCAAATCAATATTGAATTGATTTGTATCTGCTAATACTATTTCCTCTGTAACAGCTGCTATTTGATCTTTTCCTTCATAGTTAACTGTTTTATCTATAGCATCTGAATTTTGTTCATCACTTACTCCAGATTTTTTATATGTTGTAGGGCTATAATTTGCTGAATCATAGAAGAATATTACACTGTATTTACCTTGTGGTACATTGTTAAACATGTATGAACCATCTGTTCCGGTTGTTGTTATGCATTGTTCATTATTTGAATTCATTGCAATATTGCTTGTATTATTATTTAATAATAAAACTTTAACTCCTGAAACTCTTTGTTCATTTGCATCTTTTACTCCGTCTTTATTAGCATCAACCCATACAGTTCCTATTACTTTTCTTGTTTCCTTATTTGTATCATCTGGATCTACGTTTACATCTGTTTTTTCAAAATGTTTAACTATGTGTGATACTGAATTTGTTTCTACTTCTCCAATATCCTCATTTTTAAACTTCGCTTTATTTGATATTTCTGTATCATTGTCTATTGAGTTTGCTACTACATGTACATTTATTGTTACTTTTTGTCCTGCAGATAAGTAGAATTTTGTATTTATACTTCCATCACTATTTATATTAAAACTACTATCAATTGTGCCATCTTCATATACAATCTCTAAATATTTAAATGTTACTTCTGTAGGTAATGCGTCTGTAAATTCTACATCATTTAAATATATGTCTGATAAATTTTGTATAGTAAATGTGTATGCAAAATCTTCTCCTGCTGATATTGTTGTTCCAGTAGGAATATTGGCTGTTTGTGCAACATTAATTCCTGGTTTATTTATTGTAACTGATATATCATCAATGTTCTCTGTTTCTGTATTGTCAGCTTTTATATTACTTGTAATAGTTACCTCTTTTTTGTAAACTTCATTTGCTAGTTTTCCAACTTTTGTGTTTATAATTAAGGTTTTGCCTCTCTCTCCATCTACATCTCCGACTTTTACAGTTACTTTTCTGCCGCTTACTTTGACATTTGCTGTTGAAGTAATATCATCTTCTTCAAATGTATCTTCATTAAATCTTGTTAATTTTATAGAGTCGTACTCTAGCTCATCTGGCAATGTGATTGTAACAACTGTATTTTTTCTGCTATTATCAACACTTTCATTTTCAAGCTCATAATTATATTGAGATGATCTTAGTGCGATTTGGAAAGAATATGTTTCTCCTTCTTTGAGGCTCTTATATTTTGAACCGATTTGTGTGTCGAAATATACTTTTTCAATTATATTTGATACAGTATTTGTTTCTACTGATATCATATCACTATATCCAACTGTTGCTTTTAATTCAACTTTCTTTGTTTCATCACTTTGAGCTCTAAATTTAAGAGTCTTTTTTAACGTTGAATTAGCCGTAATTTTTCCTAAATTAATTTTTAATACTTCAGAATCAACATCATTATCTTCATATTGTTGCAATTCACTAATCAAATTTTCATATTTTGTTAGATCAATTACTTCATTTTCTGGTAAATTCAATAATTCCTCATATCTAGACTCATCATATTCTTCATCTTCTGGAACTTTATATGTATAGTCATCTCCATCTTGTGGAATAAAGCTTAATTCAGGTGGCAATTTTATTTCTACTGTTGTGTTTTCTGCATCTACTACACCAGTATTATTTATTGTTAATTCATATTCAAGTATTTCTCCAGATTTTACGCTAGCACCTTCGCCTATTGTTGATGTTAATTTTGCATCTAATTTAGCAATACTTCCTGTTGTAAAACCTATTTTTGTTGCTATTGCTTTATCTGTAATTGTTCCAGATGTTTTATTATTGTTGAAAAATACTCCATAATTTTCATATACTTCTTGATCATAGTCTAAGTTTGCAGGTAATGTTGCTTTATATGTAAATGTGAATGTGTCTCCACCGTTCATTGCATAATCTTCATTTAACACTATCATGTAAGATTTTATTTTTGTATAATCTGTTACACTTGTTGTCCATCCATTTTGTGAATTAGATAGGTCTGTTGTTGCCTCCCCATTTTCTGAATAATATATTGTAACTTTTGAAGCATCTACTCCTGTTACTGTTATTCCAGATGCAAGTGGCATTGTAATATTTGAGCCTAAACTTAATGATGTTGATACATCTTTGTTATCTTTAAATGGTGTTCTTCCTAATACAACAACATGGTCTAGTGTGTTTTCATAATTGTTTATTACATTCATTGTGTATGTAACTTCTTTTTGTTCTGCTTTTGTTGGTATTAAGGCTTTTTGAGATTCTCCATTAATAACTTCTATTTTTTCGTCTCCATTGTATCCTGTCATTGAGTTTGTTGTTACAACTCCTGATGGAGCAATATATTTAACATCTGTTGCTACATTTGTAACCGTTGAATCTCCATTTGTTATTTCTGCTGTTATTTGTGTATTTGTTGTTGGTGTTAATGTATTTAATGTAATGTCTGTTGTTAATACAACTGTTGCACCCTTGGCAGCAACATTATTATATTTTGTTTGTGTTCCTTTTAATTTTAATTCTAGTGTTTTTGTACCGTCACCATTTTCATAAAACATTATAGAATCTTCATCAATTTCAAGCTCATCATCGAAATATACTTTACAATCTTTCACATTGATTGTTTCTATATTTTCTGAAAATGTAATTTTAATTTTTGGGTTTGTATACATAGTGTCGTCTGCGCTGTCATTTTCTAGTGTAACTTTAATTTCTACATTTTCATTTTTTACTATTGTAGATAGTCTATTATTACTTGTTGTTATACTTGCTTTTTGTGTTGGTTCTGTTAAATCAACGTTTTTTGTACTTTCTGTACTAACAATATCTATATCAGAATTTTTTGCTGTTCCTGTTACTTGAGTTTTTATTTGTGTAAAACTCTTTAATTGGCTTGTACTGTATTCAATATTTTTAGCTAAAGCTTTTGTTATTTCGAATATAACATTTCCTTCTGCTTGTGGTTTTGATGTTTTTATTGTTATACTGTTTGTATTAAATGGTACTAAGTTTACTACTATTTTATTGTCTTTTACTTCTGTATCTTTGTTTATTGTTGCAAGTGTTGTTCCTGCTTCATTTAAAATAGTAATTTCACCATTTTCCCCAAACACTTTATCAAATTCTTGTTTTGATATTGCTAGTGTTTTGTTGTAAGCATAATTTACTCCACCAACTGTTGTTGATTGTTCGCTTCCATTTGCAGTTACAAATTGGTCAATATCTTGTTTTAATACTATTGCATCTATTACATCTGCATATGAAACATGGGCTGTATACTGTGCTACATATTCTGTTTCCTTTTTATTTTCGTCTGCAGCATTTTTGTTATTATATATGTAACCTTTGCTTATGCTTTGTGTTGCATTAGATGTAAATTCTACTATATCTCCTATTTTTTTAGTTTGATCTTCGTATCCATCTACATGTGCACTTACTTTGTTTACTCCACTTTTTACATATAAGTTCATACTTGAGCTTGCATCATATGTAACTCTTGTAACTGAATCTTTTACAGCCTCATATACATCTGATGAATATATGTATGTTACTATAAATTCATCTGCTGTATTTTTAGCCCATTGGATTTTTCCATTTACAGCATTATTATTTACTGTAATTGTTATTTTTCCAGTTGTGCTATCATATGACCAGTTATTCTTAGAGAAGTTATCTCCGTTTGCGTCTCCATTTGTTGCATTTGTAGAGTTTGCAACTACTGTAACTGTTTCTGGGTATTTATTATTAATTTTTGGAGCATTGACTTCTATGTTTGTATTCTTTATTGGCAACACACTGTTTTCAACATATGATGTAATTTTGCCTTGAGTGATTAGCTTGCTTACATTGTTTGCTGAATATGGAATGTATTTTGTAATTTCATAATCCAACTTAGCTTTTGCAGTTGATGCTGTCCAGCTTGTGTGAACTACTATATCTTTCTTAACTGCAACTTCTTCACCTTTAGCATTTACATATGTTCCAGTAAATTTTATTGTATTATCTCTGTCAAACATATCTTCACTTATTTCATCTTTTTTGTCTAATGCTATGTTTATTGTTTCTGTTACATTCTCGCCATTGTTTATTTGGTTAAAGCTTATTTTTTTGTTTTCTGCATCTACTGCTTGAATGTTATCAGATTCTTCTGTTTTTGCAATTTTAAAGTTTGTGTCTGAGAAGTCTACTACTGCATCTTTTAGATATCCAGCCTTTTTTACTTTTAATGCAATATTTAATTTCGTATCTTCTGCATTAACATCTGCTGAAACAGTATGTTTTCCTCCATCATAATAAACATCAAACTCTACATTCTCATTTGTAGTTGATGTTCCTTGATTTTCTAATGCTTTTGCACTTAAAAAATTGTCTGCCGCATAGCTTACAACTGCTGCTGAATTGGCATACAATATTGTTGTAGTTAATAGCATCGCAATTACTTTAATTAATTTTTGTTGCATCTTTGCTCCTCCTTAAAAAATTCACTGTAATTAATTATACTCTATTTTTGCTTATTTTTCAATGTTTTTTTAACTTTTTTTAAAGTTATGTAATCTTATTATTCATATTACATTATTGCATTTTTTCCCAGTTTTTTCAATGGATCTTTAAATTACGATAAAAAAGCAATTGAAACCCGCTTGCGGAAGGCATTACTAGAACATTTATTAAATTTTTATTACATTTTTAATCATT
>ERZ779840.2385-NODE-2385-length-16284-cov-13.340686_pt1 | contig 16284 bp, 16 predicted proteins | sample MGYA00511561_ERZ779840 | MGnify/ENA primary metagenome ERZ779840 (study PRJEB29588, sample SAMEA2162036) | human gut metagenome | biome: human gut; feature: human-associated habitat; material: faeces | place: Denmark | collected 2008/2010 ...
TCACATTCTCAACTTCTGTATTTAAAAACTATGATGCCTTTACAAGCTTGACATTTGGAGATGTTCAATTGATTAAACAAAATAGTTCAGTTAACGCTCTTGTTTCACCTAGCGAGTTAGATGATGCTGGATTTGAATCTACATATGTCAAAAACAGCAATGAAGATTATATCAAGTTTAATCGTTATGAAGCTCAAAAATTAGTTGCTGAAAGAAAAGGCGATGTTAAGTACCTTGAAAGAATTAGCCACGTTACTAACGATACCGAATTAAATAGTGAATTCCCAGTTTGGTCTGGCGGTTCCAAATTAACTAATAAACTTGTTGACATTCCTGCTGAACATACTAATAATATTTTTTTCATAATTAATCACCTCATAAATTTTTTTATTATAATATTTTTGAAGGAGTATTATGAATAAGAAGTTTATAGTAAGAAAAAATGAAGAAATACAAGAAATAATAAAGAAAAATAAGAAAATAATTAATAAGTATTTTATTATATATTTTATTGAAAACTATTTAAATTATAATAGATATTGTATAAGTGTTGGGAAAAAAATAGGCAAAGCACATACAAGAAATTTATATAAAAGAAGAGTTAAAGATATACTTATGAAAAATAATATCAATTCTTCTTGTGATTATGTTATAATATTAAGGACTGCTATAATAGATGCAGAGTATGATAAAATAAATAGTGAACTTATTAAAGTTTTGAAGGGAGAAAAATAATGAAGAAAAAAATAGCAATTGTGTTATTACTATTATTAACTTTATGTGGATGTACTAAAAGATTTACTATAGAAGGAACTGATGGTGATAAAAAAACTACTAAATCATATGTATCAAATATAATATGTAAGCCCGAAGAGGATGATAATGTAAAAATATATGTTGAAAATAAGGATAAATTAGTAAGTGATTATGATAAATTACCTGCTTGTAAAGATTTAAAGATTACATCTGGTGGTTATGAAGGACTTTGGACATCATTTTTTGTAAAGCCACTTGCATGGATAATTGTTAAGCTTGGATTACTTGTTAAGAATTACGGTCTTTCTATTATGATTATTGGTATTGTTGTAAGGGCACTTATGATGCCTCTAACTAAAAAATCTAATAATATGAATAATTCAATGCAAAAGGCTCAAAAAGAATTAAATGCACTAGAAAAGAAATATGCAGGAAAAGAAGCAGATAGAGATGCAATGATGGCTAAAAGTCAAGAAATGTTAATGATTTATAAAAAGTATGGTATTAATCCTATGTCTAGTTGTTTATTTGCATTTATTCAATTACCTATATTCTTTGCACTTCTTGAAGCAATTTATAGAGTTCCAGTATTCTTTGAGAAGAAATTCTTAGTATATAATTTAGGAACTACACCAGCAGAGGGATTACTTGCTCATAATTATTGGTATATAATATTAATCGTACTAATTATTGGTACTACATATTTATCATTTAAAAATATGAATACTACTACAACTGATGAAATGCAAGCAAAACAAATGAAAATGATGAGTACATTTATGGTTGTATTTATTTCAATAATATCATTTAGTTTACCAACATCAATTGCGCTTTGCTGGATAGTATCAAATGCATTTACAATCGTACAAAATTTAATATTAAAGAGAGGTAAATAAATATGGAAAAATATAAGTTTCAAGCTAAAAGTGAAGAAGGGTTATTAGAAAAAGCATTAAAAGAATTAAATGTTAAAGAAGAAGATGTAATAACTAAGACATATGAAGAAAAAGGTGGATTATTTAGTGGTAAAAAATATACATTAGAAGTTGTTAAGTTCAGTGATATTGCTGAAGTTGGAAAAGATGTATTAAAAGAATTATTATCATCACTTGATATAAATGCTAATATTGAAACAATGATAAGAGATGGTAAAATTAAATATCAATTACACTCTAAAAATAATTCATTATTAATAGGTAAAAATGGTCATATATTAGAATCTATTCAAACATATGTAAGGCAAGCAATTTTTACTGCAGTTGATATATATGTTAACGTATCTGTTGATGTTGAAGGTTATAAAGAAAAACAAAATTATTTCTTAGAAAAAAAAGTTAAAAACATTGCTAAAGATGTATTAAAAACAAAAGTTGATGTTAAACTTGATCCTATGAATTCTTATGAAAGAAAAATAGTTCATGAAGCACTTCAAAACTTTAAGAATATTACTACTGAAAGTGAAGGAGTGGATCCTAATAGATGTGTAGTAATTAAATATTGTGAAACTGAAGAGTAGAAATACTCTTTTTTTCATGGACTTATCAAGATGTTTGTGTTATAATCTAGCATGAAGAAAAAGGAGATATTATGGAAGATACAATTGCTGCAGTTGCAACTACAGTTGGAGAAAGTTCTATTAATGTTATTAGAATTAGTGGAAAGAATTCAATAAATGTTGCAAATAAAATTTTTTCAAAGGATATAAGTAATGCATTAAGTCATACAGTGCATTATGGTTTTATTATGGAAAATGGTGAGAAAGTAGATGAAGTGTTGTTATCAATATTTAAATCTCCTAAAACATTTACTACAGAAGATATAGTTGAAATAAGTGTTCATGGTGGAAGCACTTCAGTTAATAAAGTCATGGAATTAGTATTATCAAATGGGGCAAGACTTGCAGAACCAGGTGAATTTCTAAAAAGAGCATTCTTAAATGGAAGAATTGATTTAACACAGGCTGAAGCAGTAGGTGACTTAATAAGTTCTCAAACTGAAAGTTCAAGAAAGATGGCACTTAAAGGTGTAGATAAAACTATTTATAGAATGGTAAATAAATTAAAAGAAAAAGTCCTTGCTTTAATTGCTAATATTGAAGTTAATATAGATTATCCTGAATATGAAGATGCAGTTCTTGTAACTAATGATTTAATAATTAAAACAATAAATGAAGTAAAAGATGAAATAAATAGATTACTTAAAAATAGTAAAAAAGGTTTATTAATTAAAAATGGTCTTAAAATTGTAATAGTTGGTAAGCCAAATGTAGGTAAAAGTAGTATTTTAAATGCTTTACTTGATGAAAATAAAGCAATAGTTACTGATATTAAAGGTACAACAAGAGATATTGTTACAGGGGAACTTGTTATTGATGGAGTTAAAATTGATATACTTGATACTGCTGGTATAAGAGAAACAAAAGATATTGTTGAATCTATTGGTGTTAAGAGAAGTGTTGATGCGATTGATGAAGCTGACCTTGTATTATTTGTTGTTGATAGTGTTGATGGATTTACTCATGAAGATAATGAAGTATTAGATAAAATAAAAGATAAGGAAGTACTTGTTGTATATAATAAAAATGACAAAGTTAAAGATTATAAAAATGATAAATTAAGCGATTATGAAAGTATAAATATATCAACATTTGATAGTGATATGATTACTAAACTTAAAGATAAAATTGCAGAGATGTTTGATTTAGAAAGTATTGCTGAATCTAATTATATGTATATTTCTAATGCTAGACAGATAGCTCTTTTGAATAATTGTATTAGTATAATTGATGACATAGAAAGTTCAGTAAAAAATGGTGAGCTTGTTGATATGGTAGAAATAGATGTTAAGAAACTATGGGAAACACTTAGTGAAATTACTGGTGAGGTAAGTAGTGATGATTTATTAGATGAAATTTTTAGTAAATTTTGTCTTGGAAAGTAGATGATATAAATGGAATATGATGTAATTGTTGTTGGAGGGGGACATGCCGGATGTGAAGCTAGTTTAGCATGTGCTCGTATGGGAGAAAAGACACTTCTTGTTACAATAAATTTTAATAATATAGCGGATATGCCTTGTAATCCATCAATAGGTGGTAGTGCTAAAGGTATAGTTGTAAGAGAAATAGATGCTCTTGGTGGTGAAATGGGCTATTGTGCTGATAAAACACATCTTCAAATAAAGATGTTAAATGTTAAAAAAGGGCCAGGTGTTAGATCTCTTAGATGTCAAGGATGTAAGGTTAATTATCCTAAAGAAATGTTAAAAACATTAAAGAAAACTGAAAATTTAGAATTAAAAGAAGCTATCGTGAAGGAATTGCTTGTTCGTGATAATAAAGTATATGGAATACTTACTGAAGATGGTGAAGAAATTCATAGTAAAGCTGTTATACTTACTACTGGAACATATTTAAATTCTGATATAATGTGTGGTCATGAAAAACATAAAGGAGGTCCACATGGTGAAAAGAATTCTATGTATTTAAGTGATTCACTTGCTAAAAATGGTATTAAACTTATTAGACTTAAGACTGGTACTCCACCTAGAATATTAAAAAGTAGTATTAATTTTGATGAGGTTCAAATTGAAGAAGGAGATAAAACACCACTTACATTTAGTAATTTCTATAAAGCAAGTTATGATGTTAATAATCAAAGACCATGTTATTTAACTTATACTAATAAAGAAACTCATAAAATTATAATGGATAATTTAGATAAATGTGCCTTATATAGTGGAATGATAAAAGGAATTGGTCCTAGATATTGTCCATCTATTGAAGACAAAGTTGTTAAATTTCACGATAAAGATAGACATCAAATATTTTTAGAGCCAGAACGTAGTGATGATATTGAATATTATGTTGGTGGTTTTTCTACTACTATGCCTCATGAAATACAAGAAAAACTACTTAAGACTATGGATGGTCTTCATGATGTTGTTATAACTAAATATGGTTATGCCATAGAATATGATGCAATAGATCCATTACAATTAAAGCTAACACTTGAAAATAAGGTATTAGAAAATTTATATACTGCTGGACAAATAAATGGAACAAGTGGTTATGAAGAAGCTGCTGCTCAAGGATTAATGGCTGGTATAAATGCATCATTAAAAATTCAAGGACGTGAACCATTTATATTAAAAAGAAATGAAGCATACATTGGTGTCTTAATAGATGATTTAATCAATAAAGGAATAACTGAACCATATAGATTACTTACATCTCGTGCTGAATTTAGATTATTATTAAGACATGATAATTCAATGATAAGATTAACTCCATATGGAAGAATGATTGGACTTATCAATGATGAAAAATATGCCATATATGAAGAAACTATAAAAGAAATGAAAGAATTAGAAACGTATTTAGAAGAAACATATTTGACTCCAAAGAGTGAAGTAAATGAGTTTTTAAGTTCATTAAATTCATCTAATATTTATGGAAGAATTTCTTTGAAAGATTTAGTTAAAAGACCAGAGATATCAATATTTGACTTATTAAAATATATGAATAAAGAATGTGATGAAAATGTTGCTTTAATGGTTGAAACTGAAATCAAATATAAGGGTTACATTGATAAAACTAAGAGTGAAGTAAGTAAGATGTTAAAACTTGAAGATAAACAAATACCAAGTGATATTGACTATAATAAAGTACCTAACATTGCGACTGAAGCACGTCAGAAATTTGATAAAGTAAGACCATTAACAATAGGTCAAGCATCAAGGATAAGTGGTGTTAATCCATCTGATATAACAATGTTACTAGTATATTTAAAAAAGGAATATAACAATGATTAAAGAAGAATTTATAAAATATTGTAGTGAAATTAATATTAAAATCACCGATATACTATATGATAAACTTTATAAATACTATGAATTATTAAATGAATATAACAAAAAATTTAACATGACGACTATTACTTCTTATGAAGATGTGTTTTTATTACATTTTTATGATTCATTATGTATTAATAAGACAGGCTATTTAAATGATAAAGATAGTATTAAATTATTGGATTTTGGTACAGGAGCAGGTTTTCCTGGTATGGTTATTGCAATAATATATAGTAATATTAATGTAACTTTAATAGAAAGTAATGCTAAAAAATGTTTATTTTTGAATTTAATTAAACAAGAGTTAAAATTAGATAATGTTAATATTGTTAATGGTAGGGTAGAAGAATATTCAGTTAAAAATAGAGAAGTGTTCGATATAGTTACGTGTAGAGCAGTAACATCATTACCAATGATTATAGAAATGTGTACTTCATCTATAAAAGTGGGTGGACTTCTTATTCCTTTAAAATCAAATATTGATGAAGAAATAAAGATTGCTAATCAAATAATTACTAAGTTCAATTTAGAACTTGTAAATAAAATAGAATATAATTTACCTATAACAAATGCATATAGATGCATACCAATATATTGTAAAAATAAAATAACTGATAAAAAATATCCTAGAAGTTATAGTTCAATACTTAAAACATATAAAACTAATAAAAAGGATTGAAAAAAATGATAAAATACATTAAAATTAATTTATAATAGGAAAAAAGGATAATATTATGGAAGAAAACAAAGAAAAAGAAAAAATTTATTATATACCTATTGAGGATATTATTCCTAATAGATTTCAGCCAAGACTTGCTTTTGATGAAAAAGAGTTAAATGAACTTGCTAATTCTATTATTAAATATGGTGTTATTCAACCTATTGTACTTAGAAATATAGGAGATAAATATGAGATAATTGCTGGTGAAAGAAGATATAAAGCTTCATGTTTAGCAGGGCTAAAAAAGGTACCTGCAATTATAAATAACACTGATGATAATACAAGTGCTGAAATAGCTTTACTTGAGAATTTGCAGAGAAAGAATTTATCTGTTATAGAGGAAGCACAGTCATATAAAAAGCTTATGGATAGAGGATTTACTCAAGAAGAAATAGCTTCTAAACTTGGAGTAAGTCAATCTTCTATTGCAAATAAAATGAGACTTTTGAATTTACCAAAAGATGTTCAAAATGCACTTTTATATAACAAAATATCAGAAAGGCATGCTAGGAGTTTACTATCTTTACCTGATGCTGATATGCAAAGAAACTTACTTAATAAAATTATTTCCGAAAAACTAACTGTTAAACAAACAGAAGAAGAAATTAGTGCAATATTAAATAGAAATAAAGAGCAAGAACCTTTACCTGAAGATATTCAAAGATTCTTAAAAATAGAACCTAAAACTGAATCAAAAGAAGCTTTACTTGGTGACAAACAGGTTGAAGAATATTTAGATATAAAAGTGCCTGAGGTAGTTAAAATTGAACCTGAAGCAAAGGCTACTATGACAGAATATACAGATAATACTGAAATTATAAATCCATTTCAACAAACAAATGGTAGTAATGTTAATGTGATGCCTACATCATTTGATAAGGAAGCATATAGTTATGCGATAGATAATTCTAAAGATTTATCTCCTGTTGTAGAAGAATCAAGTGTGCCAAATACAAGTACAAGTGTAGTAAATCCTACAAATAATATACAAAATAATTCAGTAAATAATGTAAGTGTTAATACACCAAATACTATTCAATATGAAGAAGAACCAGAAGAAGTTGAAAAAATTGATAAAGACTCATTACTTGAAGAAGATGGTAGTGTTAATTTACCTAACGTAATAAATAAAGTACGTGACTTTATAAATAGTCTTGATGAAGTAAGTGATCTTATAACTACAAGTGAACTTGATTTAACTGATACATATCAAATTATTATTGAAATTGATAAGAACTCTCATTAGTGAGTTCTTTTACTTTACACTAAAAATAAAAAATAATTCATTAATTTAAATAAAAATGCTATAATTGAATTAGATTAAAAGAAAAGAGGTAATAATATGGGACTTATTAAAGCTTTATCTGAAGCAACTAGTAGTGCTTTAGGTGATCAATTTAAGGAATTTGTGAATTGTCCTACTATATCTAAAAATGTTTTAATACAAAGAGGACTTGTAAATCACGGAAAAGGAAATAAAAATCCTTCAGAAGGAGTTATTTCTAATGGTAGTACAATTGTTGTTCCACAAGGAATGGCAATGATGATTATTGAAAATGGAGAAATAAAAGAGTTTACTGCTGAGCCTGGTACTTTCTATTTTGATACAGGTAGTGAACCTAGTATATTTACTGGTGGACTTGGAAAAGGCATCATTGATACATTTAAAACAATAGGTAAACGTTTTACTTATGGTGGTCAAACTGCTAAAGATCAAAGAGTTTACTATGTAAATCTATTAACAATAACTGGTAATAAATTTGGTTCACCACAACCTAAAAAGATTACTGATGAAAAATATGGTATGTTAGAAGTAACATTCTTTGGTGAATATGCATTTAAAGTAGTTGATCCAATTCTTTTAGTAAATAGTGTTATTGGAGCTAATGCAGAAGATACTGTTACTTATGAAGAAGTAGTTGGTAGTCAATTACAAAGCAAATTTGTCGAAAAATTAACTCAAGCAATATCTGTTGTTATGAGAAAAAATAAAGTTTCTTTTGGAGATATGGGACTATATAATAGTGATATTTCTGATGAAATGAATGTATGTTTAGATGAATCTTGGAGAAAAAATTATGGATTAGAAGTTACTGATGTAGCTTTAAGTGATATTAATTTAACTGATGAATCTATGGTTAAAGTTAACAAGATAGATGAAGCAACTATATTCTCAAATAAGAATTTACAATCAGGATTAATGGCTTCTGCTTCTGCTGATGCTCTTCGTGGTGCTGCTATTAATTCGAATGGTTCTATGATGGGATTCATGGGAATGAATATGGCAAGTGGTGCTGCTGGTTCTATGATGAATGCTGCTAATCAAGGTAGTGATGTTGAAGGGTATAAGCCTGAAACTAATCAACCAGAAATAGGAACAATATTTGCTAAAAAGGAAGAAAAAGTAGAGGAAAATAAAAAAGAAAAACTTTGTCCTAAATGTAAGACTCCAGTAACTGGAAAATTCTGTAGTAATTGTGGAATAAAAATTGAAGAATAGTTTCTTAAAATAATTTAAAAGTAAAATAGTAGAGTAATATTAATATTATTCTACTATTTTTATATGTTTTAATTTGAATATTTATCTATATAATTTGGTTCAGTACCTTTTTCATAGAAACAAACTATTCCATTTTCTTTATATTCTCCAGTTAAAGGATTTATTGAACTAGCTGTTATACCTTTTGGTATTTCATACCATTCTTTTTTATTTGTTTTAATTTTTGTTATTGTTTTTGACCATATTTTTTTAGTTATCTTTGAATCTCTTGCTTTGACTTTATCATTATCATCATTACCTGCCCATACCATCATTAGATAGTTTTTATTGTAACCAATAGTCCAATAATCAGTTTCAGTACTACCACTTTTAACTGCATATTTACTATCTAAATCATTAGAAATACTCATAAGAGTAGGAGAAGTGTATCCAATCATTTTATAATCATATGTTTCTGTTAATAAATTATTTAATATATAAACATATTTTTTATTTAAAACTTTTTCATTTTGATATTTAAATTCATATAGTATTCTATCATTATTATCAGTTATTTTTTCAATTATATGAGGTGTTACATGTTCTCCTTCATTAGCAAGTGTGATAAAAGCGTTTGAATAGTCTATCATGTTTATTTCAGTTGTTCCTAAAGCAGAAGATGCATTTTCTTTGATGGGTGTATTTATTTTTAATCTTTTTCCCATTTTAGATAAGTTATCCATACCTAAGAATAAATGTGTTTTCATTGCATAAATATTATCTGAGTAAGATAATGCAGTTAACATTGAAATATTTTTGTTGGCGTAAATATTACTTGCATTCTTAGGTGAATAAGTTGTGTTTCCTATATTAAATGTTGTTCTTTCACTTAAAAATGTACTTGAAGGTGTAAATCCATTTTCAAGGGCAGAATAATAAAGAAGTGGTTTTATTGTTGAACCTACTTGTCTTTTAGATGAAGTAACTCTATTAAATTGTGACTTTGAATAGTCTTTTCCACCTATAAGAGCTACTATTTTACCTGTTGTGGGTTCTATTACTATTGAAGCAACTTGAAGTGTTGTATCTTTCATTTCATTATCTATATTGTGTTCTAATTCTTTTTGAATATCTACATCTAAATTAGTATATATTTTAAGACCATCCATATCAAGTAATGAACTAGGAAGTCCTTTTATATTTTTTAGTTCACTCATAATTGCATCTTTATAATAATAAATACTTGATAATTCAATTTTATCGTTTTTTCCATAGAAATTTAATTCTTTTTGATATGCTTCTTCCATTTCTTTTTTAGTTATATATTTATTTTTGACCATACTTTCAAGTACTTCTTTTTGTCTTTTTTTAGCAGCATCATAATTGTTAATTGGATTATAATAACTAGGATTTCTAGGTATACCAACTAATATTGCTGATTCAGCAAGAGTTAAATCTTTAGGTTCCTTATTAAAATAGTATTTACTTGCATCTTTAATACCATAATTTCCAGCACTAAAATCAATTGTGTTAAGATAACCTTCTAATATTTCATCTTTACTATAATGTGTCTCTAATTCAAGTGTTAAAAGAGCTTCTTCTATCTTTCTATTCCATGTTTTATCAAATGTTAGATAAAGATTTTTAACATATTGTTGTGATATAGTTGAAGCACCTTGCTTTATCTTTCCACTTTTAATATTAACAAGCATTGCCTTTAAAATTCTTAAATAGTCAAATCCCTTGTGAGTATAAAAATTCTTATCTTCAATAGATACTATAGCATTCTTTATATTATCATTTATATTACTTAGTTCTACATAATCATTTTCAATATTATCTTTTAGAATATCATTGTTATCTTTATCATAAAATGTTATGTTTTTACTTGTATTAATTTGAAATTTTGGTGTGATAAAAGCATAAGCATAAAAACTTATATTTACTATAATACAAGTGAAGAATAAGAATATAAATATTTTAATAATTAATGTTATTTTTTTCATATATATTTCCTTAATATTTAGTATGTAGTAAAATCAGTAAAAAAATACTTGATTTATTATAAAAAATAAGTATAATTTTAATGGAAAGAAAGAAAGGCTTAAAGGAGGCTTATTAAATGAAATTAAAATCAATAGATAAAGATACATTAGAAACAATGCAATTAGATGATATTGCTTATATAATATTAAAAGAGAAAGGTAAAAAGATGAAAATCACTGATATTTTCAAAATTATTTGTGATGCTTTAGGTATGACTGATAAAGAATATGAAAATCAAATTGGTGACTTTTTTACTTTACTTGCGACTGAAAAAAGATTTATTCAATTAGAAAAAGGGTATTGGGATTTAAGAGAAAATCATACATCTGAAATAAATATTCAAGATTTAGAAGATGATATAGATGATGATATTGAATTAGAGAATCCTGATGATGACAATATAAATGAAGAAGATGAAGGAGATTATTATGACACTATAGATGATATGGATGATGATGATAGTGATGATGATCTAAAAGATTTAGTTATTGTTGATGAAGGATATGATGATGATTCTGACTTGTAGCTGGTTTTCTTAAATATTAATATTTGAAAGGATGAAAATATGAAAGAAAGATTAGAAATTATACAAGAAAGATATGATTATTTAAATAATGAATTATTAAAGCCAGAAGTATATGAAGATTATAAGAAGATGCAAGTGGTTTCAAAAGAGAAAAATTCAATTGAACCAATAGTTAATGCTTATAAGAAATATAATACTATATTAGATGATATAGAAGCTGCTAAAGAGATGGCACATGATCCTGAAATGAAGGATTTTGCTAATGAAGAATTAGAAAACTTACATAAAGAAAAAGAAGAATATGAAAAGAAATTAAAAGTATTACTTCTACCTAAAGATCCTAATGATGAAAAGAATGTTGTTATGGAAATTAGGGGTGCAGCAGGTGGAGATGAAGCTAATATATTTGCTGGTGATTTATTTAGAATGTACTCTAAATATGCTGAAAAGCAAGGATGGAAACTTGAAGTAACACATGAAGTACCTGGTGAAAGTGGAGGATACTCTCAAATAGAATTTATGTTAAGTGGAGAAAGTGTTTATTCAAAACTTAAGTATGAAAGTGGTGCTCATAGAGTACAGAGAGTTCCTGAAACAGAAAGTGCTGGTAGAGTTCATACATCAACTGCAACTGTACTTGTTATGCCAGAAGCAGAAGAAATAGATGTTGAAATAAAAGATAGTGATATAAGAGTAGATATTACAAGAAGTAGTGGTGCTGGAGGACAATGTGTTAATACAACAGATTCAGCTGTAAGAATTACTCATATACCTACTAATATAGTTGTTTATTGTCAAGTGGAAAGAAGTCAAATAAAGAATAAAGAAAAAGCACTTCAAATACTTAAAACAAGACTTTATGATTTAAAACAAAGAGAACAAGATGAAAAACTTGGTAATGAAAGAAGAAGTAAGATAGGTACAGGAGATAGAGCTGAAAAGATAAGAACATATAATTATCCACAAAATAGACTTACTGATCATAGAATTAACTATACAGTTATGCATTTAGATAAAATTATGGAAGGTGATCTTGAAGATTTAATTCAAGCATTAATTGCTGAAGATGAAAGAATGAGAATGGAAGAAAGTAATGATAAATAAGATTATCTCACTTGGTATATCTAAAAGGGAAGCAGAAGAATTAATCATTGTTAGTAAAGATATAGAACATGATTATAAACTTTTGAAGGATGGATATCCTATTCAATATTTAATTGGATATGTAGATTTTTATGGTTATAAAATTAATGTTAATGAGGACGTACTAATACCTAGATATGAAACTGAATATTTACTTGAGAAAGTAATTAATATAAGTAAGAAGATATTTAGTAATAAAATTAATATACTTGATATAGGTACTGGTAGTGGAGCAATTTCAATTGTTTTAAAGAATAAACTTAATTCTAATGTAACAGCATGTGATATATCTAAAAAAGCCTTAAATGTGGCTATAAATAATGCTAAAATTAATAATTCAAGTATAAAATTTATTGAAAGTGATATTTTTAGTAATATAAATGATAAATTCGATATTATTATAAGTAATCCACCTTATATAAGTAGTGATGAAGTAATAATGGATTCAGTTAAAAAATATGAACCTAATTTAGCATTGTATGCTCCTAAAGATGGACTCTATTTCTATGAAGAAATAATAAAAGATGCTAGAAAGTATTTAAATGATAAATTTATTATTGCTTTTGAGATAGGATGGTGGCAAGGTAATCTTATATGTGATATTGCTAAAAGATATTTTAATGATTCTATTATAAGAATAGAAAAAGATTTAACAGGTAGAGATAGATATTTATTTATAATTCATGAATAAAAAATATAAAAATCAACCAATATGTATTTGAAAGGTTGGTTTTTTAATGAAAAAGATTTTAATTATATTGTTATTGGTTATTGGAATATTACTTTTTAGTAAGAAAGATTATTATGGAGATGATGCGATTAGATTTAGAGTTATTTCTAATAGTAATTCAAGTAGAGATATTTTTATGAAAGAAATGGTTGTTAATAAAATATCAGGATATGTATTTAATGATTATGAAGATAAAGAAGTTACTAGGAAAAATATTATTAGTAATATAAGTAACATTGAAGAAGAAATAGATAGATTATTTAAAAATAATAATTATGATATGGATTATAAAGTTAATTATGGTATGAATTATTTTCCAGTTAAGAAGTATGATGGTGTTACTTATAAAGAAGGCAATTATGAGTCTTTAGTTGTATCTATTGGTGAAGCAAAAGGTAATAATTATTGGTGTATTTTATATCCACCTTTGTGTATGATAGATGATAATAAAAGTGAAGAAGTAAAATATGATTTTAAGATATTAGAACTCTTTAAAAAGATATTTTAATGTAAAATTTTTTTAGAAAATGTACATTTTATTGATTAAAACTCTCATTAATAGTATATTATTAAGTAGAAAGGTTATTGATATTATGACAAGAATTACTATTGATGGCAATAAAATGCTTACTGGCGAAGTTAAAATTAGTGGTGCTAAAAATAGTGCTGTAGCGCTTGTTCCAATGGCAATATTATCTAAAAGTAAAACAGTTATTTATAATGTTCCTGAAATTAGTGATATTGAATATTTAATAAAAATAATGGAATTACTAAATTGTACTATTGAGCATAAAAATGATGCCTTATACATTGATTCATCTAATGTTGTAAATAAGCCAATACCAGAAGAATTAAGTGTACAAATGAGAGCTTCATATTATTTTATGGGTATTTTACTTGCTAGATTTGGTCGTGTTGAAATATCTTTTCCTGGGGGCTGTAATATTGGTGCTAGACCTATAGATATTCATATTAAAGGTTTTGAAGAATTAGGTGCTCATGTTGAAATTATTAAAAATAGATATATAATTACTGCTGAAAAGTTAGTTGGTAAAAAGATTTATTTTGATTTTCCAAGTGTTGGAGCAACTATAAATGTTATGTTCGCAGCTATTGGCGCTGAAGGCACTACTGTAATAGAGAATGCAGCTATGGAACCTGAAATAGTAAACGTAGCATCTTTTCTTATAAATATGGGTGCTAAAATAAGGGGTGCTGGTACTAAAAGAATAGAAATAGAAGGAAAATGTCCACTTGATGAAGGAGTTATCGAAGTATTTCCTGATAGAATAGAAAGTGGTACTTATATAATAATCGGTGCTCTTTTAGGAAATAATTTAAAGATTAAAGGTATCATTCGTGAACATATTGAATCTTTACTTATAAAGTTAAAAGAAATTGGTGTTCATTATGAAATAGATGGTGATACTCTTACAATATCTAAATGTGAACATATAAAGCCAACTTATATAAAAACACTTGCTTTTCCTGGATTTCCAACTGATTTACAACAACCTATAACGACATTGTTAACACAAGCAAATGGTAGATCAATAATTGAAGAAACAATATATGAAAATAGATTTAAAAATACAGTTGAACTTAATAAAATGGGTGCTGATACTAAAGTGTTATCAATTCATAAATTAGAAGTAAATGGTCCAACTAAATTAAATGGTATGGATGTTACTGCAACCGATTTAAGAGGTGGAGCTTCGCTTTTAATCGCAGCTCTAATCGCAGAAGGTAAAACTAATATAGATAATAGTGAATATATCTTAAGGGGATATGGAGATGTTATCAATAAACTTAAAAATGTTGGTGCTAAAATAGAAATAACTGAGTAATATTTAATAGGTGAATCTTATGAAAATAAAAATACTAGTTATTTTTTTCTTGGCATTAATTCTGTCATTTATAATCTATAATGTAACACTTAATAATAGAAAATCAATATTGATACTTGGGGATAACCATTTACTTGATTCAAATTATAAAACATATGATAAATACTTATATGATGACTTTAAAGATGATGTAGTTTTTTTTAATGAATTATTTACTGAAGAAGATAAAACATATAAAGATATCATAAACGATATTAAAAATAATAAATATGTTATTTCTAAGAATAAAAATATATATTTGAATCAATTGATATCTAAAGCTAATATTATAATTTTGAATGCTAATAATAATGAATATTTTATAAAACATAATAGACTTGAAAACATATACAATAATTTTATGGGAGGGAAAGATTATTGAAAAAGAAAATAGTAGTTATTAGTTTTATATTAATAACAACTTTATGTGGTTGTTCATCACCACAAGTAAATAAAACAGATGATATAACAGAAACTAAAACTTATCTTTACAGTTACGATTACTAAACAGAAACCAATGGTGAAGTAAGTACTGCTTATCATGAAGAAAAACCATCTGTTGATTTGAATGAATCTCATAGAGAAGTTGAACCTATTGTCAATTTCAGAAGTAAAGCTGGTCTTACCTTTATTAAAATGAATGAGACTTATACCTCGGGAACACTTGAATGTACAGTTTTAAAAGCTTATTCAACAGTTTCAAAACAATTTGCTGCTGATACATTCGGAGAAGAATATTCTCAATTATTACTTGATAAGATAAATAAATTTCAAGGCTATTATGATGAAAATGGCAATCTATATAACGAAGGACATCGTTTCTTTCTTATCAAGATGCATCTGAAATATTTAGGTAAAAATACTTCAAAAATTCAATTTGATTCCCCAATAATATGTAAATATCCAGATGGTACATATTATTCCCTTGGAGGAATTGATTACATTGACAAAGCTTTGCTAGAAAATGAATCTCATCACATAACCTTAAATCCAGGTGATGAATTCGATTCATGGTTTCTTTATGAAGCTTATCGATATAGCCATGATAAGACCTACTATTTAAGAGGTTCATTTCAAAACTATATTGATGACGACAGCTATAGTGGTTATCTTGTCAAACTTAACGACATTGAAGATGTCGAATAA
>ERZ779840.2388-NODE-2388-length-16275-cov-3.604747_pt1 | contig 16275 bp, 14 predicted proteins | sample MGYA00511561_ERZ779840 | MGnify/ENA primary metagenome ERZ779840 (study PRJEB29588, sample SAMEA2162036) | human gut metagenome | biome: human gut; feature: human-associated habitat; material: faeces | place: Denmark | collected 2008/2010 ...
TGTATAATTCGTTTGAAACTAACTAAGTATCATGGGCTATAAAATAACGACTCTTGTGGAGAATTGTGTCTATGGACGTAAATTGCAGGCAGAGCATGGTCTTTCTCTTTATATTGAGACTCAAGAACATAGATTACTTTTCGATACGGGAGCATCTGACTTGTTTATCCGTAATGCCCGCTTGTTGCATATTGACTTGCAAAAAGTCGATTATTTGATATTATCTCATGGTCACAGCGATCATACGGGCGGACTACGTTATTTTTTGGAATTGAATACGCAGGCAACCGTTGTCTGTAAGCGTGAGGTTTTTTCTCCTAAATTCAAGGATGAACGTGAGAACGGGATGATGCATACACAAAACCTCGATCGTTCCCGTTTCCGCTTTATTACAGAGCAGACCGAGCTGCTTCCCGGAGTTTTCCTTTTTCCCTCTATTGATATTATAAATCAGGCAGATACCCATTTTGAACGTTTTTGGGTTCAGCAAGAAGATGGATGCAAAATACCGGATACTTTTCAGGATGAATTGGCGATGGTATTGGTGGAACCGGAAGGATTTTCCGTATTAAGTGCCTGTTCTCATCGGGGAATAACCAATATTTTGCGTACGGTTCAGGCTGCCTTTCCCGAATCTCCTTGTAAGTTACTTCTGGGAGGTTTTCATATCCATAATGCGGAAAAACAAAAATATCAGGTCATTGCAGATTATTTACAGGAATATCTTCCCCGACAGATTGGCGTTTGTCATTGTACGGGAGTGGATAAATATGCCTTCTTTTACAAAGACTTTGGTGACAGCACATTTTATAATTACACGGGAAAACTAATTCAAACCGATTTATCGGAATAAATTTATAATAATTTGATATGAAGAAACTAATAACTTCTTTAGCGCTGGTACTATCAGCATTATCCAGCTATGCAATTACTCCTTTGTGGATGCGTGATGCACGTATTTCACCGGATGGATCAGAAATTGTTTTTTGTTACAAGGGTGACATTTATAAAGTCCCTGCACAAGGAGGAACAGCTGTTCAACTCACCACACAAACCTCTTATGAAGCCAATCCGGTTTGGTCGCCCGATGGCAAGCAAATTGCGTTTGCCAGTGACCGGAATGGAAATTTTGACTTATTCATTATGCCTGCTGACGGAGGTGCCGCCCGGCGGTTGACCTACCATTCTGCATCAGAAATACCGTCGGCTTTTACTCCGGATGGAAAGTATGTCTTTTTCTCTGCCTCTATACAGGATCCGGCAAGCAGTGCCCTGTTTCCTACAGGAGCAATGACGGAATTATATAAAGTTCCTGTTGCCGGCGGACGTACCGAGCAAGTGCTGGGCACTCCTGCAGAACTGGTCTGTTTTGATAAAACAGGGAAGAACTTTCTTTATCAGGATCGTAAAGGGTTTGAGGATGAATGGAGAAAGCATCATACTTCTTCCATTACGAGAGATATTTGGTTATATAACACCCAAACGGGAAAACATACGAATCTGACAAACCGGGGAGGAGAGGACCGTAATCCTGTGTATGCACCTGATGGTAATGCTGTCTATTTTTTAAGTGAGCGTGATGGAGGTTCTTTCAATGTGTATACTTTCTCTTTGAATACTCCACAGGAAGTGAAAGCTGTGACTACTTTCAAAACTCACCCGGTACGTTTTTTGTCTGTCAGCGATAAAGGTACCTTATGTTATACCTATGATGGTGAGTTATACACACAGAAGTCTGGTGCACGTCCGGAAAAAGTAAAAGTAGAACTTGTTCGTGATGATGAGCAGCAGCTTGCTACACTTAAATTCTCGCAGGGAGCAACTTCTGCTTCTGTATCTCCGGACGGTAAACAAATTGCTTTTATTGTACGTGGTGATGTGTTCGTGACCTCAACTGATTATGCTACCACCAAGCAGATCACAAATACTCCGGCAAAAGAAGCTGCCGTTTCTTTTGCTCCGGACAATCGGACACTGGTTTATGCCAGTGAGCGAACCGGTAACTGGCAACTTTATACCGCCAAAATAAGTCGTAAGGAAGACCCGAATTTCCCTAATGCTACTCTTATTGAAGAGGAAGTATTACTACCGTCCAAAACGGTAGAACGTGCTTATCCGCAATATTCACCGGATGGCAAAGAATTGGCTTTTATCGAAGACCGTAATCGTTTGATGGTACTTAATTTGAAAACAAAAAAGGTACGTCAGGTAACGGATGGTTCTACATGGTATAACACCGGAGGAGGATTTGATTACGAATGGTCGCCTGATGGTAAATGGTTCACTCTTGAATTTATAGGCAACCGCCACGATCCTTATTCGGATGTAGGCATTGTCAGCGCACAGGGAGGGGAAATTACTAATCTGACAAATAGTGGATATATCAGTGGTGCTCCGCGTTGGGTACTCGATGGGAATGCTATTCTTTTCCAAACCGAACGCTATGGTATGCGTGCGCACGCTTCCTGGGGATCGCAGCAAGATGTGATGTTGGTGTTTCTCAATCAGGATGCTTATGATCGTTACCGTTTGAGTAAGGAAGATTTCGAATTACTCAAGGAATTTGAAAAGGAACAGAAGAAGGCAAAGGAGAAAGATGATGATAAGACGAAAGACGGAAAGAAGTCTAAGGCGGAAAAAGCAGATAAAGGAAATGCTGACAAAGACAAGATCGACGAGGATAAGGCAGACCAAAAAGAGATACTTGTCGAGCTGAACGGCATTGAAGACCGTATCGTACGTCTGACTCCCAATTCATCCGACTTGGGTAGTGCCATACTTTCAAAAGACGGGGAAGATCTTTACTATTTCTGTGCGTTCGAAGATGGATATGACCTTTGGAAAATGAATCTCCGTGAAAAAGATACGAAGCGTCTGCACAAACTCAATACCGGTTGGGCATCGTTGATGTTGGACAAAAAAGGAGATATCTTTTTGTTGGGAAGCCGGATTATGCAAAAGATGGATGCCAAGTCGGATGCTTTGAAGTCCATCAGTTATCAGGCTGAAATGAAAATGGACTTGGCTGCCGAACGTGAAACGATGTTTGACCATGTGTACAAACAGCATCAAAAACGCTTCTACAATGTCAATATGCACGGGGTTGACTGGGATGCTATGACTAATGCTTATCGTAAGTTCCTGCCTCATATTGATAACAATTATGACTTTGCAGAATTATTGAGTGAGTGGTTGGGTGAGCTGAATGTTTCACATACCGGAGGACGTTATTCTCCCAAAGGAAAAGGAGATGTCACTTCTAATCTCGGACTCTTGTTCGACTGGAATTATCAGGGAAAAGGAATGCAGATTGCTGAAATAATAGAAAAAGGTCCGTTCGATCATTCACGTACCAAAGTAAAGGCTGGTTGCATCATTGAAAAGATTAATGGAGAAGAGATAACTCTCGATAATGACATAACCTGCTTGCTGAATAATAAAGCAGGGAAGAAAACATTGATTTCAATCTACAATCCACAAAGTAAAGAGCGTTGGGAAGAAGTGGTGATACCGGTCACCAACGGGCAACTGAATGGATTGTTATACAAACGTTGGGTAAAACAACGTGCGGCAGATGTTGAAAAATGGTCGAAAGGACGTTTGGGATATGTTCATATTCAGTCGATGGGAGATGACAGCTTCCGTACTGTATACTCGGACATTCTGGGAAAATATAACAACTGCGAAGGCATTGTGATTGATACTCGTTTCAACGGTGGTGGCCGTCTGCATGAAGATATTGAAATACTGTTCAGTGGTCAGAAGTATTTTACACAAGTAGTGCGTGGACGTGAAGCCTGTGATATGCCGAGTCGTCGCTGGAACAAACCTTCCATTATGTTGCAATGTGAGGCCAACTACTCGAATGCACATGGAACTCCGTGGGTATATAAACATCAAAAGATTGGCAAACTTGTCGGTATGCCTGTTCCGGGTACTATGACAAGTGTGTCTTGGGAAACTTTACAAGATCCTTCACTGGTCTTTGGTATTCCTATCGTCGGTTATCGTTTGCCTGACGGCAGTTATTTGGAAAATACCCAATTGGAACCGGATGTAAAGGTTGCCAATAATCCGGAAACAGTAGTCAAAGGAGAGGATACCCAACTAAAGGTGGCTGTGGATGAACTTCTGAAAGAGATAGATAGTCAGAAGAAGTAAATACGAGTATAATTATATCTAAAATAAAGAGTCGCTTCTTTGAAAGAATCAATCAGATTCTAACAGAGAAGCGACTTTCTTTTATAGTGATTTTCTTATATTGACCTTTTTATATGACTCCTTTTATAAGGCGTTTATTTTAAATAGATATAGGGCTTACTTCCAGACCGGCAGTAATCTATGGAGGGTTTTTCTAGTCATTATCTTCTGATTTAGGAAGCTGACGATATACCCCGTTATACAAGCGGCAATGAGTGATCCTTCGCGTACTCCCTGAATACCTTGATTCAGCAGCAGCGAGAGAATCACGGCTAATGTAACCAAAGTAATATCAAAATAAACTTTGAACTTTCCAAATTCCTTGTTATAATGGCGGGATGCATATTTCACAAATGCTTCTGCGCTCATCATGGCTACTCTTGGTTTCAGTTCAAGCACTACTCCGATAGACTGCACCATGCATCCTGTAAGTAATAAAGCAATCGACATACCATAATTAGCGGGATGCAGTTCGCTTGTCAGCATCATATTGAAATCAATGAATGCCGAAAAGATAAAAGAGAACGGTAGTTGAAGAAGAATTTCAATAATATCCTGTCGGGTTCTATTCTTTCGGATTAACCAAAATTGTCCCAGGATAAGTACCATGTTGATGATAAATGTGCAAGTACCCAACGATAAAGGACTATTCAGGCTTAATACATAATTGATGCTCGATATGGGAGTAGTTCCCAATGCCGAGCGTATAATCAACACGATACCTGCCGCTAGAAAATAGAGTCCGATAACAAACACTAAATACCTCTTAAAAATCTCTTTCATTTCCATGTCTTTTTAACCTCTTTCTATTGATTCCTTTCTCATGTATTGAAAAGGATATGCAAAGGTCTTGTTTTTTACTCTGAAATAGATTATCTAATTCCATACAGTTTTTGTCATATCCGAAATAAATCGTATTTTTACGTCATAAAATAAAGGTGTAAATGGTAAAATCTCGTATATTTGATAATACGCAACTATTGAAGGAGCATCCTGAACTTCCTCATTATAAAGAGGAGGTAGTCTGTTTCCGGAGTGAATATAAAGATAGAAGTTATCCGGCAAATGAATGTTATTTCAATCGGGAGCTTTATATGATATTCGTTCTTGAAGGCCGTTCGGAAATTCTACTGAATGGAGAGTTTATTGCGATAGAACCGAATATGTTACTTATTCACGGAGCAAATTATCTCACGGAACATCTTTATTCAAGTCGGGATATTAAATTTATCACTCTTGCCCTTTCCGAATCCATGCGGACGGACGATTCTTATCTGACACAAATCACGGCAATTCTGTTGGCAACCATGAGACGGAATAAGCAATATACGATTCAGTTGACGGAGTACGAAGCTCAAATCATCCATAAGGAGCTGGAAGTATTGATGCATCTGATGAATATTGAACATCATTTCCTTTTCCGGCGTATACAGGCAGCGTGCAATTCTCTGTTTTTGGATATAGCAGATTTTCTTTCCCGAAAGACCGTTATCAAAAAAGAGATCAGTCGTAAAGACCACGTTCTGCAAGAATTTCATGCACTCGTTACCCGTAATTTCAGGGAAGAACATTTCGTGAGCTTTTATGCGGATAAACTGGCTATTAGTGAACAGTACCTGGCACGCATTGTACGTCTTGGAACAGGTAAGACTATCAATAGCCTTATTAATGAATTGTTAGTAATGGAAGCGCGTACTTTATTGAGTTCTACCAAATTTACGGTTGGCGAGATTGCTGCTAAACTGGGGTTTAGTGATGCAGCCGGTTTTTGTAAGTTCTTTAAAAGAAATGCGGGACAGACTCCGTTGAATTATCGGAAAGGATTATTGATTTGAACGGAAAGGATTGCTGAACTGAATGGGGAATTACTGAACTGAATAGGGAATGTAATGAATTTAAATAATAAGTTGACTGATTTGAATGAAAATGGAAGTAGGTTGATGCAGCTGTCCTTAAAGACCGTATACATCAACCTACCTGAATATATAGTGAATGGGTTTGATTTTAACCGATCACTGCTGTGATATCTTCTACAATCTGTTCATCCGTCAAATGATTAGCACGGAGAAACTCCTGTATATCATATCGGTCAACAAATTCTTTTTTAGCTCCAAAGTTCAGAACTTTCATGTTTGTAGCACCATAATAACGGGCAATCTTTTCACCGAAACCGCCATCCAATACACCGTCTTCCAACGTAATCACTAATTCGTGATCTGCTTTCAGTTCATCCATCAGTTCGTTGTCTACACCGGTGATGTAACGAGGATTGATAAGCGTTGCGTCAACGCCTGCCTTTTCTTTCAGCAATGACAGTACCGACTGTCCTAATTCGAAGAACGAACCTAACGCAAGGATAGCTACTTTCGAACCGCGATGAGCGACTTTATAACGATTGAGAACGCTGTAATCAGATTCCACAGGCTCGCTACAACTAATTACATCTGTTGCAGGTACACGGATAGCGACCGGATGCTCATTCTGACGGATACCCCATTCCAACATGGTAAGATATTCCTCTTTACAAGTTGGTGCTAAATAGACCATATTCGGAATATTACTGATAAGCGGAATATCGAAGAAACAGAGATGAGTCACATCATTCATACCAGATAATGTTCCCCCAAATACCAAAAGGACTGCCGGATTATTATTGATGCAGAGATCTTGCGAGAGCTGGTCGTAAGAGCGTTGGATAAATGTGCTATATACTCCATAGACTGGTTTTCCTCCATTAGCCGCAATACCGGAAGCAAGTGCTACCGCGTGTTCTTCGGCAATGCCGACATCTACAAACTGCTTGCCTGCTTTCTGGCGACGGTCGGGAGTAAATCCGAGAACGGCAGGAGTGCCCGAAGTGATTGTTACCACTCGCTTGTCTTCTTTCATCTTTTTCAGCAGATATTGGGCAGTCATTTCGCTATAATCTTCCGCATCCTCGGCAAACTTTGGTTTTCCGGTTTCTATATTGAAAGGAGTGAGCCAGTGAAAAGTTTCCTTATCTTGTTCTGCAGGTTTATAACCTTTCCCTTTCAGAGTATTAATATGTACTACTACCGGATGCTGAATATCTTTCACTTTAGAGAAAGCCTTAACCAATGCTTCCACATTATTGCCGTCGTTTACGTACATATAATCCAATCCCATAGCCTTGAAGAAATTACATTCGCACTGACCGTTACTGTCACGCAATTCTTTCAGGTTCTTATATAGTCCACCGTGATTTTCGGCAATAGACATTTGATTGTCATTGACAATAATAATCATGTTTGTACCAAGCTCCGCCACATAGTCCAATCCTTCAAATGCTTCGCCGCCACTTAAGGAACCGTCGCCTATCACGGCTATGATATTCTCATTGCCACCGGTCAGGTCGCGTCCTTTCGCCAATCCGCTAGCCAGGCTGACGGAAGTGGAAGTATGACCGATAACAAAAAAATCATGCTTACTTTCTTGTGGTTCGGAATAACCGGATACGTTGTCATACTCTGCCGGATAGAGAAAAGCATCTTTCCGTCCGGTCAGCATCTTATGTACATAACTCTGATGCGATACATCAAAAACAAGCTTGTCTTCCGGTGAATTGAATACATAATGTAAAGCGATAGTCGCTTCCACCATTCCGAAATTAGGGCCGAAATGCCCGCCATGTTCACTTAACTTTTGCAGGAGTGATGCACGGATTTCATTACTTAAATCATTGAGTTCTTTAAACGATAACTTCTTTACGTCTGCAGGAGAGTAAATATTTTCTAAATACATATCAATTTGTTTTTTACGTTTATACCTATTATCTTTATCACACTGCAAAGATACTGCTGATTTTAGATTCGATTTGTATATAGATTACGGATTATTTTACCTATATTACCGACCTTGGAAAATGTGACTGATGATAAACCTAAAAATAGTAGATAATATATATTGGAGGACAACATATATGAATAGTGATTATAAAGTGGGCGATTTAATTTATGATGCAAATATTTATGATGCAATGAATACCAATCTAGATGATTAGTACTTTTATAAGCGATGGCTGCCGGAAAACAAGGATGCACGGATACTTGAACTTTGTTGTGGTACGGGCAGGCTCACTTTGCCCATTGCAAAGGAAGGATATGATATTACTGGGATTGATTATACCCCTTCAATGCTTGCCCAGGCAAAAATTAAAGCTTCCGAAGTAGGATTAGAAATAAGTTTTATCGAGGCAGATATCAGAACTTTGGATTTGCCGGAAAAATACGACTTTATCTTTATTCCGTTTAATTCAATTCATCATTTATATAAGAATGAAGATTTATTTAAGGTATTTAATGTCGTTAAGAATCACCTCAAAGACGGTGGCTTATTTCTGTTTGATTGTTTTAATCCGAATATCCAATATATAGTTGAAGGTGAAAAAGAGCAGAAAGAAATTGCTGCATATACAACCGATGACGGTAGAGAAGTATTGATAAAGCAGACAATGCGATATGAAAATAAAACTCAGATTAACCGTATCGAATGGCATTATTTTATCAATGGCAAGTTTAACTCTATTCAAAATCTGGATATGAGAATGTTCTTCCCTCAAGAGTTAGATTCATATTTGGAATGGAATGGTTTTCATATTATTCATAAGTATGGCGGATTTGAAGAAGAGGCATTTGACGATAATTCGGCAAAACAGATATTTATTTGTCAATGTGACTTAGTGTATTGAGATTTTATTAATAAATAAGTGAAAATGTAATAGTATGGTAGCGTGGTTGCCTAAAGGCCTTTTGGGGCTGTCTTTATCCTTTTGAACTGGAAGTACTCATCAGAATTCTTTTTCAGTTTCGACTTTTCTCATTTTGTTTAATGATTCTTTAGTTACTTCTCGTAATAAATTTGGCGTTCGCTAAAGTAGGAAGTCTGACTTTGGCTTCCTTGGTTTTGATACTTACTTCATTTCCTTAAATAGGTTAGAATAGATATTATAGCAGATTGATAAAAAATAGAATCTGTAATTCGGGTAATAATGTCAGTAATTCATCTACATACAGTCTCTTTATTTCACCCTATTTTTGCAACGTAGAAAATAGATAATCAATTCTTTAATAATTAAAAATAAGAGATATGAAACGGATTTTATTATTAACAACTGTATTTATGATGATGCTTGGAACTAGTTTTTCTTCTGCACAGACAGATGCAGATAACTTTTATAAAAGTGATTTGGTAAGTGTGGAGAAAGTTTCTTTTTCCAACCAGTATAAAATGAAGGTAGCCGGAAATTTGTTTCTGCCTAAGAATATGAAAGAAGGGGACAAATACCCTGCAATCATTGTCGGACATCCAATGGGAGCTGTTAAGGAACAGAGCGCGAACCTTTACGCAACGAAAATGGCCGAACGGGGTTTTGTAACACTCTCCATAGACCTGTCTTTTTGGGGTGGGAGTGAAGGCGAGCCGCGCAATGCTGTTCTGCCGGAAGTTTATGCGGAAGACTTTAGTGCCGCAGTTGATTTTTTAGGTACCCGTCCGTTTGTCGACCGGAATCAGATTGGAGTAATCGGTATTTGCGGCAGTGGAAGTTTTGCTATCAGTGCAGCGAAAATAGACCCTCGCCTTAAAGCCATTGCGACAATCAGTATGTACAATATGGGTACCGCTAGCCGTAACGGGTTAAAACACTCATTGACATTGGAACAGAGAAAGCAAATAATGGCTGAAGCGGCAGAACAGCGTTATGCTGAATTTTTAGGTGGAGAAACTAAATATACAGGTGGCACTGTACATCAACTGACAGAAAAGTCCAGTCCGATTGAACGGGAGTTCTATGAGTTCTACCGTACACAAAGAGGAGAATTTACCCCCGACGGAGCAGCTCCTATGACCACCACTCATCCTACACTTTCAAGCAATGTGAAATTTATGAATTTCTATCCTTTCGAAGATATTGAGACTATTTCACCCCGCCCTATGCTTTTCATCACCGGTGAAAATGCCCACTCACGTGAATTTAGTGAAGACGCCTACCGATTAGCCGCCGAACCTAAAGAACTGTATATAGTACCCGGCGCCGGACACGTAGATCTTTACGATCGTGTGAGCCTTATTCCATTTAATAAACTAGAATCCTTCTTTAGGGAATATCTAAAGAAATAAGTTTTAATACTATAAATATGAGATACTATATAATAGCAATTCTTACTATGCTGACATTATCGGTCGGTTCCGCATCATGTAGCGAAGATGAACCTATACAGGGAACAGGTCAACAAGTGACTCCGGGTAATGGTTCTGGTTCCGGTGATAATGGCAGTAACAATAATGGCAATAATCCCGATGATAATGACGACAATAACGATGATACCCCAGTGAGCAATAATCTTAAAATAACAATCGGACCTGTTTCATTCAATGCCACATTGGACAATAATGAGACAGCGAAAGCATTTAAGAGACTACTCCCTATGACAGTGGATATGTCCGAACTGCATTGTAATGAAAAATATTATTATCTGTCGAATGGTTTGCCGACAGCGTCGTCCAATCCCGGGACTATTCGGACAGGTGACTTGATGCTTTACGGTTCCACTTGTGTGGTACTATTTTATGAAACCTTTTCCACTTCATATACTTATACCCGTTTAGGACGTATAACAAATCCTTCAGGACTGGCCTCCGCCCTTGGTTCAGGAGGCGTAAATGTAACTTTTGAAATAACAGATTAAAGAATAAACTAATGGAACAAATAAGAAATAAAGAATATGGAGGCGAACGTCCTCTGTTCGCGACCCACGACCTTCAACTGGAAGATGTAACAATTCACGCCGGTGAATCTGTATTGAAAGAATGTAGTAATATTATAGCAATCAACTGTCGCTTTGAAGGAAAATATCCTTTTTGGCATACCAACGGATTCATTGTGAAAAACTGTCTCTTTACAGAGGGAGCCCGTGCTGCTCTATGGTACTCTCAAAGTCTGCAAATGGCAGATACCTTGGTAGAAGCACCGAAGATGTTTCGTGAAATGGACGGAATAAAACTCGAAAACGTGCAGTTGCCTAATGCTTTGGAAACGTTTTGGTATTGCCGTAATATAGAACTGAAGAACGTACAGATTGATAAAGCGGATTACCTTTTTATACACAGTGAGAATATTAAGATACAAAACTATACCCAAAACGGGAACTATTCGTTCCAATATTGCAAGAATGTAGAAATCCGTAATGCAGTTATCAACTCCAAAGATGCTTTCTGGAATACGGAAAATGTAACAGTCTATGATTCCGAACTGAACGGAGAGTACTTGGGATGGCATTCTAAAAACTTACGTTTGGTAAATTGCAGGATTTCGGGGACTCAACCGCTTTGCTACGCACATGATCTGGTGATGGAAAATTGTACGATGGCAGAAGATGCTGACCTTGCTTTTGAACACAGTAGTGTGAAGGCAACGATTAAAAGTCCCGTTCATAGCGTAAAAAATCCTCGTACGGGAAGTATTGTTGCCGAAAGTTTCGGAGCAATCATTTGGGACGAAAATATTAAAGCACCAGGAAACTGCGAATTGAAACTTTGGGACGATCTAACCTGTTTTAATTGAAATATGAAGTATAATTTCGATGAAATTATTCCACGCAGGGGAACGAATTCTTATAAATGGGATTCGGCTGAAGATGCGGATGTATTGCCGATGTGGGTAGCTGATATGGATTTTCGTACGGCTCCCCCTGTCGTGGAGGCATTGAAGAAACGGGTGGAACATGGGATTTTCGGTTATGTACGTGTACCTGATGCATACTACGAGGCAGTTGTAAATTGGTTTGTTCGGCGACATGCCTGGTGGATAGAGAAAGAATGGATTATTTACACCACCGGCGTTGTGCCGGCAATATCTGCTGTTATTAAAGCATTGACGCTGCCCGGAGATAAAGTAATGGTGCAGACACCTGTATATAACTGTTTTTTCTCCTCTATCCGTAATAACGGATGCGAGATGATTGCCAATCCTTTGGTATATAGAAACAGGGGCTATCAGATTGACTTTGATGATTTGGAGCGGAAAGCTTTAGATCCGAAGGTCAAACTTCTGTTGTTATGCAATCCGCACAATCCTGCCGGAAGAGTGTGGAGTAAGCAAGAGTTAAGGCGGATAGGTGAGATTTGTATTCGAAATAATGTGTTTGTGGTTGCGGATGAAATTCATTGTGAATTGGTATTTCTGGGGCATGAATATACTCCTTTTGCTTCTATATCAGAAGAATTCCTACTGAACTCGGTCACTTTTGTTTCGCCTAGCAAAGCCTTTAATTTGGCAGGACTTCAGATAGCCAATATCATTTCCGCAGATGCAGATGTACGGAGGCGGATAGATAAGGCGATTAATATAAATGAAGTCTGTGATGTGAATCCTTTTGGAGTGGAGGCGTTGATAGCTGCTTATAATGAGGGGGAAGAATGGCTGGAAGAACTTAAAATCTATTTGTTTGCGAATTACATCTATTTAAAAGGTTATTTCGAGACCTATCTTCCGGAGTTTCCTGTAATGATGTTGGAAGGTACGTATTTAGTTTGGGTAGATTGTTCGGTTCTGCATCAGGCGTCAGCGGAAATAGTCAAAGACTTGTTGAAGAAAGAAAAACTTTGGGTAAACGAAGGCAGCCTGTATGGAGAGGCTGGTGAAGGATTTATCCGTATCAATATTGCTTGTCCGCGACAGCGGTTGATAGACGGATTAAACAGATTGAAGCGGGCTTTGAAATAATAAAATAATTGTCAGTTTATTGAGAGATCCCCCTTCTCACTCCCCGTAAATACAAATAAAAAGAAGAGGAGGTGCAAACTCAAATGAAATTAGACGATTTAAAGCCAGCTGTAAAAAAAGTAGAAAGAAATAGAGTAGGTCGTGGAATGGCTTCTGGAAACGGAAAAACTTCTGGAAGAGGTCATAAAGGACAAAAGGCAAGAAGTGGTGGAGGCGTAAGAAGAGGATTTGAAGGAGGTCAAACACCACTATATAGAAGATTACCAAAAAGAGGATTTACTAATATATATAGAAAAAATTATACAGAAGTAACATTTACAATGCTAAATAAATCTAAAGCAACAGATGTTACAGCTGAAAGCCTATTAGAGGAAGGAATTATTGGTAAAATCAATGATGGTATCGTTATATTAGCAACAGGAAAATTAGATAAAAAATTAAATGTTAAAGCCAAAAGATTTACAACAAAAGCAAAAGAGCAAATTGAAGCTTTAGGTGGAAAGGCTGAGGTGATTTAATTGTTTAAAACAATCAAAAATGCTATTTCAACACCAGATGTTAGAAAAAAATTATTATATACATTACTTTTAGTAGTAGTATTTAGACTAGGATGTTTTATTACAGTACCTGGAGTAAATAGTATAACATTAAATGAAGCAATGCAAAATACAAATGGGATAGCAGGACTAATAGATATGATTTCAGGAGGAGCTTTTTCAAGATTTTCTCTTTTTGCAATGTCAATTAGTCCATATATAACAGCATCTATTGTAATTCAGCTATTGGCAATGATTATTCCATCCTTAGAAAAATTGACAAAAGAAGGTGGAGAAGAAGGAAGAAAGAAGATAAATCGTTATACTAAATTATTAACTATTGTGTTAGCATTAGTTGAAGGAATAGGAATCTATTTATCATATAAATCTTCTGGAATATTTGTAAATGACAGTTTTATAACTGCGCTATTAGTAATAGCAGGATTGGTTGCTGGAACTTCAATATTAATGTGGTTAGGTGAACAAATTACAAGTAAAGGAATTGGAAATGGAATATCATTACTAATTTTTATTGGTATTATTTCAAGATTACCAAGTGGCGTAGCTACATTATGGAGTTTAATTATGCCATCTACAGGATTCAGTACAACTGGATTACTAACAGCTATAGGAATTATATTAGGAGCAATTATTTTAGTTGCAGGAGTTGTATTTGTACAACAAGCCGAAAGAAGAGTTCCAGTACAATATTCTAAAAAAGTAGTTGGAAGAAAAATGGTAGGTGCACAAAGCACACATATTCCATTAAAACTTGCTATGGCAGGAGTTATGCCAGTAATTTTTGCATCATCATTTATGACATTTCCAGCTATGATTATTCAAATATTTGTACATGATATAGCAAATCAAACAGGATTTTTAGCAGGATTATATAAATTCTCAATTGCTACATCAACTTCAAGTGTAGGATGGGGATATTCTCTTGCTAATGCTATTGTTTATTTATTATTAATTATAGGATTTACATTTTTCTATACTTATGCTACATTTAATCCAGCAGAAGTATCAAATAATATTAAGAAAAATGGTGGATTCATACCAGGTATTAGAGCAGGAAAGCCAACAACAGAATATTTATCATCAATAATATCTAAACTTACATGGTTTGGTGGATTCTTTTTGGCATTAATTGCTATTATACCAATGTTATTAAGATTTACAAACCTAAACATTGCTTTTGGTGGAACTTCAATATTAATTGTTGTAGGTGTTGCACTAGAAACTGTTCAACAACTAGAATCTCAATTAGCAATGAGACATTATAAGGGATTTTTAGAATAAAATAAAGAAGAAAGAATAAATAAAAAGGCAAAGAAAATAAAATTTAAAGGTTTATTTTATATAAATAAAATTTCCTTGCCTTTTCATTTTATTTCTTGCTTTAATAATTTTTATAATGTTTATCACAAGGATAGGTATTATAAAGATTATTAAATATAGTATAAGTTAGTAGTCTTAAAACAAAAGTAGAGGAAGTGTTTATATGGTAATTATAATGTTAGGAGCGCCAGGAACAGGGAAAGGTACAGTAGCAGGAATTTTAATGCAAAAACTTGAGATACCACAAGTATCAACAGGAGATATATTCAGAAAAAATATAAAAGAACAAACTGAATTAGGAAAATTAGCAGAACAATATATATCAAAAGGACAATTAGTACCAGATGATGTTACAATAAAAATAGTAGAAGATAGATTAAATGAAGCAGATGTTCAAAATGGAATAATATTAGATGGATTTCCAAGAACAGTAAAACAAGCAGAGGAATTAGATAAAATACTAGCCTCAAAAGGTAAAAAAGTTGATAAGGTAATAAACCTAACAACACCAGAAGAAGAAATAATTGAAAGAATAGTAAACAGAAGAGTTTGCTCAAATCAAGAATGTAAAGCAATATACAACATAGTATTAAATCCACCAAAAGTTGAAGGAAAATGTGATAAATGTGGTTCAGAATTAGTAACAAGAAAAGACGACAATGAAGAAACAGTAAGAGCAAGACTAAAAAATTATTTTGAACAAACAGCACCATTAGTAGAATACTATGAAAATAAAGGAAATTTAGTTACAGAAGTAGTAAGCAAATCAATAAACAGATTAGGTGAAGATGTAGCAAATGATATAGTAGAACAATTAAAATAAAAAATTGTAATATATATAAAGGAGTAGACCTAAAGTGGTAACAATTAAATCAAAAAGAGAAATTGAATTAATGAGACAAGTCTGCAAAGTAGTTGCATTGACTTATGAAGAATTAGAAAAAAATATAAAACCAGGAATGACAACATATGAATTAGACAAATTAGCTGAAAAAACAATGAGAAGCTTAGGAGCAACACCAGCTCAAATAGGATATGACCCAGGAATAAGAGGTGTACCTAAGTTCCCAGCTGCAACTTGTGTTTCTGTGAATGATGAAGTCATACATGGTATACCATCAAGAAATAGAGTTATAAAAGAAGGAGACATTGTAAGTGTTGATACAGTAGCTCTAAAAAATGGATTTAATGGAGATGCAGCAAGAACATTTATAGTAGGGGAAACATCAAAAGAAAATAAAAGATTAGTAGATGTTACAAAACAAGCATTTTTCGAAGGAATAAAATATGCAAAACCAGGAAATAGAATAGGAGACATTTGTCACGCAATAGGAGAGTATGTTCATTCACAAGGATTTTCAGTAGTTAGAGAATTTCAAGGACATGGTATAGGAAGAGAAATGCATGAAGATCCAGGAATACCAAACTATGGAAAAGCTGGAAGAGGAATAAGAC
>ERZ779840.2400-NODE-2400-length-16214-cov-5.485859_pt1 | contig 16214 bp, 18 predicted proteins | sample MGYA00511561_ERZ779840 | MGnify/ENA primary metagenome ERZ779840 (study PRJEB29588, sample SAMEA2162036) | human gut metagenome | biome: human gut; feature: human-associated habitat; material: faeces | place: Denmark | collected 2008/2010 ...
ATAATTATATATTATTCAACAAAAAATTACAATAGTTACTGGTCGTTTTTGTATTACACTTTTCTAACACTTTTATTACAAAAATATTACAGCAACTATTTTTGTTAATTACTGCAATATTTCTACCTTTTTTATTACGATTTTAGTATATGTGGCCTATTTTATAGCCTTATCTTTATTTATTTCTGCGAATCTTTTTATTTTCATTGTTGTTGTTTTTTCAAATTCGTCTTTCTTTATTTCAATTTTCTTTACGGCCTTATAAGATGTAAGCTTTTTATTATTTTCTTTTACCTTATCCCAAATTATTTTATAAATTTCATCATCTGATAAATTTTTTCCGTGTAGCTCTTCTATTTTAGTATAGTTTGGTATAATTTTAGCTGTTATTATTAATTCTTTGTCATGAGCATCTTCTGATTCTTTCTTTCCATATACCATACATTCAGATATTTCTGGAATCTCGCCAAGCATTAGTTCTATTTCTTCTGGATAAATATTTTTTCCATTTTGTGTTACTATTACATTCTTACTTCTACCAGTAATGTAAATAAATCCATCTGAGTCTATTCTTCCAATATCCCCAGAGCAGAAATATCCATCTTCCATAACTTCATTTGTTGCTTCTTCATCTTCATAATATCCAAGCATTACAGTAGGTCCTTTGATAAGAATTTCTCCCTCTCCAGCATCATTTACATTTTTTAGTTTAATTTCTGTATCCTTTACGGCCATACCAGTTGAAGCATATCTAGATGGTTCATATTCAGGGGTTAGTGCTGCAATAGGAGCTGTTTCTGTAAGTCCATATCCTTGTAAGAATTTTATTCCTATATCTTCTACCCATTTGCCAACTTTTGCATCGATTGGAGCTGCTGCAGAAACTATTATTCTTAGATTTCCACCTAAGTTATCTAATATTTCTTTAAAAACTTTTCTCTTTATATCTATATTTACATTTTTCAAAAGGTTTGTAATATGTATCATAGAATTTACCATTCCATCTTTTTTGCTTTTCTTAATTGTTTCATTTATTTTCTTATATAGACTTTCTATTAGTAATGGAACAGCGAGCATTGCTGTTGGTTTCGATTCTTGCAAGTTTGGCACAATATATCTTAGTCCTTCACATACAGCAACAGAACATCCACATGCAAATGGAAGTAAGAAACCTATTGTTGATTCATATGTATGATGTAATGGAAGTACTGAGAATAGTCTATCTGAAGTATATAATCTTACATATTCTGAAACTGCATTTATATTAGCTGCTAAATTTCTATTGCAAATCATTACTCCCTTAGATTTAGAAGTTGTTCCTGAAGTGAATATTAACATTTTAAATTCTTCTGGATCAATTTCTATATCCAAATATGATGTATCTCCACTATCAAATATTTCCTTTCCTTCTTGTATTAGATAATTGAATCCCATGTGTTTATCCATTATATGTTCATCAGAATCCATTTTAATAAAATATTTTACAGTTGGAACATTATTCTCTATCTTTTTTATTGCATCCTCTTTTTTAGCCGAATAAATTACAGCAGTTGCATTTGCTCTATTAATTACATTTTCAAGTTCATTTTCTGGAAGTTCCTTATCAACAGGAACAACTATTCCAGCACCACAAAGTAACGTCATATAAGATACATACCAATCATATGTTGTTTCACTAACAATTACTACTCTTGAATTCTTTGGTAGCATTTTTATAAGTTTAGACCCCAAGTCTACTACGTCCTCACCAAACTTTTTATATGTGTATTCTTTGTATGGTTCTTTATGATTTGGTTTTTGCAATATTAATGTTTCATCTGCGTAATTTTTCATAGAATGTATAAATATTTCTTTTACAGTCTTATAATCTGTTGCTGGATATGGTTGGTGCTTTTTGTTTTTCTTTTCTTGAGCTTCCATAACTTTCGAATAATCTACTTTTACATCTTCAACATTTGGTATATCATTCATTTCAATCTTTTTAAATTTAAAATCTGGTATTTTAAAATCTTTTAATATTCTCATTTTCTTCGTCAGCAGTCTTTAAACCACTGCACTCCTTTCCCAATTCTAATACTAATTATCTCTTTAATTTTCGTATAAATGTTTTTTCTATTTCTGAATATAATTCTTGTACATTTATTTCTTTATCTGTTCTCATTTTGTAAATCAAACTCGAACAAGTAAAACCAAATATACCAGAAGCTATAACATTTTTATCACCGTCAATTATTTCTTTTTTGTTTATTCCATTTTCAACAATCTTTTCTATCATTTGTATATATTCGAATACATATTTTTTACATAAAATACTTCTTGGTCCATTACCCCATATTTCACTCAAAACTATGGTCATGAAATCTTCATATTTTACTAGTACCTTTATTTCTATTAACACAACAGCTTTGATTTTATCTATTGAGCTTTCCAATTTTTCAGTTTTAATTTCAACACTGTTTTTTAATAGTTTCACTCCCTCTTCAATTAAAAATTGAAAGATTTCTTCTTTGCTTGAAAAGTGATAATACAGTGTTCCTTTTGCCACTCCAACATTTGCAGTTATTTCTTCTATGCTAGTTGCATCATATCCTTTTTCTGCAAATAGTTTCATCGATGTTTCGAATATTTTTCTTTTTGTTTTATTCATTTATTTCACCTTTAAAAAATTCAATATATTCAAAATTATACTATATTTTTAGTATTACTTGCAATATTTTCGAACATATAGTCAGTTTATTTTTTTAATCTCTTCTTACCATCTAGAACGTCTAAATTATCTAACGCCTTGCCAGTTCCTAGTGCTACACACGAAACAGAGTCTTGTGCTACCATTACATTTATTCCTGTTCTCTCTTGCAATAATTTATCTAGTCCATCTATAAGGCATCCTCCGCCAGTCATGTATATTCCTCTATCACTTATATCTGCAGATAATTCTGGTGGTGTTTTTTCTAATATTGAATGAACAGCTTCCACAATTTGCTCTGCACACTCAGTTAGTGCTTCAAGCATTTCACTTGAATATACTGTAACTGTTTTTGGTAGACCAGTTATTAAATCTCTTCCTCTAATCTCCATTTCTGCATCTTGTATTTTTGGATATACACATCCTATGTTTATTTTTAAATCTTCTGCCGTTCTTTCGCCTATCATGATATTATGCTTCTTTTTTACATATTTGACTATCGATTCATCGAATTTATCTCCAGCAACTCTGATTGATGTACTTATAACCGTTCCACCTAAAGAGATAATTGCAATATCAGTTGTTCCTCCACCAATATCTACCACCATGTTTCCGCACGGCTTTGATATATCTAAGCCTGCTCCAATTGCTGCCGCAAGTGGTTCTTCAATTAGATATACTTTTCTTGCTCCGGCTTGTGATGCTGCATCAATAACTGCTCTTTTCTCAACTTCTGTAACTCTTGATGGTACACAAATCATTATTCTTGGTGCAAAAATATACTTTCCACATATTTTATTTATAAAATACTTTAACATTTTTTCTGTAACTGTGTAATCTGATATAACTCCATCTCTTAATGGTCTTGTTGCAATTATGTTTCCCGGTGTTCTTCCCAACATTCTTCTTGCTTCTTTTCCAACAGCAAGTACATCTCCTGTATCTTTGTCTACAGCAACCACTGATGGTTCTCTTAAAACTATCCCTTTTCCTTTAACGTATGCAATAACTGTGGCTGTTCCTAAATCTATGCCTATATCTTGACCAAATTCTAACATCAGTATCTTCCTTTCAATTCTGATTATTGCTAAACTGTTACAATTATATTACACATTTTAGTAAATTTCAAACCTTTTACTGCATTTTATATGAATAATTATAAAAAATAAAATAAAAGCAAAATTAACTTTATTTCCAGTTTTTTCTGCTTTTATTTTTCCGTTTATTATTGTTATAAAATTACATATTTTAATAGTATGATTGCTGATAAAAATATCGATATACTTTTTATTTCTTCGTTTTCTGCATCTTCTAAATTAATTAGTTGCACATCAGATTTTTCTTGTACATATTCGTCTGTTACACTCATATTAAATGATTTTATATTCTCTGCCTCAAAGTTTATGGTAAAGTTTTTCGTTTCCTTTGCCTTCAACTCATCAATGTCTAGATATTTGGTTAGAATCACATTGCCTTTCTTAGACAAGAAATTAATCTTAACATATTTCGAGTGTATATCTGAATCAGTATTATTAGTTAATTTTCCTTTTACATATCCATTAACAAATGTTGATTTTGCCTCATCAACTTCAATCTGTATTTCTTCACTCGAATAAACATTCTGTTCCATTGTATCATATGTACCTTTTATAAAGCCTATTGACATAACAGTAACAAAAATATAAAATGCTACAAACATTAAAAGATATTTTCCAAATGTTTTTAATCTACTCATAATTTTTTACTCCAACTATAACCTTAAATATCTTTGTCTATCGTTTTATAATTTTCTAAATACTCCAGCAACTTTTCCTAATATCTCACAATTTGGTACTATTATAGGATCCATTGTAGAGTTTTCTGGTTGTAGTCTTATGTGATCTTTTTCCTTGTAGAATGTTTTTACAGTTGCTTCATCATCTATTAAAGCCACAACGATTTCACCATTCTCTGCTGTGCTTTGTTTTTTTACAAGAATATAATCACCATTCATTATTCCTGCTTCTATCATACTTTCCCCTCTAACAGTAAGCATGAAGCAATCACTGTTTCCAATAAAGTCTAGTGGTATTGGGAATGTATCTGTTATATTTTCTACAGCTAAAATTGGAGCTCCAGCAGTTATTCTTCCAACAACAGGTACTTCTACCATTTCTTTACCAGAATATACACTCTTATCTTCTGATTGTGCTGGTTTGTAAGGTTTACCGCCTCTTATAAGCTGTAATGTTCTACCTTTTTTATCTTTCCTTGATATATATCCTCCATCTTCTAGTCTTCCTAAATACGAATGTACCGTAGCTGTTGATTTTAGACCTACAGCCTTTCCTATTTCTCTTACTGATGGTGGATATCCATTTTCATTTAATTCAGTTTCTATGAATTTTAGAATGTCTTTTTCCCTTTTATTTAACTCTAAAGGATCTCTTTTTCTAGCCATACTAATCACTCCTAAAATAATTTCTGCAACTATATTATCATAAAAAAAGGCGTTTGTCAAACAGAAGTTTGTAATTTTGTAATTTTTTTCAAACTAATCTTCCCATTCTAGCAAATAATCAAATACTTTTACTGTGTCACCTTCTTGTACTCCTGCATCTTTCAGCTTTTGATTTACTCCTAATTCAGATAAACGTTTTTGGAAGTAATATAAAGATTCATTATCTTCCATATTTACTTTTCTCATTAATTCTCTTATTGCAGGACCATCTACAACAAACATATCATCTTTTCTTGTGATTGTATATGGTTCTTCCTCTTCTAATCTATATACTTTCCTTGGAGTAGTTTCCTCTACTATTTGCTCTTTTGGCAATGTCTTTAATACCTTTGCAACTTCATGCATTAATTCTTTTACCCCTTCACCAGTTGCAGCAGATATTTTAAATATTTCCAAACCTTTTTCCTTAGCAAGTTTCTCCAATCTTTCATATAAAGTCGAATCTTGCATTGCATCAATTTTATTTGCAACTATTATTTGTTTTCTCTGAGCAAGCTTTTTACTGTATTTTTCAAGTTCTTTGTTTATTACATAATAATCCTCAACTGGGTCACGTCCTTCTGCTGCAGAAACATCTATTACATGTAATAAAAGCCTTGTTCTTTCTATATGTCTCAAAAATTGAATTCCAAGACCAGTTCCTTCACTTGCACCTTCAATTAAGCCCGGAATATCTGCTATTACAAAACTTTCCCCGTATTCAGGCTTAACAACTCCTAAGTTAGGTTCTAGTGTTGTAAAGTGATAGTCTGCAATCTTTGGAGTTGCTGCTGTTACAACAGACAGTATCGTTGATTTTCCAACGCTTGGATATCCTATTAATCCTACATCAGCAAGTAATTTTAACTCAAGTATAATTTCTTTTTCTTCTCCTTCTTCTCCACCTTGTGAAAATCTTGGAGCTTGTCTAGTAGAAGTTGCAAAATGAGTATTCCCTTTTCCTCCTCTGCCACCACGTAAAACAAGAGTTTTCTGTCCTTTTTCAGACATATCAGCTAAAATTTCTTCTGTCTTAGCATCTTTTACAACAGTTCCAATTGGTACTTTAATATATAAATCTTCTCCACTCCTTCCAGATTTACGTGCGCCTTCTCCATTTTCACCATTTTGAGCCTTAAACTTTTTCTTATATCTAAAATCTATAAGTGTGTTGCTATCTTGATCAACCTCAAAATAAACATCTCCGCCTTTTCCTCCATCTCCCCCGTCAGGGCCACCTGCTGCAATGTACTTTTCTCTTCTAAAAGACACTGCACCATTTCCTCCCTTTCCAGAGCTTACATAAATTTTTGCATAATCTGTAAACATTATTTTATTCCTCTCATTCTTTTCGCCCAAAAAGGGACGTCCCTAGTGGGCGAAATAATCTAATTTCATTGCTTTCTTTACTTTTTTCATCGTCTCTTGTGCGACTTTTTGAGCCTTTGCTGTTCCTTCCATCAGTATTTTATCTACTATTTCTGGATGGTCTTCATAATATTTTCTCTTTTCTCTAATTGGTCTTAAAGTTTCTATTATGTTATGAGCTAGTTGTTTTTTACAAGCTACACAGCCACGGCTTCCTGCTCTACATTCTGTGCATACGTTTTCATATTCTTCTTTTGTTGAGAATAAATTGTGATAGTATGCAACCATGCATACATCAGGGTTTCCTAAATCGTCTCTTTTTATTCTCTTTTGATCTGTTACAGCACTCATAACTTTTCTGGTTATTTCTTCTTCGCTATCAGATAAATATATTGCATTTCCTAGAGATTTGCCCATTTTCTCATTTCCATCTAAGCCTTTTATTCTTTTTGCTGATGATAAAACTGCTTCTGGCTCTATTAAAACATCTCCATAGATAGAATTAAATTTTCTAACAATTTCTCTGCACTGTTCAATTAATGGTAATTGATCTTCTCCAACTGGGACTAATTCACCTTCGAAACATGTTATATCAGCTGCTTGGCTTACTGGATATCCTAAAAATCCATATGTAACACTTTCTCCGAATACATCTCTTTTTTGAGCTATTTCTGTTTTAACGGTTGGATTTCTTTCTAGCCTTGCAATAGTTACTAAATTAGAGTAAAACACTGTAAGTTCAGCAACTTCTGGTATCATAGATTGAATATATATTGTTGTCTTTTCAGGGTCTATTCCAACAGATAAATAATCCATTGCAACTTCTCTTACATTTTTTCTTACTTTATCTGGATTGTTAAAATTATCTGTTAATGCTTGCACATCGGCAATTAAAATATATGGATCATATAAACCTGAATTTTGCATTTCTACCCTCTTCTTTAAAGAACCAAAATAATGACCTATATGAAGTTTTCCTGTTGGTCTATCTCCTGTTAAAATTCTCTTTACTTTTTCCATACTTAATCAAATTCCTCCCTCTAAGTGTTAGATTAAACTCTATAAAGCATTGTCAAAAACTTTATCCAACGCTTCAAAAGCCATTATATATTTGCTTTTAATATTCCCATAAACTTCTCTTGATTGTTGTTCATCATAAATATGTGCTAATGAATTTCTAGCCAACATTATTTCAATCCATAATTCACCATCACTTATAATTCCATGCTTAAATCCCAGTTGAATATTTTCTCTGGGACTTCCAGTCTTCTCTGAAATTCCCATATATTCTAAATAGTCTTTAATAGTTTTCCATGCAAGCTCAAAAGTAAACTCAAATCTGTGTAAAATTCCATCTATTGCAAGTTCTGTAGGCTCTTCTTGTAAAGCCTCTCTTAACCTATTTAAAGCATTTTTATAATCTTTTTTTCTTTCTTCAAATCTACTCATCAAATACCACACCATCTCTTTCTATAGAATTCAAAAATTCCTTTTTTTGCACATCTATAACAAATATTAAATCAATTTGATATGGTATCTCTATCATATCAAAATCATTCATTATATTAAACTTTGTTTTGGCATCAACATCATCCATTATTGCCAAGTCTATATCAGATTCCTTTTTATAATCCCCTCTTGCTCTTGAGCCAAAAATTTTAAAAGTGTATTTATTGTATTTTTCTATAATCGATTTTATTTTATTAAACGATTGTTTAGTTAGTCCGATACTTCATATATAATTTCATTCCTTCTTAATGACCTCAATCTAGTTGAATTCTATTTTCAATTTTTTCACTTTATATATTATATAAGATTTGCCTTAATTTTACAATACTTCTGCGAAATCCTATTATTTTTTCTAGAATATAATTTTATATATTCAAAAAATCCTAACATCGGATTTCTCCAACATTAGGATTTCACATTATTTGCTTTCTGCTGTTGCTTTTTTTGTAGTAGCTTTTTTAGTTGTTGTTTTCTTTTCAACTTTTTTCTCTACTTTTTCAGCCTTTGGAGCTTCTATTTTAGCTGCCATAGCTTTTAATTCTTCAGCAGTATATACACTAACTTGTTTCTTATCTCTTCCAAGTCTTTCGAACTTAACTGTTCCTGTTACTTTTGCATATAAAGTATCATCGCTTCCTATGCCAACATTTTTTCCTGGATGGAATTTTGTTCCTCTTTGTCTTACTAGAATGTTTCCAGCTGGAACAACTTGACCATCAGCTCTTTTTAGTCCAAGACGTTTTGACTCACTGTCTCTTCCGTTCTTAACACTACCTTGACCTTTCTTATGAGCCATTATGTTTCACTCCCTTCATGTTTTTATATTCTCTATATAATTATTATTTTGTTTCTGCTTTCTTCTCTGCAGCAACTTTTATAGATGTTATTTCAACCTTTGTGAATGGTTGTCTATGTCCTTGAGTTCTTCTTTCATTTTTCTTAGCTTTGTATCTGTAGATAACTATTTTCTTACCTTTTCCATTAGCTAATACTTTTCCCTCAACTTTTACACCTTTAACATAAGGAGCTCCAACTTCTACTTTTTTGTCATCAGATACTAAAACAACTTTATCAAAAGAAACTTTCTTTCCTTCTTCAGCATCTAATTTTTCGAAGAATACAACATCACCTTCTGCTACTTTGTATTGCTTTCCACAACTTTCAATTATTGCGTACATTAATTGTACACCTCCCTTTATATGTATACTCGCTAAGCATAAAATACAAGGCATCTAGCTTATTTTTTATAATCTAGCATTTAGTGGCCCGACTCAGGCGGCTTACAGGCTATAATTTTATCACATAAATTTATTATTGTCAATGTTTATAGTTTTTTTCTTGTCATTTCTAATAAATCTAATTTTGTAAAACCCATTATCTGTGTTTTACTTCTATCTTTTTTCAACTCTTTTTCTAGTAAATTCATTATATTTTTTCTGTCCTTCTCTTCTTCCATATCGATGTAATCTATTACGATTATTCCACTTATGTTTCTAAGCCTTAGTTGTTTTGCTATTTCCACTGTTGCTTCTTGATTAACCTTATATATTGTATTTTCCTTGCTTGAATTTTTCTTTCCTGTGAATTTTCCAGAATTTATGTCTATGGCTGTTAGTGCTTCTGTTTTATCTATTGTTATAAATCCTCCACATTTTAGCCATATTTTTCTCTCTTTCATTTCTTCTATTTGCCCAGCTATATCATGCATTTGGGTTAAATCCTCATTCTCATTTAAAACAACTTCGACATTTTCTTTTCCAATTTTCTTTAAATATTCTAATACTGTTTCATAGGTATTTTTTGAGTTAACAATTACTCTATCTACATCAGTTTCTAATACACTTACTAAAAACTTTGATATTACATCATAATTTTGGAAAATTAGTTGTGGTCTTTTATTTTTCAAATTTTCATCATATGTTGCCTTTATCTTTTTCCATATCTCTATTAAATCAGCAACATCTTTTTCTATTTCAGCTTTTCCCTTGTCTTCGGCTGATGTTCTTAGAATTAATCCGTATTTACTGTTTTCATTTAATTCACTTAGTATTTCAGAAGCTAGCTTTTTTAGTCTTGCTCTTTCTTCTTTGTTTTCAATCTTTTGAGAAACTGTTATAAAATCTACATTTATCATTAATACAGATAATCTTCCGGTTATACTAATATGTGTTGATACTCTTGCTCCTTTTAGGTTTTCCTCACTCTTTTTTACTTGTACCAATACTGGCATATTTACTTTTAAATAGTCTTTTATTTTATATTTTTCAAGATTTTCGTCTTTATTACCTGTCACATTACTTACCTTTGGTATTACATCTTTTATATGTATAAAAGCATTTTTATCTTCTCCAATGTCAACAAAAGCTGACTGCATTCCTGGTAAAAGGTCACGCACAATTCCACAATAAATATTTCCTTCATTAGCTTTAATAGATTCGTCATCATCATATTTCTCAATTAACTTACCATTTTCAACTAATGCTATTAAATTACTACCATCCTCATTTTTATTAATTATTATATCTTTCATTTTGTTATGTTCCTTTAATTCAATCTATTCATTGCATTATCTATTCCGATTTTCAGAATTTCTTCAACTGCAACTTCTGCTTTCTCCACACCAATTTCTAGTTTCTTATATTCCTCGTCATCAACTCTTCCTATGACATAATCGACTAAATCAGCTATTTTCTCTTGTTTTCCTGTTCCAACCCTAACGCGTGGAAAATCGGTAGTATTTAACTCTTTTACCATAGATTTCATTCCATTGTGTGTCCCTGCTCCACCTTTTTTTCTTATTTTCATAGTTCCAGTTTCTATATCTATATCATCAAATATTGTTATTATATCTTTTGCTTCTATCTTATAAAATTTAGCAAACTTTTCCACACATTCTCCACTCGCGTTCATAAATGTTTGTGGCTTTAACAACATTACTTTTTCACCTTCAATAACACCTGTTCCAAATAGTCCATTAAATTTTTCTTTTTTTACTTCTATTTCGTATTTTGCAGATAATTTATTTATTACATCAAATCCCATGTTGTGTCTTGTTTTAGAATACTCTGGCTCTGGATTTCCAAGCCCCACTATCAAATACATAGTTTTCCCTCTTCTTAAAAAAAATTTCACTTGATAGTATAGCATAAATTTTGACACATTGCAAAAAATATTATATAATTCCAATAGATTATTTTTATGGAGTAAATTATGGAAAATTCAAATTTTAAATCTGGCTTTGTTTCTATGTTAGGCAGAACAAATGTTGGAAAATCTAGTATTATAAATGCCTTAGTCGGCGAAAAGGTTGCAGCGGTTGCAAACAAAACTCAGACTACAAGAACTGCAATTAGGGCAATCGTAAATCGTCCAAATTCACAAATCATTTTTGTAGACACACCTGGAATACATAAACCAAAGTCTAAGCTCGGAAACGTAATGGTGGAAACTGCTTTTGGAGCCTCTTTGGATGTTGATATAATTGTTTTTGTTATTGATGCAACTTCTGAGGAAATTGGCAGAGGTGATCGAATTATATTAGACAAGATAATAGAATCTAAGAAAAAATGTATTCTTGTGATTAACAAAATTGATTTAGTTGATAAAGCTCAAATTGCAAAATTAATCGAGCTATATTCTAACGAATATAATTTTCAAGCTGTTATTCCTATTTCTGTTACTAAACATAAAAACTTAGATGTTTTGTTAGATGAAATTGAAGCTTACTTAAAACCAGGTCCTGCATATTATGATACTGAGGAATATACTGATCAGACATTAAGGCAACTTGCCGAAGAAACAATAAGAGAGAAAGCATTAAAATTATTAGATGACGAAGTTCCACATGGAATTTACGTTGAAACAGATAAAATGAAATTTAGGAAAACTAAGACTGGCGAAGGAATTTATGACGTTTCTGCAACTATATATTGTTTAAGAAATTCACATAAAGGAATCATCATCGGAAAAAACGGACAAATGCTTAAAAGGATTGGAACATATGCAAGAGAAGACTTAGAGAAAATGCTAGATACTAAAATAAACTTGCAGTTGTGGGTTAAAGTTAGAGAAGATTGGCTAAATGACACAGCACTTATTAAGAAATTTAAATTACAATAATTTTTAGTATAAAAAGCTAAAATTAGCAAAAGATAAAATTAGCTAGTATATTTGTTATACATTAGGAGGAGTCATATGATAAAAAAATTAGCATGGAATACTTTTAAAAACACTGGTAATATCAATACTTTTTTGGAGTTAATGGAAGTAGAAAATGTTGAAAGAGATTTACAAAAAAACGCACTTAATAATCAAATAAATTGCGAGAAGGATATTTATGGGAATAATAAAGACAAAGGGAATAATTCTTTTAGAAAGTAACATGGGAGATTTTGATAAAATGGTATCAATTTTAACTCCTGATATTGGTAAAATTGGTTGTGCTGCAAAGGGGGCTAGAAAACCTAAGAGTCCTCTTATGGCTGGCACCCAATTTTTAAGTTTTAGTGACTTAGTTGTATATAGTAGTGTAAATTCTTATAATCTTAACTCATGCGAGCCTATCGAAGTTTTTTACAATATTCGTAAAGACTTGGACAAACTAACATATGCTTCTTTTATTTCAAGGCTTGTTTATGATGTTACCGACGAAAACCAATACACATATAAGATACTTCAATTATTATTAAATACATTATATATAATCTCAGAAACAGATGTAGACAAAGATTTTATACTATCTGTTTTCGAATTGCGCCTTATGGTATTGCTCGGCTATTCCCCAAGACTAGGGAAATGTGTAAGCTGTGGCTCTCCAGAAAATATCTGCTATTTTAGCATAGCTCACAGTGGTTTCTTATGTAATAATTGTGGAAGAGTGGATAAATCTGCAATTCAAATTACTAAAGATACTTTCGATGCTCTAAAATATATATGCACCGCACCTGCGAAAAAAATATATTCATTCAATGTATCTGATGAATCAAAAAAAGAACTGCAAATAATTAGCAGTTTGTATTTAAATAAGAATTTAGATAAAGACTATAAATTTGAAAAAATATTCTAAAAAAAATAATTCGTATTACTAAATAACACGAATTATTTTTTCTTTAATCAACATCCTCTGTTACGGTTTCCTCTGCCCCTTCTATTGTTACTTTTGCATTTATTGGGCATATTTGAACATATGTATTTCCGTCATTTACTTTTATTTCGTTTCCATCTAGGTCTTTATACATAGTTTGTGCACTTCTTGAAGTCTTTTCACAAGTAATTTTTATTGCTTTGCCATTTGTAATATAATATCCATTTAATGTTCCAATATTTGATAATGTTTGTCTGTCTTTGTTTTCTCCATCATTCAATACTGAGTTTTTTGCAAATGTTATTATTATATTTTTTGTTGTTATATTTTCTCCTGTACTCCAATCAGTTTCTTTTACGCCTTTTGAATATCTTTGATATCTTTTTGTTGTAGCATCATATGTATATTCTACATCGTTTGAATAAGAATATGGAATAGTTATTTTTTCTGCACTCTGACCATCTGTTAGTTCAACTTCATCTGTTACATATTTTAATACACTTTCTTTTGTAGATGTTGTTTTGTAACCTTTACGTTCTGCTATTGACAATATTTTTGCTGTGCTTGTTGCTACATTATGTGGTGCTCTCTTGTCTTTTACCCTCCAGAACGAGCTTTCACTTTCTGAGATTCCATTTATGTTGTTTACACCTAGATTAGAAATGTCGTATTGTGCCTGTGGACTCCAACCGTAATGAACATATATTGCATCATTTTCTAGGGCATAATCTAAGAAATAATGTCTTGAACTTCTTACAGGTCCAATTTTTTCTAGGTTTTGGCCTTTAAATAAGGCCATTAGTCTACTTTCTCCACCTTCAACAATAATTTCATAAACCATATATGCATTATTCAATCCGCCCTGTGGTAAAGCCGCTTTATGATTGTCTATCATAACAGCTATTGGTCTCTCATCACCCTTAAAAGTTTGAACTGTTTTTATTTCAACTTCTAATGGTGGTTCTTCAACTGTATTCTGTGGTTCTTCATCGTTACTTGCTACATTTTGAGATTTATCTCTATAAAATTTATAGGCAATTATTCCTCCGCATAATATAACGATTATTATTAAAATTACTACAAGTATTCTAGTTTTATTATTCATACTTTATACTCCTTGTTTGCTATATTTATAAAATTCGAACATTAAGCTCTTTCTTTTTTATTGAATTTTAAATATTGTTAATCCATAAATTAACAGTACTATTAAAACTCCCATACATGCTCCAAAAACGATTTCCGCTTTGGTTCTAGCATTACTTCCAACTCTATTTTCAACAACTAGTATTGATAAAATTAATGCAAGTGTAAATGTTACTATATCTTTGCTGTTTAGCCAAATTGCTGTTAGTACTGCAAATGCTATTGCAGATTGACCACTTGGAACAAATCCCTCTTTTACAAGTTCTCCCCTCTCAGTTTTCTTTGAGCAACCTGCTTTCATAGAGATTACTGCTATTACAACCAACATAATCGCAACAAAAGCAAGATGCATTGGTGACTTTACCATATTATTAAATATGCTATCACTAATAGCCTTTAAATTTTCTTCTTTAAAAAATATAAAATATCCAACCACTAAAGCATTGCATGCTGCCAACACAACCGCTCCAGCTGCAACATCTTTTGAAATTTTTGCCTTTGGATGATAAACATCTACAAACAAATCCACTACAGTTTCTATCGCAGTGTTTATCAATTCTGCAAATATAACCATAAAAACTGCAAATAGCAAACATAAAAATTCTGCCGTATTTAATCCATAAAATAGAGATAGCACCATTACTATAACGGCTAGTACAAGCTGAATTCTAATATTTCGTTGAGTTGTCGCCGAGTAAATTATTCCGTTTGTTGCATTTCCCCAGGCTTCAAAAAAGTTGTCGTTTTTCATTTTATGATCGTCTTTTTTCATATTACTTCCCTACTATCTTGTTATATTTAATTTACTTAAAACATACTCTTCTTTTGGTCTCATTATAGCTTTATCTTCTTCTTTTATATGATCATATCCCATTACATGATAAAATCCATGTACTACCATATAGGCAAGCTCTCTTTCTACACTATGACCATACTCATCTGCCTGCTCTATAACTCTTGGAATAGAAATCATTATATCCCCTAAAACATCTTCAACAATTTCTTTTTTTGTTTGGCTTTCTTCTACTAATTTATCAAGTTCCTCTTTTTGAAACATTGGAAAAGATAGCACATCTGTCTCTTTGTCAATTTCTCTATAATGCTTATTTGTTGCTCTTATTGTTTCTGGATTTGTTAATATAACATTTAAATATAGATTTGTATTCATAAGCTTTTCTGTTTCAAAACAAGTTTGAACAACCTTTTGAATTATTTTTTTGTATTCATCATTTTCTTCTATTTCAAAGAAATCTATTTGCACAATTTCCAAAATATTACCTCTTTTACTCTATATTACTACTTTATCTAAAACTTTTTCTGTTTCAGCTTCTACTTTTTTGTAGCATCCTTCCGATGTACAGCTGTTTTTCAATTCTTTCATTGCACCTAGTGCAACTAGTTTTCTCTTGTAAAATTTAATTATTCTAAAATATCTATTATAATTTTTGTACACTTCTTTTAGTTCTCTTTTTAAGAATAATATTTCTTTATTCTTTGAATATTCCATGTAACTCTTTTCTTTTAGTTCATTAACTTTCTTATATTCAGCATAAAACTTTTTGTATTCTTCCCTATCAGAAGGTTTGTCCCAATAAATTTTTGTAGATAAAAGCCTTAAATTGTAATCATCTATAATGTTGATTAACAATCCATAAGCTTTTTCTTGCTTTCTAATAACTTTTGTGTCCATTATTAAAGTTCTTGCATCTACTAAAAGTTTTTCATAACATTGTTCTGCAATTACAAGTGGCAAACTATGTGTAAATAATTTTCTGCTTATTCCAAGTAATATCATATTTTTTTCAATTACATCATTTTGATCAAGTTTGCCAACTGTAAATCTTTCGAAGTTTTCATAGTCTGATAATATTTCTTTATAAATTTTATTATCAGGTTCTTCTTTCATTTTTATTGGTAAAATATCTGTTATATATTCTTCAACTGTT
>ERZ779840.2414-NODE-2414-length-16130-cov-22.460342_pt1 | contig 16130 bp, 10 predicted proteins | sample MGYA00511561_ERZ779840 | MGnify/ENA primary metagenome ERZ779840 (study PRJEB29588, sample SAMEA2162036) | human gut metagenome | biome: human gut; feature: human-associated habitat; material: faeces | place: Denmark | collected 2008/2010 ...
CTCAGCTCTACATATATAAGTGAATGTACCTGGGTGGTCTACGCTTCCGTCAGGTAGAAAAAAGTCGGTGAAAGCATTATAGGATATTTATCAATTCTTCCAGGTATACTTGGATGTTCTACATCGGTGTTACCATCGAAGACTGGGTCATATTCAAAGATTGTTTTACGAATCTCTGCAATGTCTCTTACTGAAAATAAATGGAAGCTTTCTACCTTTTCCCATTTACCATCAATCTGAAGATGTAAGTTCCTTGCAATCAATGCTGCATTACGAGTTTGTTTTTCTATTGGTAAAGTAACCAACATTCTTTCTCCTGCACCTGTAAGCAAATCGAATTTAACTACCTTACCTGAAGATAGAGTTACTTCATAATCGGTAAGCTTACCTTGTTCTGGATAATAAGGGATAGCGTTTGGTTTTTCGGCCAATTCCTTTTCTGTAGGAAATTCTCCATAGTTATCGAATAACATCTCGCTTAAGGATTGACCGTAAGTTTGTACTCCGCCTTCTTGGCCCCAATCATATTCAAATTCTACTTCATCACCAAGTGAGAAGATTCTTGATTGAAATAAGATACAGTATCGGTCATTCAAAGGGATACGGTCTGCATCCTCTACCGTTAATCTACGATTAGGAGTAAAGTCGGTATCAACTACAATTGCCTGAATGAACTTAGTAAGGTTCATAAGGTTTCTTACATCCATAGGATTAGATAAGATATCCTCATCTGCACCATTCTGTTCCCTGATTGAGAATTTATAACCTGATGGGGTTATAAACTCATGTGTTCTACAATTTAATTCCATGTTTAAATAAGTTATTTGGTTATACTTTAGTTCATAGTGTTCGCTGTAACAACAAGAAAGGGGTGAGCCCTTTCTAGGAATCCCACCCCTCCCACCTAAAAATCTTAGTGAAAATAGACTAAGCGTTTTTAATACTTATCTACAGTACCTACTGAGAATTCGATACTTTCGATAGTGTTTTCTGAAGCCATTCTGTCCAGGTCTAATCCTGTAATCTTACATGGCCATACCTCTTCGAAGAGGTGGGTGTTAAGTACGGAAACTCCATCTTCAGCAAGTTCATTTACGATTACATCTTCCCAGTATTGGCTTGGTACCAAACCTCCACCAGCAATCATATCTTGGCATGAATAAAGCCAATCATGAAGCCATGTATCTGAACCTGCAGTAGTTAAAAGTTTACCTACTACTAAGTTACCTACAGTAACTCTACCGGCAGTTTTAACGTCCCGGTTAACGTCTCCATGAGCAACCTGGTCAATCTCTACATCTGGCAAAGTACAAGTTTGGAACAGATAAGTATTGATTGGGTGCTTAGGGAATGTGATACTCCAAAGGAATTTCTTTCTTGGATTCTTTACTTTTGCTCCCATGTTTTCTTAATTTTATTCGTTAACGTCCTGAACAGATACGGACTTGGATGCCTGGTCAATATAGATGCCCATAGTGATTTCTTGCATCGGAACGATATCCTTGAATTTCAAGATTGCTTTGTATTTACCTTGACGAACATCGGCTTCGTTGTTTACCGATAAGTCATTGTACGAGTTAGCGTCTTGGTCACCCATCCAGGTGTATTCAGACATAGCATCTTCATCTACTAAGTTATCCAGCATTGGTTTAACTTCTAGATAAATCTTATTCCAAGTATTCCAGATATTTGGTTCTTCCAAATACTTTTCTAGAATAGGTCTAAGATTCTTTTTGAGATACAGATTCAATCTTACAATTGCAAGGAATCTTTCGGAATCCTGTTTTACCTGAGAAGAGAAACAATGCCATAGCAAAGTCTGTTTACCTTGGTTAGGAACATCCTTGATACAGATTATGTTTACATAATTCTGTGCTAACTCATTGAGTTCCTTAGTTCTTGAAGGAGAACCATAGTTCGGGCATACCGGACCATTACCATCGTAGATAATACCACGATTCATACCGGCAAAGGATTTCCAGGGTCCGAATTGAGAAGCAGAAGCATCTCCCAATCCTGCAATAGTACCAAGAACATCTGAGTCTACCAAGTTACCATCAGCATTGTAGTATTTAATACCACCCCCGAAGTAAGCAACATACTTACTGTTACCTACAGTACCAAGGCAAGTCTGAATCCAAGTGATGATTGATTTCAAATCTCTTGGTTGGTCACCTTGAGTATAGTGAGTAGTATACTTTGGTACTTCAATGTAGTAGGTATATTCTTGCAATTCTTTAACCATATCTACAGCAGCCTTGTGTACTTTAAGTACATCGGCAGATTGTTCAAGATGTTGGTCAATATGAGAACAGAAGATTTGGTATACATCTACGTAATCCTTAACGAATTCCAGAGAAGCAATCCATTCGTCTGCAGTAGGAGTACTACCTGCATTACCAATTGTACCGTTCAGTTTTATGCCATCAGCAGTGATAGCAGCACCATTGAGTTTGATATCAATTGGGTTTCTTGTTCCATCTACATCATCGGTTAACCATTTGATGAAATTGTTCCAGGATTTTATATTCTCTGTCTTTTCAGTTAATACCGGAATGATATATTCTGAGTTCTTTGCAAATGCACTTAGAGCAAGGTAATCTACAGAAGTATTATTGTTATCATCTGCCGTTTTATAAGTTACTACGGGACCTTGTTCAAGTACCTGGCCATTAGCACTGATTACTTGGTAGTAAACTGTATTAGCCTGTTTGTAGATATTCACAGAGAATGTTTCAGCACTACCAACTGGGTCTCCATAACCTTTGGTTACCAAACCAAAGCCAACAGCAACTGAACCAGAAGTGAACTTGAAAAGAGTAGAAGCAGTTGGTTCCTCTGGAGTTGCAGATGCTACTACCGGAGAACCGTCTTCAGCAGCTTTAGGAGCAGATGCAGCTTTAGCTCTTGTTGCAGCAGATACTACACCTTTAGTTGCACCCTTACCAAGTACACGAATAACACGAAGCTTAGAACCACCATTGAAAGCCTTTTCGATGTTTGATACAGAACCATCTGGTACTATCTCAGAACCAAAGACTCTTTGGAATTGAGAAAAAGATTGGATGAGTTCTGACGGGTCATCGTAAGGACCTTTAGTAGTTCTAGCCAATACACATGAAACTCCTAACATAGGAGTAGTTTGAAGAACGTTATCGTTCTTAAACTCGAAATTTACAGATGGTGAATTAGGCATATTTATACTAATTAAGTTAATTACTCATTTATTTAATACCCTCTAGTATTGAGCTATTTTACGTTAAGGTTAAGTAAATCTGACTCTTGCTTTTCGGTTAGTCCCATCAATACGGATATATCCTGAATTGGTACAAGTTCACCTTCTTCAGCAAGTCTCTCAGGTAATATACCATCCTTACAAGTATACTGATATACCTTTTCAAGTAGACCATGATTCTCGTCAGGGTGGTCATAGTAATTACCTATTTCTATAAATAGGTTTCCGGTTGGTGCTACCTTACCATCTTCCCATTCTTCTAAGTTATTATAATAAGGTCTTACGTATCCACGAGAAGGTAATGCTTCATACATAATATTATGAAGCAACCTCATATCGGCTTGAGTATTAGATACCAGATGAATATCTAGAGTTATATCTTTTGTTTCGTAGGGAAATTCTGATGCTTGGTAATTCCCACCCTCTAGTTTATCACCAATGATATATTTGTTCACACCTATATCACCATTATAGAACCCTTGTAGTTCAATGGTAATTCTAGGGCATGTCTTTGCACCCTTAACCTGATTATTACCTATACCAAATATGGGAATGAATTTAGGCATAGCATCCTTATCTGCCTGAAATCTTTTCTCGTTCTCCTGTGATAAGGGTAGGTAGTCTTCTGGGTTAAGAGTTAAACCTTTTTTAAGTGCCGTTTGTAATAGACAGATATAAAAGGTTCTTTCTACGATTTCTTCTGTATTTACCATGATATCAAACTAGTTGTAACATTAGTAAAGTATTGATTTGATAAGTACCACCATCATTAAATTGGCATTCCCAACTTGCAGAAAAAGCTTGAAAGTATATCCCAGCATTCTTCCTCATATGACTGGTTGCACTAAAACTTGCTTGATAATTATTAGCTATACTACCATAATCAGTAAACCAATAAGAAACAGCTATACCTCCATTATCGATTACTTTAGTTTCTCCAATAGAGGGTATTTTAAAAGGTAATACCTCTTCTGATACTTTAGTTCCCTCTATCAGTTTAGCTCTATATCCTGTAAAGGTAGCCCCAACTGAACCCTCCCAAGGATTTGTAATTTGGTCTTTGGGTACACTTAAAGTAGTACCTGCTGGGTCTATTCGGTAAGAATAAGTTACTTCTCCAGCGGCTTGAGTTACAGTTACAGTTTTAGTTAGACCACCAACTTGCTTGATAGTTAGAATTCCACTGATAGCTTGTTCAGTAGTATTCTTAGAAGTAATGGATACCTCTAGAGTCTTTTCTTCATTATCAGTAAATCTTAGTCCAGCAGTAAATGGAGGTTCCTCTAGGAATTCTGCTGTAACTTCTACATTTTCCCAATCTCCTTGGGGTGTACCATTAATCATTTCCCTACGTTGAGAAGTGATTGCCAAAGTATCAGAGCCACCCTTACCCAATATGTTTATGGCTTCCTTATCTACTTCTAATTTGTATTCGTAGTTAAGGCTGCCTTTCTTTTGAATAAGATTTACAGTCTTAGGTACTCCATTAACTGTAATGGTAAGGATGGCTTTTTTATCTGCTTCTGTATCATTCACTTTTAACGGATGTACCATTACGAGTGCAGGACCAGTACCAGATGTTTTATCTGCTTCAAAATCTGCCATTACTTTGTATATTTTCTAAGTTCTTTTCTTAATTGATTTCGTATCTCTTTCTCTAAAACTACGTTTCCACCTGCTGCCTCGAAAGCAGGTTTCCATAAAGGACGAGGTGGAAGATTACCATCTCTACTACCATACTCCAACATGATAGCAATTTGGTTAAGTGTTTTTCGAGAAGTTCTACCAGAGTATGTTATCTTCCTTAATCCTGGAGGAAGACCAACAAAGGTTCTATCTTTCTGAGTTACCATTGTAACTGACCTTGCATATTGACCAGTAAGGTTTAATAAAGTATGTGCTCCATACTTCTTAAGTGTAGCAGTAGCATGAGGAGGCCAAGAAACTTTGGAACCAGGTGGAGGTAGACCATTATTTAAACTACGCCTTACTATACGAAGAAGTTGATTGCCAAACTTTCTAGTACCTAACTCGTATCCGAGCTTCATGATACTTGGAGTCTTGGCAATCAACCTCTCAGCCTGACGTTGTTTAACAGGGTCTACATAAATCTGAATATCACATAGATTATTCGAGAGGTTTATGTTAACCTTTCTGCTTGCCATCTTTATTCTTATTTAATCCCAACTCACTGGCAATCTTCATAAGAATATCTTGTTGCATGGATAACTTCTCTGCTACCTCAGATTTAAAAGCCTCGAACTCTTCTTGCTTGTAAGCCTGAGCTGGTTGTTGCTGAGGAGTTAACATGCCTTCAATGGTATGGTAGATGTTATCACATTCAGTAACTACTGCCTCATATTTCTCTCGGTTATTGAGGATATTTACAGCAGTAGTCCTTTGGATATTTACTTCGTTTACGATATTGCGTAAGTCGGTAGTGTAATAAACATTATTATAAATACCCTCTGCAGCATCTGTAGGAAGGTATATAGTCACCGCAGATACAGAGTCTTGAATAGAGATTTCTGTATTTGCTGTAAAGCTTCCATCTGGGCCAGTAGCTCTTGGTTTGCTCTCACCAACTTTTAATACTTTAGCGGTATCAAAGATTGGATACCCAGAACGTCTGTCTCTCTCTAAGGTGTATATGGTATCACCTTTCTGCAATTTAGAAAAAATCAAATCTTCCATGTTCATCTTTTATTAATCAAGTTTAAACCAAATGATACTGCACCTGGATTCCTTTGCATAAAGTCTACCAGGTTTAAGAATTGATAGTATCCAAATTGGTCAATGAGTGACTGTGCTTTGTTTGCTACTTCCTTTGCTATCTCTGCATTGGGAGCAGGCAATGTAAGTTGAATAGTGAAATCTTTTAGTTGATTTCTATTAGTTGGTTCTTTCTTAATCTCTTCACTTTCCATATCGTTTTATTTTTAGGTGGGTATAAACGAAAAAAGGAGTACACCTATGTAAGATGCACTCCTTCCTTAATTTGGCTTACGTAATGATGACGGTCATTACTGAGCCGGGGTTGTGGATGTAGTCTTAAGAGCTGCAACTACTGACTGGATAATGTTCTGGTCTCTCTGAGCATCTACTACTCGGTTGAGCGAGCAATTTCCTGGTCTTTAGCAGTGTTCTCGATAAGACACTTGATTTCCTGTTGGCCATTCTTGAGGTCACAGCAGCAACGTTCAAGTTGAAGAGCCAATTCGGACTTCACTTCTTTAATCAAACCTTTAGTTTCGCAGCAGCAATTCTGTTGTTCATGTTCCATCTGGCAAAGACGGTCCATAACACGATTGAAGCCTGCTCCCATTTGGTCACGAGAATCCCGGATATCGGAATTGGTTTTGTATCCCAAATCACAAAGTCCTCTTTCCGTTGTGAAACGATTGTTAAGGATTTCTCTACCAACACCAGCAACATCTTTTGCAACTCCGCTGATTTCCTGAGTTACTCCTCTAGCAGCATCAGAAATATCTTTATAGATACCTGCCTTTGCTTCCTGAACAGTAGACTCTACTTTCTGAATGTCAGCTTTAGTGTCATTGATTTTGTCCCATACAGAAACTGCAGCAGCACCAAAGCCACCACCTACCAATGCACCACCGACTGCACCCCAACCGGAGCCCCAGCCTGAATTGCGTCCATTACAACAGCAACCCTCATTACAACCGCGGTCAGCGACGATTACGCCCTCACCACCAGATTTAACTTCTACTCCCATAATTTTTGAGTTTTAAGTTGTTAAACATGGATTTGATTTTTAAAGTTATTCGTATATGGCCATATACATTAATAATGCTATAGTATCGTACTTTAAATTTTTCTGTAGATTCCTATGGATTCTCCCATGCGATGTTAAGATTTAGAGTTGGAAGATTTTAACTCTAATTAAACTGAAGGTTTTACAGAAGGAGATTGATAATATAACCTTACATAAATAGCAGGTAAATTACCTCTTACTGGAGTAAGTACAATCATACCTACATACATACCATTAGTAGGTTTATTATTAGATAATCTGGCTTCCCATTGTAAGGTTAAACTTCCACCATAGGTTGGGTCATAATCTATATTATCTACTGTAACTTTAAAGAGTTCTGATGCCGATGAGCTACCATACTGAAACTCTGATATATTATAATATCTGTCAGTTCCATTCAAGGCTATTGGCAAACCATCATAACTAAATTCCTTTAATGAAGGAGCTGCTCGTAACCACTGCTGACTAGTAGTAATGGGTTGAGCATGGTAAACTACTTGGATATTACTTTTATTGCTACCATGCGCTCCTAAATTTTCTCCTCTACTCAGATTAGGTAAAGAATCACTACCTTCATTAGATCTCCAACCAATACCCATTAACAAGGAGGCAGATAGACTACTGTTATACACATCAAATGCTACTTCTGGTGTATGGGGGGATTCTTGAGTTACGTATAGGTATAACCTTTTATTTGATGGATTACCCGGTTGAGTAAAGGTCCTGGTAGCCTGCCTATCATAATCTTCCTTATTCTCATCTACCAAATAAGCGTAGTCATAATCGTTTTGGGCAGTTTGACCGTTTTCTACTAACCTACCCCAACTTACTGGAGTTGCAGTATCTTCGTCTTCATTAGGTTTTATATACTCTGTATAGGCAACCTGGGATTGATTGCTAGCAAGTAAGTACTCACATTTAGAAATTATGGTTATAGGAGAAATGCTACCTGCACTAGAATCATGACTTACATTCTTCATAGTTACACTTTCAACTTGGTCATACCATTGGAAGGTCCACCTCTTTACAGTTGCTACTGGTTTATGAGTAAGGTACAGATAAGCAGATTTACTTGGGTAATCGGCTATCCTATATTGTACTGTACCCTTTAAATCGAATACCGAACCATTGATAGACTTAGGATATGCCCTTACGGTAGTTATAGTTGGGTCATATGATAACGGTGTATTTGTAACTGTAAAGGAATCTATACCAACTCCACTAAAAATAACTTCGTATTCTGCAGCTTCCTCAGTATCAGATTCTATACCATTAATTACTGGTTTTCTCCAACATTTTAAATCTATAGATTGACCATGACTAGAACCAAACTGAGTATATTCCCAATTCATGGAATATCCCCCTACATCGGGATTACCATTAAAACCAATATAATAATTATAGGATACAGTTGCAGCTGATTGGTTGATATCTACTTGGTCAAGATTACTTGTACCTACTTGTCTAATTGTTACAGTAGCACTTCTAATTGAAGATACTTTATTCTCTAAGCAAGTTACGAATAACTCAGCTTGAGTCTGGTCATTACTGTTTTTGGTAACTTCTAACCAGGATTCTTCGATTGGGTCAATGGTTACTTCTACAAATTCTTTAGTTGAAGTTTGTGTACCATTGATTACCTTCGTTCTGTAAGAATTAACTACAATAGTATCGGGGTCTATCATCTTAGCTGGTACATTCAGTACCTTGGATGAAGGCTGAAATATATTAAAGGTATAATTCCAAGTAATACTTGCAGCTTGTTGTTCAACTGTCAAAGTTATCGAAGTATCACTACTACCAGTTTGAAATATAACGATATCTGCACTTCTTTGACTAGTAGTTGTATTCTCATCTACGGTTACTATGAGTGTATTAGATTGCTCTTCTACATGAATCCAACTTGGAGAACCCGGTATAGACGTAGTCCAAGTAGTATCTTCACTTTGACTTGTAACAGAACCGTTAACAATCTTATACCTTTTACTACTTATGGTAAAAGAGTAAGTACCACTAGGCTTAGCAGGCACTTGTTGATTTAAATCTTGAGTACCGTTATTTACCTTTAGTTCATAAGACCAAGCAACACTAGCACCTGCTTGAGTAGTTGCCATATCTAATTCCTTGCTACCATAGGTTAAAGTAAGACTTGCTCTACGAGAAGATTCAGAAGTATTCTCCGATAGAGTAATTCCTATATTATAACCATCTCCGGAAGCTTTGGTAATTTCTACATTAGTAATGTACGAAGATTTGGATTTTAGAGTTGGTGTAACATTATGCCAAGTAGAATCCTTACCATTAATTACATCATAATACCCTGACTTAACTATACCAAAAATACTTCCTCCTACAGCAGGTGAATCACCAAAATTGTCTATTACCTCAAGTACGCTCCTTGTAGATACAGTACCTGCTGCCTGATTACAAGTAATAGTTACAGTTTTACCTGAACCTACTTGTTCGTATACTACAGTACCAGTTCTTGCTTGGGTTGTGGTATTCTCTTTCATAGTAATAGCCACAGCAGCAGTAGCACTTTGTATTTCAGCAGAAGTAGATTTAACTTGGATATTAACACCTTCATGTGAACCTTCTACTAAAGAACCATTAATATATTTTTCACGATAACTACTAATTGTCCCAGATTTGGTTGTACCTAAGGCATCAAAGTTTAACGTTGGAGTAGAAGTAGTTAATGTATATCTCCATTCTACTAAATATGCACTTTGAGTTACCGTAACTTCTTTATAGACGGTATCCATAGTTGCCCTTACTACTACACTCCTTTGATTTGCAGTTTTGTTTTCTGCTACCGTCAAAGTAGTACCAGATAAACTGAATCCAGTACTAGCAGTAGGTATACTAAGTGTAGGAGTACCAGTAGCATCTGATGCTGCATTAGTTGCACCTGAAGACCAATGATTAGTTCTTGGTGCCCTTGCACTTGCAGAGATTTGTGATGTACCTCCCATTTCTGTAAGTGTACTAGGATTTGCAGAAATGGAAACTACCCATGTACCTTGACTTGTATTGGTAATCTTATTCTCTGCCTGATATATATCGATTGAGGCACTACCAGATTTACCATTAAGAGTAACGGTTAATGTACGGCTTCCCAACTTAGTTCTTGCCTTTGCAGTTGTACCAAGATTAGAACCTGAGATATTTTCGGACCATACTACTGAAGCTCCAGAACTTATAGTACCACCATCATTGGTTTTACCATTCCATCCCCAAAGTTGAGAATAAGTATAAGTAGGTGTAACTGCAGTCCCTCCTGATGCAGGGATATCTGCAATGCTTCCTAAATATACAGTAGGTGTACCATAAGTTTTTACACCTGCTAATTGAGCAAATGTTACTGTAACTTTTTTACCAGATTCATTTTGAGTACTAGTAAATACTTGAGAACGGGAGTTTTCTGATTTATTCTCTAAAGCAGTATAGTGATTCTCGTCATCCATAAATATCCAAGAGGGTAAGTCAGGAGATGAAAAACCTACATCTACACTAGTACCCACAGGTTTACCATTTATATACCTTTGCTTAAATGAATTATACCCTGCTATTGCGGGAGTTGCAGAACCTCCTAAAGCTGTATAATTTAGATTTGGATTCTGAACTGAAAAGGTATACTCCCAAGTTTCAACTCCTGCATCCTGAGTAAATTGAACTGTTATCTGTTTACCTGACTCATTCTGAGTAAAGGTTAAACTTGCAGAACGTTGATTTAGAGTTGTATTTTCTGAAGCTTTATAACCTTCATCATAAACAATCCAGTCCGGATAAGCAGATTGGGTATAACCCACAGAAATAGTATCTCCGATAGCTACTCCATCTATCTGTTTTTGTTTAGTAGTACCTAAACCAAACCACCGAGGAGTAGGATACCCTCCCAAAGCTGGGAAGTTTAAAACTGTGTCTACTACAGTAAAAGCATATCTATAGGTTACCTTATGAATATCAGAAAGTTGTACGGTTTCATTGTTTCCATAGGAACTGGCATTGGATATTTCCAAGCCAACGTAATTTTCTCCCGTTCCTGTAGGAGAGAGTGCCAACAATTCAGCCTTGGTAGGGCATTCGTTTGAATCCTTACCAAGGCCTACTTTAGTTTTGACAGCACTCCATGTTGCTATCTCACCCATATTAATCTAAGTTTGTGAACAAAAGTTTTTCTCTTAACTCATCAATCTCAGCTTTCAGAAGTTTGATACCTTCGATTGCCAATACTGACATCTTAGAATAATCTACCTCTTTAACCAGGATATAGGTTTCTCCATCCTTTTCTACCTTTTCGAAGGCTTCTGGATTAGGAACTGTTTCAGGTTTAACTGCATTCTCAGAAACTAATTCTGGGAAATGTTTTTCGATTGTCTGAGCAATTGTACCTATATCATGATTACCTCGAATCATAAATGAATCCGTAGGTATAGAGCAGATTTCATCGAGAGTGTGTTCCAAAGGTTTAATGAAAGTCTTAAGTCTTTCGTCAGATTCTTTCCATAAACCAGAAGGAGCAGATACCTTCTTAAAGATAATCTCAGCAGTAGTACCCAATCCCAATTGGTCTCTTGTTACTCCATGAGGATTACTCATGTTCTGCATGTGAGTAGTAAGATTGGTTTGAGCATTGGTACCTGCAGCCTTGGCATCTGCAATAGCCGTAGCTTGAGCAGTAGATACTGGTTTATCTGCATCTGATGTATTGTTAACATTACCCAATCCCACTTGAGCTTTAGTTACTCCATGAGGGTTAGATTTGTTAGCAATATGCAAATCTACCTTTTCATTTACATCGATATCTGCCTGAGCTCTAGTTGCAGCTTCATCAGTGATTAACTTCTCTACTCGAGTAATTTCTCCCTTGCGGTCATTAACCTCTTTAGTGATATTACCCTGAAGAGTTGCATCTGCTGTTTCCAGTTCTGTCTTAGCATCTGCAATTGCCTTTTCCAGAGTAGTCTTCAAGGTATTATCTGCATTCTTACGGTCTGTAACTTCCTTGGTGATATTTGCCTGGAGTGCATCTTGAGCAACCTTGATAGCAGCATTTCTATCCAATACCTCTTGAGCAATATCATCAGCCAATTCTCCTCTGATGGCCTCATCAGCAGCCGTTCTTGCAGCAACCTCATCTGAGATTTGTTTAGGCAAAGTAGTATCAAGCTTAATCTTATCAGCTGCAGTCATAACACCGGCTTTAGTAGTAGTAACAGCTGGTATACTAATAGAAGAAGATGGATTAGCTTTGTAGATATTACCATTACCCTTGGAAGCTGAATCATAAAGTAAGTTTACATTATTACCATTAGCCTCGAATCTAACCAAGGCTGATACCGAATTTATAGGCAAGCCATTAGCTACAGCTTCAAGAGCTTTACCTTTAGCACCATCAAATGCAGTACCAGTGATTTCACCAATGATTAAACCTCCAGAAACAATCTGTACCCAAGTAGTACCTGACCAACGGAATTGATATCCAGGATGGTCTGGAGTAATATCATTGTAAGATTTACCAGCTTCCCCAACTACTGCAGTAGTATGGTCTTCATCAGTATATAGTTTGATGTTGGTTACCTCATTAGTAGCTGATACATCATAGGTAGCATATACATCAATTACATCATCTACATAAGAAGGTAATTGACCTGCAGGTACTTTACCATTTTCATCCAGAGATGCCAAACCATTAGCCTGAGCTTTAGTTGCCTTGAAAGCATTCAGAGCCGCCAATACATCATTGATATCCTCGGTGAGTTCCGTTTTCAAAGCAGTATCAGCTGCAGTTCTATCGGATATCTCCTTATCAATCTTGGTGTTTAAGGTATTATCGGCTGTTGTACGGTCCGATACCTCTTTATTGATTACTGCTGTGAGTTCTTCTTTCAGAGCCGTGTCTGCAGCTTTACGGTCCGATACCTCTTTATTGATTGCCGTAGTAAGCTTGGTATCCAATGCCTCATCTGCTGCAATACGAGCGGCTTCTTCTGCATCAATATTACCTTGAAGCTCAGTTTTAGCAGTATTGATATTACCGTTAAGTTCATTCTTTAATGCTGTATCAGCTGCAGTTCTATCCTGAACTTCTTTATCTACTTTAGCTTCAATACGAGCTAACTCAGCACCATCATCCGAAGAAGACTTAATCTGATTATCCAACGCTTTAACTGCCGATACAAGGTTCTCTGAACCAGCCAGGTAATTGGTATCATCAAGTCCGGGTAATCCCAAACTGTCTGTAAGACCAACAGCAGTTTTTACTTTGTTAATCTTAGTATCAGTTTCGGACTTATCTACATTGATACGTTTTTGAACTTTACCGAAAGCCTGAGAGGTAGTATCTGTAGCCTTGATTGCCAAGTCTGCAACGGTAGTACCTTCATTTTCAGAATAACCGTCCAATTTAATATCGGTACCATTAAGTACTGGGTTTGAATCCAAACGATGAGTATTAATGGTATGTGCATTGGTTGCATCGATATTATCTTGCAAGGTTTTATCGGCAGCTTTACGAGCAGTCTCCTCAGCCGTGATGTTCGTTTGTAACTGAGTATCAGCAGCTTTTCTTTCTTCTGCCTCATCGTCAATACGAGTACCAAGAGCATTGTCTGCATTAGTACGGTCTTGGATTTCTTTATCTATCCTTACACCCAATGCAGTATCGGCTTCTGTACGGGCAGTTTCCTCTGCATCGATATTATCCTGCAAAGTTTTATCGGCAGCTTTTCTTTCGGCAATTTCAGTATCAATACGAACTCCCAAGGCAGCATCAGCAGCAGTTCTTGCAGCTTCTTCTGCATCCAGGGCATCTTGAAGAGCCTTATCAGCAGCTTTTCTTTCTTCTGCCTCAGTTGCTAAATCAGTAGAGTTCTTATCAATCTTAGCTTCCAATCGAATATCTTCGGCCTTACGAGCAGCAATCTCGGTTTCAAGTAAAGCCTTAACTTCCAAGTAAGAACCAGAAATGTTATTCTGAATACCTTGGATTAATTCCAAGTTTCTCTGAATATTAGCCGAGTTCTGATTAATAAGGGCATCTTGGTTATTTGCTCTTGCCAATAATTCAGTACGAGTTTCAGTAACATAAGTTCTTAAATCCTCTACTGTCTTATTCAGAGTAGTACTCAGAGTAGTAAGCTTAGTATCTAAGGCAGTATCACCCTCAACCCGTTTTTCGGTTTCTGTCTCAATCTTCGTAGTTAACTCATTTAACTTCTGAGTTATGGTTGTTGCGAAGTTGGGGTCATCACCGAGAGCTTTGGCAATTTCCTCAAGTGTATCTAATACACCAGGAGCAGAACCAATGATTTTCTGAATTGCAGCTTCTACCTCAGCTTCCGTTTGGAATCCTGAATCATTCAGAAGTTCAGAAACTTTTGTGATATAGTTAGCATGCTCAGCTATACCGTTTAATTTCATCAGAAGGATATCGGTAAAGTCATTTGAAGAGAGTACTTTACCATCTATCTTATCTACCTTCTTAGATTCAATTGCCTGGATAGCCGTTGTACGGTCTGATATTTCCTGAGCAATCTTATTCTCTAATAGGGTATCTGCATTCTTACGGTCAGCAACTTCTTTGTCGATATTTACCTGAAGAGCAGTATCCCCAGCTAAACGAGTATTGGCTTCATCGGATATATCCTTAGTTAAACCGTTTACTTCGTCTTTATGATTTGCTATTGCAGTATCCAAATTGGCCTGTATAGCATTCTCTCTAGCGGTTGCTCGGTCTTTCTCAGTAGTAATTGCTACAGTATTAGCATCTACCTTTGCTTTAATTTCATTTAAGCCTGCAGTAGAACCAGTTTCCAAGGAATCAATTCTATCGCTTAAAGTTTTATCAGCAGCTTCTCGGTCTTTAACTTCTTGAGTAACCTTACCTTCTACTCGGGTAATCTCTGAAGAAGTCTGTTGGCTCAAGTTAGATATCTGACCTTCGATTTTAGTTTCAAGGGCAGTATCTGCAGACTTACGGTCTCCAACTTCTTTATCCAAGTTTACTTGAAGGATTTGGTCTGCTGCCTTACGTTCTGCTGTTTCTGTACCCAGAGCAATATTAGTTGTATCAATACGAGAACTTAAGTTGCTATCGCCATTGGTACGGTCCACAATTTCCTCGTTAACCATATCCTTAACTTCTTTGTAGTTATCGGCAATGGTTTTATTCATGGCAGTGATTGCCTCAGAGTTCTTTGTGATATTTGCTTGGTTAGTAGCAATAGCCGTAGTATTAGCATTTACCTGAGCAGTCAATTCGTTCTTAACCGTATTGATAGCATCCTGCATTGATAAAGCCAAATCCGAAACTCTCTGAGTAAGAGCAGCGATATTATCGGTATGGGTTTTATCGGCATCCTTTCTATCTACGGTTTCTTTATCAATATTTGCCTGCAAGATTGCATCGGCATCTTTACGGTCTTGGATTTCTTTTGCCAAGTTATCCTTAACTACCTGAAGAGCAGTATCTCCGGTTGCAGCCGAGTTATCTACATACTCCTTAAGTTCTTCCTTAAGAGCAGCATCTGCTTCCTTACGTTCTACAACTTCTTTATCAATGTTTACCTGCAATGCAGCATCGGCAGCAGTACGGTCTTCAATCTCCTGATTTACCTTTTCTGTGATTGCTGCCAACTTCTTAGTGATAGTTGAAGCAAAATTAGGGTCATCTCCTAATGCTTTAGCAATCTCTTCCAGAGTATCAAGTACTTCTGGTGCAGAACCAATAATCTTTTCAATTGCTGCCTCTACTTCTGCTTCAGTTTGATAACCGGCATCATTTGCCAATTGTGATACCAAGGTAATGTAATTAGCATGTTCCTCGATTCCATTCAATTTGGCAAGCAAGAGATCTGTAAAGTCATTCTTAGTTAAAGAATAACCTTCTCTTTTATCTACCTTCTTGGAATTAAGGTCAGCATCTGCAGCAATACGAGCTTCCTTCTCTGCTTCAATTGCAGCAAGTACATCAGACTTATCACCATCAGTCTTTTCACTTAGGGCAGTTATCTTCTGGTCAAGGATTTGGTCCTGAGCAGTACGAGTTGCAGCTTCAGAATTAATATTAGTCTGAAGAACCTGGTCTGCAGATTCCCGAGCTTGAGCCTCTTTATC
>ERZ779840.2419-NODE-2419-length-16122-cov-3.087758_pt1 | contig 16122 bp, 8 predicted proteins | sample MGYA00511561_ERZ779840 | MGnify/ENA primary metagenome ERZ779840 (study PRJEB29588, sample SAMEA2162036) | human gut metagenome | biome: human gut; feature: human-associated habitat; material: faeces | place: Denmark | collected 2008/2010 ...
GTCCTGCTCCACATATTACAAAGAATATTGATATAAACTGTGATGTAGATAAGAAACCGACTTCACCACGGTAATCATTTCTTAAAAACTCTATAAGAAAACGTCCGATGCCATAAAGTATCATACCTACGGCGATCATCACATAATCTTTGGCTTCCCGAAGGATAGTCTGTCTAGAGGGTTTTAAAATATCTGCTTTCATATAGGTGATTATAATAATCAGTAAAGTGCCGAACATGAACTTACGGATAACCTGACTTTTTCCCAGTCTGGCTATCCGTAAGTTTATATATTAATAAGGTATAATGGCTTATTCGGCAAAAGCATGTCTGTAACCTTGCACTTTGTTCCATCCGCCACGGGTGAAATCAGGAACTTCTACCGGAGCAGAACCGTTTTCGATGGAGAGTCTGGTCAGTTCGGCCATACAACACCATTCTGCGAGGTCGTAAACGTCCATGTCCAGTGGCAAACCATTGCGCAGACAGTATACCAGACGATAGTCCATGATATAATCCATACCGCCGTGTCCACCTATTTTCTTGGCAGTTTCTTCCAGTTCTTTGTGAATAGGATCTTTGTATTTAGCCATCAATGCTTTTTTTACATCTTCAGATACAGAACCGTGTGCGTTCAGCTTTTCGTGATTCGGCACATCATTAGAGTCTACTTGTGTAGGTCTCAGACAGTATTCCTCAATCGGATATTTGCTGGCATAGCCATCAGCTCCAACTACCTGGTACATACGGCTGTAAGGACGGGGAGTCATTACATTGTGCTGTATCAGCATTGTTTTGCCGTTCTCCGTACGGATGAGGGTTGTGGTCTGGTCTCCGTTCTGGAAGTCTTTTACTTCTTTTCCGGTAGACTTTTTAATGTATGCCGGACCGTTCACAGCTTTGGTGTCCATAGCTACGAGAGTTTTCATACGGTCGCCACGGTGAATATTGAGTACCTGGCAAGCCGGGCCCATACCATGAGTTGCATATACATCACCACGATGTTTCTGATTGTAGTCCATACGCCAGTTGTTCCAGTAATACGGCCAGAAGTCTTCCAGATTGTGTATATAAGCACCTTCTACGTGAAGTACCTCACCGAATACACCTTGTTGTGCCATATTGAGTGAAGTCAGTTCAAAGAAGTCATATACGCAGTTTTCCAGTTGCATACAGTGTTTGCGAGTCTTTTCAGAAGTGTTGATTAGCTTCCAGATTTCATCCAGTGTCATAGCGGCAGGTACTTCGATGGCTACATGTTTGCCATGTTCCATAGCGTATACACCCATGTCTGCATGGTGTTTCCAGTCTGTAGCTATGTATACCACGTCGATATCGTCACGTTCGCAGAGCTTTTTCCATGCTTTTTCGTCTCCTGCGTAGGAAGCTGCTTTCGGCAGACCGGCTTTCTCCAGTATCTTTTGAGCATTTTCAACACGTTCGGGGAGAAGATCGCATAAAGCTACAATCTGAGTTCCCGGAATATGTGTCCAGCGTTCAACCGCACCGGGACCGCGCATTCCCAATCCGATAAAGCCTACACGAACCGTTTCAAGTTTAGGAGTAACGAGTTGGATTACATCTTGCTGATTTGCCGGACGAGCCGGAGTTTCTACTTTAATCGGAGAGAACTTTGCTTTTGTCTTTTGAGCAAAACTGGTCTGGCAGGTCAACAATGCAAGACCGATGAGTGTGTTAAGTAGTAGTTTCTTCATCTTTCTTTTAATTTTTAATTGGGGGTTATTAATTGGTTTTTCATTTCGGTGTCAAAAATACTAATTAATTAATCAATCCAGTGTAATTATTGTAGATATTTTCATTGCCCGTCTATATTTTTGGTAGAAAAAGAGTCGCACTATTCGCTATGTTATAATGATATTTTCGGCATCGCCCGAACAGTGAGCGATGCCGTTTCTACATCTGTAATGTGTGTTAAGTTAAATTGTTCTTATAACAGAATACGTTTTCCATCAGCTTGTACGGCATATAATTTGGCATTCACCATCAATATAGATGAAGGAATCTCGAAAGTCGTGAAGGTAGAAAAATAAAGTAATTTTCCATTTTCATCATTCTCTCTGAGTTCAAAAGCCACAGCTTCATCTCCGTTTTGGATGGAGACCTTGCGTCCTGCCAGCTCTGCCGTGATAGCTTTGGTTATCTTCTGATTTTCTTTGAATTGAGTGTAATATCCGACATCTCCGACTGCCGAATAGCGGTAGTCATTCGATGGAAACTCACTTTTCTTTCTGTCTTCAATGTATTGGAAAGCATGTTTCGGGGCAGGGAATTGTGCCATGTATTCTTTTGCTTCCCGAATCATCGCATCACTTACATAGTATTTGTATGTTCCATACTGTTCGATAGTCGTATTGACAGGTTCGAAGAATCCCCACATCTCGAAAAAGTCTGTCAGGTTCTGATTGGCGGCTTTACTTGCCATTTTGGCAAATTCAAGTTGCTTTTTCCCGGGATCTTCACCTTCGGTCATATTCACTTCACGCATCAGTTTGAAAAGTGTTTGCCAGAAATCTGTTTTATATTCGCATCGGTGATAGTAAATCCATAGTTGCCAGTTCATTCTCATATGCGTTTCTGTGTCTTCGTTCTGGTGGGTTGCGTCTCCCATATTATACCAAGCCTGCCCGTTGGCATAACGGGCGGTTGCAACGCTTCCTAACCCGTTACCACGCGATTTGTATTTTCCTAATTTATAGATAATGAAATTAGAGAACAGATTATTAGATGATTCGGTAGAACTGGCCCAGTTAATAGCTGCCTGATGAACATGGCCAATTTCATGAGCTGGTCCCCACGCGTTATCTTCCGCCGCCATTACATTATCTTCCAACAAGATATTGCCTAAGTAGGTATAGACAAATCCGATTTGATAGTCAGAAGCCCACATATAACTTCCTTCCGGTGAGATGGCAAATAAATGGTTGTTGACTTGTGATGGGCGTACATCGTCAATTCCCATTAATTCTTGTTGCCAGCCGACAATGTTATCCCATAGATGGATGGCTGAGAGGATGTTGTTGGGTACATATTCCAATAATTTGTTGCGGTGGAAATAGAACATGATCTTTTCACCGCGTATGCAGAAGTATTTGTGTGTTGATTTTTTCAATAATTCAGCGTATTTTTCGTCTGTCTTATGTTCTTTCAGGTCGAAGAAACCGTTCACTGTGCCACTTCCGAGTGGTATGTGAATTTTGATGGGTTTTGCTGTATTTGAAGTCAGTTCGGTGTTGTACATGACAAACAATTGTCCTTCTCCTTTCATAGTCAGTTTGTTGACTCCGGGATTTAGCATATAGACATCGCCTGAAGAAGCAGTTTGCTTGTATTCTGTTCCTGTTTCCCAAATACACTGCATTGAAATATTCTGTCCGTATGTGTCACCAACCAATACGATGATATCGTCTCCTGCCTTGACGGATATACCAGTCGGATTGTCGAGATCACTATATTTCTTAGTCATTAATTTATCCGCCCATTCAGCAATATTACTGTATGGTTCATAGCTGCGAATGCGAAATTCTTTTTCCCATTTGTCGTATGTATTGTCACGAACCGCTTCTGCTATTCTGACGAAATAGTCTGGCAGAGCTTGTATCTGTTCGTTGGTGACGTTGTTCTTTATTTCCGTACAAGTTATATCGGTGAATACGGTAAGAAGTTGTTTATCCAGTGTTTTATCCGTATTTGTTTTGTAAAATTCCATTTCATCACAGCTTACAAAATCACCCAGACCGCTTAATACTTCGAATTTGATTCCGGTCGCTTTTATGCCTTCTGAAAATGAAACTTTGGAAGGAGCATTCTGCTCTTTAAAGTCATATTCTCCCTGTAATGTATAATCTGATCGGTCAGGATTGGTTGTTGTATATACTTTGACCTTTCCGAAGTTTCCATTACCGGATCGTGTATAATAAATTAAGTAGTCTATTTCCGTATCTCCTTTAAAATAGTATTCCAGCGTGACAGGGAATTTGGCGGATTGTCCCCACGGAGTGTGGAAAGGGGCAGCTCCATCAGTTGAAAATTTGCCATCATATGTATTTTCAATATCCTGTCCCTCCTGATGCTCACTCGCTTTGCCTCCGGTTGGTGTAACCTTGATGTCACCCTCAACAATTACTTCGCCTTTGGCATATTGATTAACGGTGATAGTATAGGTAGCAGTAGTTGATGTTACTTTTATGTTGGCTGTTCTTTTGGTTTCGCCTGTATTTTCATTCACTGTAATTCTCAGGAAAGTTCCTTCTGCTGCTGTCTTTTGTTTTGAGCATTGTAGCCAGTTTGCTTCATAAGAGACACTCCATTGAGCTAACTCCATAGATGTGTTAATTGGAATCTGGACAGACGTACTTGATTTATCCAGATTTTGTATCAGATATTCTTCACTGATACTGAAGGAGCTATTTATAATCGATTTTTCGGTATCCTTGCATGCCAGTGAAACTGTGAATAGAGTAAAAAGGGCTAACAGGTTAGTAATGAATCTTTTTATTGTCATTTTTTTGCTGTATTAGTTTTTAAGATAGATGAGGTATAAAAGGGTGAATCAAAAGTCTGACTCACCCTTTGTCTCTCATTTATTATTCGGACAGTATGAACAGACTAAATTCGCTCCATACAAAGAAGGAACCACCGGTCCAGTTGCTTTCACATTCAAAGCGTAAGGTGTTGGCAGCATTGTCTATTGAAACGTCGGGAGAAACATAAACTCCTGCAGCACCTGACGGGAGACCATCTTCATCCCACGCAAAACGCTTGTAAAGTTGTAAATTGTTCTCATTCGTTCCTGTATATAAATTGAACCATGCCAAAGCGGCATTTCCGTTATTTGATCTGTTTGTATAGGTGAAACGGAATGTCTTAGTTGATACGGGCAATTTTACTTGAACATAATGCTTGCCGGCAACCGATACGCTCCACGCGCTGTGGAAGTAGGTACCTATATCTCCATCCAATAAATTAGCTAAGGAACCTTCTGACGGTTCTATTGCATTACTGGAAAGCATGTCCGCTGTCAGACTGTATTTTTCAACAGATGCAACCAGTATAAATGGATTCGTGTCGAATTCGAAACCGTCTTTTCCATTAATTTCCAGAATCTTTATACCCACATTTCCGGAGGTCTTCGTAAACTTAGGGATATTAACTTGAACAGAAGATGTGTTTCCAGGCTCAAATGAGATGATATCCGAAACTAACGTTGCTCCTTCTAAGGTAGTAGTAGTTTCATCAATTGCTACTTTACAGGTGAAATTCCATTGGTTTTCGACTTGCAATCCTAAATCAAGAGCAATGGTGCCTCCACTTTGGGGCAGATATTTAGTCACGGTTCCTGAACTGGATTCAGTGACTGAAAGAGAGGGAGTAATAATCTCCGGTTTCAGAACTAATGTGTTTTTATCCGCCAGGATGGAATCGGATGTACTGGTCAGCATGATTGGAAGAACACACGTTTGTCCCTCTTCAAGAGTCTGCTCAAAGATTTCTATTTCGTTGGTATTCAGCTGTAAATTGATGATCTTATAGGTTTCAGCAGAAGAATAATCGAGTTCTTCCATGTTGAACGAATAACAATTGGCAGGCATTGCCACATAGTCCAAACCTCTCTCGGAGATATACTTCTCAAAATTGACTGCATCCATTGCACCGATATGGGCAGAAGCTGTCAATGTGGGTTGACTTCCGGATTTAATGACCGTTATTGAATAGTTAGTAGCCTCTCCTGTTTTATAAAGATCTACGGCTTGCTCACCGGTGGTCTGCAGTGATAGTATTTTCTCATATTCCTGCGGATAGGTATCGTCATAATTGTCGCAGGAAGTATTCATCAGAATCATCCCGCACAAACACAATGCTATTGATATATGTTTCATATATATTCTATATTGTTATGAATGAATAAAAAATAATTAATATCCGGGTGCTTGTACCATTTGCGGATTTTTGTATACTTCGTTGTAGAATACCGGATTCAGGTACATGCGGTTTTCCCACACATAAGGTGCATCAACTGTAGTTCGTTTATTAAATTCTTCGAATGTGGGACTTTGAACTTCTGCATTCAATCCTTCCCGTTTGTTTGCTCCAAAGTACTTGGCTCCTTCTGCCCAACGGCGGACATCGAAGAAGCGGTGACCTTCGTTCCATAATTCAACAAAACGTTCATTGTGTACCCAGTCTTTTATTGTCATATTATTTGTGATATCAGCCAATGTTAATTTAGGGATTCCGGCACGTTCACGAACAGGATTTAGTGCATCAATGGCTTCCTGTGTATTTCCTAATGCTGCATGGCATTCTGCTACGTTTAGGTAGAGTTCGGCCAGGCGGAATAAGATAGTAGGTGCGCTTGTTCCGCTTGTAGAACCGCCGGCTGTATAGAATTCAGTTACCGGATCAACAAACTTTTGTGTCAGGAACCCTGTGACACTATGGTCACGATTAAATAGAGACGGATTGTAACCGTGCATTTCCGAATTCCTCATTTCCAGTTTCAGAGGAGAACCGGCCGCAAATTTAGTTCCGTAGTCACCACCGTCAAAAGCCATCCATGCATAGAAACGAGGTTCACGACCCACATTCAATTTGATAATGTCTTCCCGTGAAGAGATACCTGCTGACTCAAACCATTCAGAGGAAGGAGTAAAGTCAAGGTCTTTTTCAGGTAGTTTCCCGTTAGCTGTATAGAAATGTTCGAACGTATATAATGTAGGAGATACACCACTATAACCAGCATGCCATGTTCCATCCGATTTCTTCAGAATACGAAGCGGATAACGGGAATAAAAATCAAACTGGTTGGATAATCCCCAGATAATTTCTTTGTTTCCTTCAGATTCACGTGTACTTACGGCATAGCGCATCTTCATTACGTTTTTCAGGAATTCTTTATTATCTTCCACGTCTGCTACTCCGGGAACAAAAGGTAAGTTCAGGGATTGTCGGGAGTAATATTCGTCGTCATCGTAAAGTTCACGGTCACCGGAAGTTGTAGCTAATGTAAGTGCTTCCTGACATGCGGCAAGTGCTCTTTCCCATTTGCTCTTGTCATAAGTATTGCTTACCAAAGCTTTACCGTAACCCGGAGTCTCGAAATTCTCATTCTGCCAGTTAGGGTAGGGGAAACTTCCGTTCCATAAAGGAGATGCGGCATAAAGTAACAAACGTGCTTTTACAGCTTTAGCTATAGTAGATGTAGCGCGACCCCATTCATTGGTAACGGTGCGGTTGGCAGGAAGTACTTTGGCGGCTTCATCCAGCTGGTTCGCAATCCAGTCTACACAATAGTCAAAGTGAAAACGTCCATTATACTCTGACGTTGGGGTATCCATCGGAATGTACGAGTCTGTAATTGGGATGGGACCATATCTTCTTAAAGTAGCGAAGTGGTAATAAGCTACCAGGAATTGGCATTCGGCTCTCCATTGTTCCTTTTCTGCATCAGATGCAATGTCGCTTCCCGCATTTTCCAACTTTTGTAAAAACAGATAACATTGTCCTATATATTGGTAAGTAGTTCCCCATAGCCAGTCTTGGTTAGTGGATGATGCAGTGTTAAATGCATAGGCGCCCCAATAACCGTCTGTGTTCCATGAATAAGGTAATACATATTCGTCTGTCGTAGAGTTTATTTCCCCCAGATAGGCACTGGGTAAGTCTGTACTGACACCTCCATAACAGGAATAAAGAAATCCTAAAGCTCGGGTGGGGCTTGACATTGCGTCATCGATATTGGGTTGTTCGGGTGGAACGACGTCTAGATAATCACATGAGGTTAAGCCCAATGCAGTGATAATAACTGCTATACTTATATTTTGAAAGATGCGTGTTAGTTTCATATTTTTTCTCATAATAAATTAGAACTGAAGTTGAATTCCGACATTGACAGTTTTTTGCATAGGATAACTGTTCCAAGAAGACAGTTCAGGATCCCAAAGGTCAAACGGACTAAAGGTGAATAGATTGGCTGCGCTGACGAAAATACGTCCGTAAGGTATCTTATATCCTACTTCTACATTCTTCAATCGGAGGAAAGAACCATTTCTCAACCAGTAACTACTGTTCACTGTATTGTTGGCAACGTCTGTTGCAAGTAGTCCCAAACGAGGATATTTGGCATCCCAATTCTGTTTTTCTTCCGACCAGTAATTATCGGCTATATATTTTAATACATTTCTGTTACCGACGGCTATTCCTTCTTGGAAAGGGTCAATACCGTTTGTCATGATAGAACGCAGAGCAGAGCCACTGAAGAAGACACCAAAATCAAACTTTTTGTAGTTGACAGTTCCGCCAAATCCGTATTGTAAGCGTGGAGTACTTCCATATTTGGAGATCATCGTCTGGTCATCCGAATCAATGATACCATCACCGTTAAGGTCACGATATTTAATATCTCCGACCTTGGGTGTAGAACCCAAATTCTGGGCAGGGCTGTTATCTATTTCTTCTTGTGACTTGAATAAGCCTTCTGCTATGTAGCCGGTAATGCGTGAATAAGGTTTTCCGGTTTCTGACTTCCATATAGTCGGATATTCCGGTTCATCCACATAGACCATTTTATTTTTGTTGTAGGTGAAGTTTGCCTGTAGACTGACAGACAAATCTTTGGAGAAGTTATTGGCATAATTAATACTGAATTCCACTCCTTTATTATCCATTTTACCAATATTACTCCAAGGTTTGGCAATATGATAAGCCAGTGATTGCGGCCATGCTTCACGGTTCATGAAGATGTCATAACGCTTGTCGTAGAAATAATCGAAGGTAAATGTCCAGTTTCGGAACAATGTAAAATCAATACCGATATCGAGCTTCTTTACTTTTTCCCATCCCAAACCGGACATGGCGTAGTATGCCATCTGAGGACCTCCTAATTGGTAGTCCATATTTTGTCCGGAAGTCCATTTCAGATAAGACAGGTCGTTGTTTGTAATCTTGTCTATATACAGGTAATAACTTCCGCCGGCTGTTGCCAGATCGTCGCTACCTACAAGACCGTAGGAACCTCTGATTTTGAGATTGTCCACTACATTTTTCATTGGTTCGAAGAAAGCTTCATTGCTTATCACCCATCCTAAAGACACGGCAGGGAAGAATCCGAAACGGTCTTCTTTGGCCAGACGTTCGGTCCCGTTGTAACCGAAGTTAAACTCAAACAGATAGCGTTGTCCGTAATCATAAGTAAGACGTCCGGAAAGGCCTTGATTACGGTTGGGTAACACATCGCTTCTGTATTCGCGTTGTTTGTAGAGTAACATGGCACCTACATTATGCAGACCGAATTGACGGGCATAGTTTAGGTTGAACTGTAATTCAAATGTTTGGTCGGATGACTTTCCGATAGCCGACTGACTGATATAATCGCTGCCATTCGAATTTAGCAGTTCCAATTCATAATTCGTATTTTCCAGGTCGGTTTCATCGTAGCTTCCGCTTTTTATGCGATAATAATAAGGAGCAATGCTACGATGAAAGTAAGAACTTGACCAGGTTTTGAAATTTACAAAAGCATTAATTTTAAGCCCTTTAGTGATAAAATCCAAATCCTGATCTATCTTGATAACTGTGTTAAGTGTATTTTCGTTCGTTTCGGCAAATGATGTCATCATCCTGGCATAGGGGTTCGTGTATAAGGTACTTCCTGAGATGATGTTGTTGCCGTACATGATACGCCCGTCTTGACTTGGATAAGTAACCGGAAATTCTATGGGGGTAGTAGTCAGAATCTGTTTGAACAAATCCTCGCTTGATACATTCGGGCTTTTTTTCTGACGGATCTGAGCGTTCATATTCATTTTGATTGTCGTCGTCGGCGTCAGTTTATAAGCAATATTATTCTGGAAGGTATAGTTCATTATATTAATATTGTTGTTCCATGAATATGCTTTCCCTGTGTTCAGCAAGCCTGAATCATGGCTGACATCCAAACTCATGTAATATTTAACTTTAGAACCACCACCGGAAATGTTGACGTTGGCACGTTGGCGCATACTCATGTTTTTGAACAATACGTCTTGCCAGTTTACATCGGGGTATAGGTATGGGTTGACTCCGGATGCCGTACGTTCCATGTCTGTAGCACTGTATTTGGGTGTAGCGGAAGAGTTTCTGGCTAATGAAGCTTTATTATACATATCCATATAAGTAGCTCCGTCCACAAATTCCGGGAACTTGTCTAAGTAGTTGAAAGAATTTTCTGCTGTAACGTTGATGGATGTTTTACTATTGTATTCTCCGCCTTTAGTTGTGACGATCATTACACCGTTAGCTCCGCGTGAACCATAGATAGCGGTGGCAGATGCATCTTTAAGGATAGAGAAACTTTCAATATTCTCGGCCGGCACATAATTAAGGTCACCGGATGATATTTCTACATTATCCAGTAAAATCAGAGGAGTTGCTCGTCCACCGAAAGTACCGATACCGCGAATGTAAAATTCGGCACCGGAGCCAGGCTCTCCGGAATTTGTTTTTGCGATGACACCCGCCAACTTTCCGGCAAATGAATTGGATAAAGTAGATGACGGCAGCTTGAGGCTGGCACCTTTTATACTTGTGATAGCTCCTGTTACGCTGACCTTCTTTTGGGTACCGGAACCGACTACGACAACTTCATTCAAGGTATGATCGTCTCCTTCCAGTACAATTTTGATATTCCCTAGATCTTCTACAGGAACTTCGCGAGTTTTATATCCGATGTAAGTTACGACAAGGATCGTCTTATTGTCGGGTATGGAAAGACTAAAATTACCATCAATATCCGAGATTGTACCGGTGTTCTTGTCACCTTTAATCGTGATGTTAGCTCCAATGATGGGGCTATCGTCCACTGCGTCTATAATAGTACCGGTTACAGTACGTTTTTTCTTTTGTTGGGTGTTATTCGTTTTTTGTACGTTAAGAATAACCTCTTTGTTTTTTACGATATAGCTAATACCGCTGTCTTTGAAAACTTCATCCAGAATCTCGTCAATAGGACCATTACAATTAATGTCTTTCCGTTGTTTGTCTTCGAGATCTGCTGCATTGTAGAAGAACGTGTAGTCGCTGTTTTTTTCTATAAGCTGGATAGCTTGCATAATAGTGATTGATTGCCCCTTGATAGATATGTGTCCTTGAGCTCCAAGAGCGGACAAGGGGTAAAAGAGCAAAACGAGTGCGATATGCTTCAGATATCGCCTCCGGTAACAACTGTGATTTTTTTTCATGATTTAACTTGTTGTGAGGTTAAATATTGGGTTAATTATTAGAAATATGGTTAATTATATATTACTATTTTTCTATTCTGTTTTTTGTATGTAAGGTTAAGGCTGAAACAGAGTTTATCTATCACGTCATCCAATGTTTCATCATAACGGATGCTGCCTGTGAATGAAGGCTGTTTAGTAAACTTTCCTTCTAGAATTATATTTGATTGGTATATTTGATTTATAATCGAAATGAGCTGGGATAATGGGGTTTCTTTGAAGTTGTATCTTCCGTCCTTCCAATTGATATCCATAACATTCTCAACTAATGTTTGTGCATTGTTTGGATTATACATTACCTTTTGCGATGGAGACATGATAATTTTCTCTCCTGTAGATTCTACATTGAATTCAATTTTACCATGAAACAGCGTGATTTCATTTTTTTCAGCATTAGTTTGCTTGATTTGGAAACAGGTTCCCTTTACTTCTATAAAAGCTTTATTAATATGTACTTGGAAGAAACTGCCTTCATGTTTATATACCTCAAAAAATGAGTTGCCTTCTAACCATACTTCTCTTTTTTTGTTAAAGGCTTTTGTGTATTTAATGGAACTACCTGATTCCATCCATACTTTTGTACTGTCCGGTAAAACGTGCATTTGGTTTTGTTGTGCTATCACCTTTATAAATTCGTCGTTAATATTATCTCTGATTGAATTCATCCAAAATCCTCCTATTGTTAGTAAAAGAGCGAGTGAAGCTACGGCAAAATACCATCTTAGTTCTGTTAGAACTTTGTTTCTTTTCCTATCTACACATCTTGCTTTTACTCTTTCCCATATCTGTTCTTTTATTTTAAAATCTATAGCTTTATTTTCTGATTCATTCCATTGTATTTTAAGTTCTCTATCCACTGATTCCAGGTCAGCATAGCTCCTTCGCTGCTTTTTAGTCAGCTGTCCTGCCAGCAAACCTTTAATCAAACTCATCTTTGTATCTTTATCCATCCTATCTTACTTTGTTATTATTCTATTTATTATTACTCGTATATTATAAATACACTTGAGTTAAGTCTACCCCCACATCCCTTCGATAAAAAAAATAGCAAAATTATTATTAAAACCACAACAACTTAATAATCAATATACTACCACCCAATTAAAAAGAAGTTTTTTTTTCGAAAAGTCATTTTTTTATCTTAGTTCTAACAGAACTTAGTTGAAATTAATAATTAGAATAGATTTTGAAGACATTATTAAAGGAAAAAAGGTAACTTTATTATAAATAAAAATCAAAAAAAATGTTGCGGTTAATAGTTATTTCTTTATTTTTGTAACACAATTGAAAAGAGATGGAGGAGACAATAATTCTGGAAAAGGTAAAAGCGGGAGATGCAGCTGCATTTTCTTTGCTGTATGACCTTTATTGGCTGAAGGTTTATAACTTTGCACGACTTTATATCACTTCATCTTCCGTGATTTCAGAAGTAGTTCAGGATGTTTTTGTGAAAGTTTGGGAGTCCAAAGAGTTTCTTGATATTACCAAGAATTTTGATGGGTTGCTTTTTATGATTACCCGTAATATTATATTCAATTATTCGCGTAGACATTTTAACGAGCTGAATTTTAAAATGACAGTTCTGAAAGGACTTGAAAATTCTTATGATATAGAAGAGGAATTGGATGCTGCTGATTTGAAGAACTATATTGATAAATTGATTTCGCAACTTCCGGCCAGACGACAGCAGATCTTTAGAATGAGCCGCGAAGAGCATCTATCTAATCGGGAAATCGCGGAACGTTGTGCAGTCAGTGAAAAAGCAATAGAACGGCAGATTACCTTAGCATTGAAGTTCATCAAAGAGAACCTTCCTTTATTTGTTGTATTTATGGGATAAAGGCTCAAACGTATTCATACCCATGCTTGAGTCTGAATACGTTTAATTGGCTATATGGTGTTTCTTATTTTTTCAGTTTAAAGAAAGGATTCTTGCTAATCTTGACATCCGAAGGTTTCATCTTTTCAATTGTAACAATACGTCCTAATACATCCCCTTCAATCTTATTGTTTGAAATAACTACAGATTTACATGCTTCCAGCGTAATACCTTCTTTGCGATAGTGATAAGGCTGGTAAGTCGTATCACGTATGAGTGTATTGGAGGAGAAGGTGAGCCCGTTTACCGAACGTGCGAAGAGTATCGGATAATCAAATAGGTGGAAGGTATTATCCATAATGCGGATATTGCGATGATAGGGGTACTTCTGTTCCGGTGTCGGTATTTCCGGGTCAATGCTAATCACAGCTTCACAGAATTGATAAATTGAAGAATTGCAAGGGTAACGGAAATCATTGTTGCGTATCAGCACATCTTTGACAGCTCCTGATTCATACCATGCGTTTGCGTCTCCGGCAATCAGAATGGCAGAGCCGCTGGATTCGAATACATTGTTCTCGATAATAACCTTGCCGGGAGTAGATACAAGCAGACCACGTGCCCGGCAACTTCCGAAATGGCAGTTGCGTATTTCTGCATCAGGTGTGCAGGTCAGATTCTCTATTACATATCCGGCTTCCACTCCGGCTGGAAGTGGTACTGATAATTCGATGATAAATTCAGCTTTATTCAGTGCTTCAAATTTATTCATTTTACCGGTAGCTACGGTACGCATGGTTTTATGCTCTATAAATCCGATTGTTTCGTCTGGGCGTCCCCATTCCATCCCTTCACTCATGTCTTGCATGAACTTGCATTTGATACGGGTAGGAGAAAGAACTTCCATAATACGGGAACATGTTCCATGGATGTTAATAGGGTCATCCATCAATCCTGCCCAACTGCAGTTCTCAATCTTGAGTAATCCGCTGCATCCCATGAAGTGGAAACCGTCGTCATGTCCGCTCAGCACACGTTTCTTGGAAGTGTTAGGGATGATATGTACATCATTGAAAGAGATATTCTTGCTATATTGTGACAGAATTCCCAGTCCGCAGGTATGGAATAGCTTTACGTTCTCTAGCTTTGTATCCATACTGTGGTAAATGAAGATACCGGCGTGATCTCTGGTGCTGTGTCGTAACACAAGGACCGTACCCGGCGCAGGGAAGAATTTATCAGCCTCCTTTTTAGGATCGGATAAGCGTATTAATCCGGGGTTTATTTCTGTTGCATCGTATGAGCGCCAGCCTAAGTTATCACCTGTATTTGGCAGGACGAGATGGGTGTCGGGATCAAACTGCATGATCGCCCAAAGACTGCTTTTCCATCCTTCGCCGACAAAAGTCAGTCGTTTGTTTTCTATGATATAAGGATATTGGTGGGAGTCGATTTCGATCTCAAGGTATTCGGAGGTAGATTGAGTGACAATACCTTGCGCAGTTAATGGGATTTCCCAATCGACGGAGAAATTCTTTAAAGTAATGTTCCGGCAATGATCCAAAGTGAATGGTTGCATCCGTCCATGCATAATAAACTCAGAACCATTACCGTCAATCGTCAGATCATTGATCTGCTCCAATAGCACGGCGAGAATTTTGGGATTAACATCGTAGGTGTTCGTTTCGTAATAATCTTTTTCGATAGCATGTTGTGCCCAGAAGTCATATCTTCCTTTTGGGAAAACAAGCGTGGAACCGGGATGTTGCTTGCAAGCATCGATTGCCTTTTGTATAAATGGAACTGCGTTGATACGGCTGTCGGGTTTCAAACCGAAATCAGATACGGAAATAATCTTGCTTGCTGCAATGCTGTTTACGCAAAGTAAAAGTGCAGATAGTAAGCATGTCTTTAATGATAGGAATGTTCTCATGTGTTTTTATAGTTTAATTGGGGTAAATAGGTAAAATCTAATGTTTGTGTTTTTTCCAGACACCTCTGGTGAAATCCGGTATTTCTACAGGAATACTTCCGTTCAATACTGACTTCTCGCTTAATTCGGTGATACACGACCATTCGGCTGCATCATAAACGTCCATGTCAAGGGGCAGTCCGTTGCGCAGGCAATATATTAACCGATAATCCATTACATAGTTCATTTCGTTCGGTAATCCTTTACGATGTGCTTCCTCGCCGATGGTGGCGCTAAAAGGGTGTTTATAGCGAGTTAATACTGTCTCCAGTGCTTCGCCTTCAAGCGGAGTATCTCCATGAGAATCCAGGGCAATGCATGGTACCGGATATTTTTGTGCAAAGCCGAGTGTACCGCATACTGTTTGCAGGCGACTGTAAGGGCGGGGAGTAGAAACATTATACTGAAGCATGATCGTTTTTCCTTTGGCGGTATGGATAAGCGTGGTGTTGACATCTCCCAGCTTATACTTCTGACGGGCTTCCGGTGAGTTCTCTCCGAATCTTTTCCGCGCATACTCGCTCATGCCGGCCTGATGGGTGGACATGGATACGAGATATTCCATTCTGTCATTGCGGTGGATGTCGAGAATCTGACATGCAGGTCCCAGTCCGTGGGTGGGGTAGGGATTGCCTGTATGTTCGATACTGTATCTTTTTCCCCAGTGATTGTGGTAACCGCCTTCGCTCTCTTCGGCAAAATACATGGAACGGAGATCGTGAATATATGCTCCTTCTACATGCATTATTTCTCCGAGTACACCTTGACGTGCCATTTCGAGAGTAGTCAGGGCAAAAGGGTCATAACAGCAATTTTCCAGCATGATACAGTGGCGTCTTGTCTTTTCTGCTGTATCGACCAGTTGCCAGCATTCGGCTATATTCATGGCGGCAGGAACTTCGATAGCTACATGTTTGCCGCATTCCATTGCATAGGTTGCCATTTGGGTGTGAGTGAGCCAATCTGTACAGACAAAGACTAAATCCAGATCGTTGCATTCACACATCCTTCGCCAGCCGTCCGGTCCGGTATATCCCATGGCTTCTGGATGCTTTGCTT
>ERZ779840.2432-NODE-2432-length-16070-cov-9.300219_pt1 | contig 16070 bp, 10 predicted proteins | sample MGYA00511561_ERZ779840 | MGnify/ENA primary metagenome ERZ779840 (study PRJEB29588, sample SAMEA2162036) | human gut metagenome | biome: human gut; feature: human-associated habitat; material: faeces | place: Denmark | collected 2008/2010 ...
GCAGAAAATGTGGCAGTGGGGTATTGACAGTATCGCAGGCAAGGACGTTGACGGGGATATTTGCTTTGTAGATTATCCTGCGATAACGTCTAAGTGGTACAGGGAAAATTGCGGTGATATGCCGGAAAAGCCGGAAAAGCCCGAAAAGCCCGTGAATCTGTTCAAAAAAGGCGATAGTGTAAGGGTGAAGCGTGGCGCAAGGTTTACAAACGGTGTTGAGCCATATTCTTATGTGTATGATACGGTCTATACCGTTCAGCAGGTGTCGGCAAGCGGTAAGGAAACGCTTATAGGCATTGGCTCGGTGCCTACCGGCTGGCTTTATACAGAGAATCTGTATAAGGCGGAAAAGGCGGAAAGTACGGAAAGTAATGGTGCAACGCAGAAATTTGCTGTAGGCGATAAAGTCAAGGTGAATTATGGCGCAAAGACGTATAACGGCGGTTCGCTTGCGTTGTTCGTGTACACGAATGTGTACGAGGTTATGCAGGCAGGCTCGGGTGACAGAGAGGACTATATTGTTATCGGTCAGGGCGGACAGGTCACTGCGGCGGTAAGAGCGAAGGATTTAAAGAAAATATAGGCATAAAAATAACGCACGGAGCGGTTGTTCCGTGCGTTGTTGTTTGTTATCAATATGTGGTGAATTCCTGCACCCAGTAGTATTTATAACTGTCGTTGTAAATACCGAATGCTACCGCAAGATTATCAAAATCGGGGTCAAGGATATTTTTCCTGTGAAGCTCAGAGTTCATCCAGCTGTTCAGAACGTCCTGCGCTGTGCTCTGTCCCGAAGCTATATTTTCACCGTAGTTGTAAAGCCGATCATGTATTATCTCGTTATAAACAGTGTAGAAACGCTGACCGCCGTTTCGTTTGTGGGAGAAGTTTGTTGTGATTTCATCACAACGGATCTTTGCGGCTTTGTAAGCATTCTGATCCCACTTGACGGGTGCAATGCCGTATTGCGCTCTGTATTCGTTTACCAGTCTGAATACTTCTGCCTCTTCTGCGGTGCAGTTGACAGGCTGATCTGTTATGTTCGATGATGTATCGGTGTTATTACTCTGTGTGGGAGTACTAATCGGTTTTGCGGTTGTTGTAACGGTTGTCGTTTCAGCAGGCTTTGTTTCAGAAAGATAGTCGCCGTGGACGTATGTGTCATCATCGAGCTTATAGTATCCGGTGTCTGTAAGCGCGGTAACCTTTACCGCATCTCCGTAATATTTATAGGAAACGACCTCGGCTCCCTGCAAACCCTCTTTCCTTGCCGAACAGCTTGAAATGTTTATGTACATTGTGCCGCTGCACTTTTTCTCTGTCCATGCGGGCTTTGGTGCGGCGGTTGTCGCAGGTGTTGTAGATTTGGTTGTCGCCGCTGTGGTCTGAGTGGTTTTTGCAGTTGTTGTTGCCGATGTTGCCTTTGCAGTAGTGGTTGCTGATGTTGCCTTTGCAGTAGTGGTTGCTGATGCTGCCTTTGCAGTAGTGGTTGCTGATGTTGCCTTGGCGGTTGTGGTTGCCGATGTTGCAACGGTGGTTTCCTGTGCCTCGTTATGCTTGTTGGCTTTGGTGGGAACCTTTTGCTCCTCGATAGACGCAGTAGTGGAATATGATGGCTCTGAACCGTTGTTGTAGCTGATACCCTCGTCATCGGCTTTGACTCCGAACCATGAGTAACGACTTGACAGAACGCAAAGAGCAACTACGGCGACAAAACCGCATGACGCACAGCCGATTTTAAGAAAATTGCCGTGTGACTTCTTTTTCCTGTTGTATGTCTGAATCCCGCTTTCCGGGTTTTCGGTTTTATTTTCTTCGTTCATGTTTATGGGTATCACCTGCCTTTTGCCTGAACTTAACGGTAAGCATAATTTCACATCTATATTTTAGCACAAATGCGTTGAGCGTGTCAACAGATACTGAAATTGCCAAAAAATATTTGTAAGGATTGCACAAATTAATGTGTATCGTTTATGTAAAATCACAATAAAAATAAGTCTGTTAAAAATGCACTGTTACAAAAGCAAAAGTTGATGTATTTTTGTATAAAAGAGCGAAATGGTTACAAAATGGTAACAAAACGGTTACAATTTGTTGCGATATTGTAACCGTTTGTGTTATAATAACAGTGACGGAAAAGAATTGCTGTCTTTCATGGTGGAAGGAAAAGCAACCTTAAAGGTGTGGAACGGGTATCTCCCGTTCCGACTTTTAACGGAATAAGCGTTAATTTATCACCTGTCGTTCACAACGACAGGCTATTATTATAATTAAGTATATATAAGCGGGCGTAAGTCCTGCTTTGTTTTTTTGAAATTCAGGAAAAGGAAAGAGTATGGGAAATCTTAAGATACCCGATTATCGTGATGACATCGAGGAAACTATACTTCCCGACAATGACGGAAAAAAAGAAGAAAGCGTGCAAAGCACCGTAACTCCGGATTCCGATAACGGCACAGATAATACAGAAGTTGTAAACGAGAAAGTAAGCAGGAAATCATTTGCTGCGGTCGTGACAGACAGAATTTTTGAATTGCTTGTTATAGCAGGACAGTATTTTTGTCATATAATTGCGGATATATTTTCAAAGCCTGCGATTTATGTTGCACACGGCGCAAAGTTTTTGTGGAAGCATACGGCACTGTTCAGGGACGCTGTAAAGAGAACATTCTGCGAGATAGGCAGCTTCTTCTTTGCACCGCTTATGAAGTCGAAACGTGTACTTCAACGTACAAACAGACAGATTAAGGCTGCTAAGGAGCAGGGCGACAACAAGAAAGCCGCAAAGCTGTACGGAAGTATAGCAAAGAATGCGGTATTCGGTAAGCAGGGACTTGCAGTAACGCTGTTCAACTATGCGGCACCGATCATCGCTATTGTGTTTCTGATGAGCGTTGTAGGATATGCGACGGGTACTAACTATGCGATAAAATTGACGGTAGACGGTAAATTTGTCGGGTACGTCGAGAGTGAACAGGTGTTCAATGACGCAGAGCGTATAATGCAGGAGCGTATAACATATATCGGCAATGAGAAAAAGATAACTATGGAACCGAGCTATTCGCTTGAAATGCTTGGCGACCAGGAGTATCTCACAAAATATCAGCTTGCGAATAAGCTCCTTGAAATGAGCGATACGCCGATCGAGTATGCTTACGGAATGTACATAGGCGGAAAGTTCTACGGCGCGCTTGTTGACAACACCGCAGTTGAGGTTGAGCTTGAGAAGATACTTGACAGTTATCGCACAAACGCAAAGGATGAGGACGTAGCATTTGAAAAGGATGTTGAATATGTCCCGGGATTATATCTGTCGGACAGTATAGTGTCTAGCGATGAGATAATAAAGCTTGTAAACTCCAAGAAGGAAGAAGCATCGTATTATACTGTGGTTGAAGGCGACAGCCATTCGGGAATATGCTCAAAGCTGGGAATAAGCATGGAGGAGCTTGAGGCATTGAATCCCGGTATTATGGATGAGGACTATGTGCTGAGAGCCGGCGAAAAGCTGCTCAAGACGCAGGAAGTTCCTTTTATGTCGGTATGTATATCAAGAACCGAAACGTATAATGTTGATGTTCCATATGATACAGAGTATCAGGATGACGATACCCGCTATGAAGGCGTTGAAACCGTATCGCAGGAGGGCGAAAAGGGAACAAACAAGATAACGGCGAAGGTTTATTATGTAAATGGTGAAGAAGTAAAGCGTACCATTCAGAAAACAGAGAGAACAAAGGATCCCGTTACCGAGATAATTCTCCAGGGTACCTTACCTCCGCAGTCATCACATTACTCCGATGCGTCTGCCGATGCAGGCAAGAAGTATATTTGGCCTGTCGATGGCGGTACGTTCTGGGAATGGGGCTGGTGGGACGGCGGTTATGCCGGACACCGCGGCGTTGATATAGGTGCGCCTTACGGAACAGATGTATATGCTGCTGCAACCGGCACGGTAATTTTTGCGGGCTGGGACAACGGCGGACTCGGAAATGCCGTGATGATACTTCATCCCGACGGATACACAACGGTATATGCCCACAACAGTGAGATATTCGTAAGTGCAGGTCAGGAGGTAAACCAGGGCGAGTGCATAGCCGCAGTAGGCGAAACCGGACTTGCATACGGTTGCCATTGCCACTTTGAAGTAAGGTACGGTTCGGAAAGGCTGAACCCGAGATATTATCTCAGTGGTCTGCCGGATTTAGGATATTGATATGAAAATTTAACGGATAACAGGAAACAACCGCTGTGCTGAGGCATGGCGGTTGTGTTTTGTTGCAAAACGGTCATAAATTTTCTTTTCTTCTCATAGATTTACTGTAGAGTACCCGAAAGGAAAGGACGTGCAGTATGAATGAGCTTATGACAAGGGAAGAATTTTTGAAGGAACGAAATGCGGTGTGCGAGCCTGACGCTGTGGCGGGCAGGGACGATGTTTGCAAGGAGCGGGATACGGATAAGACGGTTATGACGGAGGAAAACGGGAATCTGAGAGCCGGCGGTATAACCGTATCGGAAGTAGTGGTGAAGGGCAGGCGCAACAGGCAGTATGCAGGGCTGATACTCTTTATAGCAGCGGTTGCCGGGGCGGTTGTCGGGGCTGTGTTTTACGGAAAGGTGACGGTGACTGTGCCGGATGAACTGCTTGAAAACTTTCTTGCCGGACGGATACACGGCGGATTTTTCGGGAATGCCGCCGCTTCGTTCATATCGGCGCTGATATGGTGCATTGCGCCGTTTTTAGCAGGGCTTTGCGCTGTGGGACAGCCTGTGGGTGCGCTTATCCCGGCATTCAAGGGTATAGGTGTGGGAATGACGTTTGCAGCGCTTGTGAATATATACGGGGCAAACGGGATACCGGCTTTTGCGGTGTTTGTTCTTCCGTCCGCATTTATAGGAACGGTAATCTGCTGTTATCAGTGCCGTCTGTCCGTGTTATGCTCAAACAGCGTGCTGGCGGCACTGAGAGGCAGACGGGAAACCGCTCCGCACTATTATAACATATATCTTGAGCGGTTTGCGGTGTGCTGTATCGGGTGCTTTCTGCTGGGGATAGCGGACGCTGTAATAACTTTTTTGTTCCGCCCGATATTCGTTATATGAAACACTTGAAATTTTCGTTTCACGGGTGTATAATGTTAACAGTAAAATTGCCTTTGGCACGAAAGAAGGATAACATTATGGAAAAAATGGAAGTATTACTGGAAACCTCCGCACGTCACATCCACGTTACGCAGGAGGCTCTCGAAACACTGTTCGGCAAGGGTCACGAGCTTACAAAGAAGAAGGATCTTTCTCAGCCCGGTCAGTTTGCCTGCGAGGAAAGAGTTACTATAACAGGTCCCAAGAGATCGCTTGCAAACGTATCTATTTTAGGCCCTGTTCGTCCTGCTACACAGGTTGAGCTTTCGGCTACTGACGCACGTTCTATCGGATGTCCTATATTCGTAAGAGAATCGGGCGATATTGCAGGCACACCCGGCTGTAAGATAACAGGTCCTGAGGGCGAGATCGAAATCAGCGAGGGCGTTATCGTTGCAAAGCGTCACATCCACCTTGTTCCCGAAACCGCTGAAAAGTGGGGCGTAAAGAACAAGGACGTTGTAAGCGTAAAGGTTGATTCTGACGGAAGAAAGGCAATTCTCGGCGATGTTGTTATCAGAGTAAGCGAGAATTTTGCAGACGCTATGCACATTGATACAGACGAATCAAACGCTGTAATGGCCGCTCCCGGCATGATGGTCGAAGTAATCAAGTAATACGGCGTTACATATTGACGGTTTTATCTCCGTGGCTTAAGGCTGCGGAGATTTTTTTGTGAATTATATTGAAACTTCGCAAAAAATACTGTATAATACTATTATTACAATTACTGTATTACAAATTAATAACAGTCTGAAAAAGGGGAAAATATGAAAAAACTTTTCAAAAGAATTGTTGCGGTGATAACAGCCGCTACGCTTGCGGCAGGAAGCGTTCCGCTCAATATGACAGCGTCGGCACAGCTTGCGCCTGTGGAAACTGCCGGTCACGGTATGCTTTCATCGGTATCGGAAGAATATATCGGATATATTGATTCCGGCGAGGGCGACAAAGCGGGGGTTGCGCCGTCTATGCTTGATATGTCGTATCTTGGCGAAAGCTACGCACAGCTCACACAGACGGCAAATAAAAAATTCCCGTCATCGTATGATCTGAGGGATTACGGCAGGGTGTCGCCGGTTGAGAATCAGTCGCCGTACGGTACCTGCTGGTCGTTTGCGTCGCTTGGCACGATAGAGTCGCAGCTTATAACGCAGTTTACCGATATTTCCTTTTCAAAAAAGCACCTTGTCTGGAACTCATACGAGAACGAATATATGCGTGAATTCTTCAATGGGGCAAGAAGCAAAGAGGATTTCGACGATCCCTATAATATGGGCGGCTTTGCCGGTCTTGCGGCGGCTACGATGGCAGAGTGGAACGGTCCTGTTTATTCCTACAGATTGCCGTATGACAAGGACGATACTGATGAGCATCTGACTGGTGAAAGCGATTTCCATCTTACAGATGTGTACTTTGCAACGGCAAATACCTATATTACGGACGGGTACGATAATATTTTAGAAAAAGAAGTTTCCGAAAATATTATAAAGGAGCTTGTAAGCGAATATGGCGCATCGACGATTTCGTTTTGCAGTGATGATGCTTACTACAACAATGAATATTACACTTCCTTTTGTTATGACGAGAATAAAGTTTCCGACCATGCGGTTTCGGTCGTCGGCTGGGATGATGATTTTTCAAGAGAAAAATTCGGCACAAGTGATGACACCCGTCCCGAAAAAGACGGCGCATGGCTCATAAAGAACAGCTGGGGTGCAGACTGGGGAGATGACGGATACTTCTGGCTGTCGTATGAAGACCCGACTATAGGCTCGGTGGCAACATATATCGTTGACAGCAAGGACAACTACAGCAATTATTACGGTGTCGGAAAGATGTGGTCGCTGAACGCTTCGGCGGATACGTTCTATAAAGACGAAGACGCCAAGAAATACGGCTATATGTCGAATATATTCACGGCAAAGGGCGATGAACAGCTTGAAGCGGTTTCGTTCTATACGACCGATGTAAATACGCAGTATGAGATAACGGTCTATACCGATACTGACAAGGAAAACCCCATAAGCGGCAATATAGCGTCAAGGGGCGTTACGGGAACGGAGAAATATCCCGGTTATCATACAGTGGAGCTTGACAAGGCGGTCGCACTTAAAAGCGGAGAAAATTTTTCGATAGTGGTAAAGCTGACTAATCCGCAGTATGAATATCCGCTGCCGATTGAAACATATTATAACGGCTTTTACAATTCTTCACCGAAGTATTCCGACGACGGCAGAGTTTCAATGTACAGCGAAAACGGCAAGTACTGGAATGACGTGTCGGAGCTGTCTTATGTAACCGGCGGATATACATTATGCGCTACCGGCTTTTGTCTTAGTGCGTTTACAAATCCTCTGCCGGAGAGCAGGATTGCATCGGAAAATGTGAGGTTTTCAATAATTGAAGGTCCTGTTGCACTCGGAAGCAAGCTGGAGCTTAGCGGAGCGGATGAAATATGGTACAGCATAGACGGAGGTGCGGCGATACGCTACACAAAGCCGATAATTCTTGAAAAAGCCTGCACTGTTTCGGCGTGGAGCAAGACGGACGGCAGCAGCGGAAACATTGTCAGCCGTACATATACAAAGGCAAAATCGGCGCTTACTGAGTATGCGATAAGTTACGGGGATAAAAAGATATATGTAACGCCCGATGACTATGCTAACGAGAACGCGATAGCCCTTCCTGTCGGCGTGAGCGGTATTTCGATACGTCCGAGAGGATGCGATGAAATAACCGTTGACGGCAAAAGAGTTATGTCTGATGAGTGGTCTGAGGAAATTACTTTAGCCACGGGCGAAAGCCGTGATATAGTAATAAAGTCGTCTGCAAGCGGAAAGGACACTTCGGAATATACCGTAAAGGTAACAAAGCGGTATATCGGCTATGATAAGGACAAGGAAACGATACAGTATGATGAAAGCAGATTTACCGTAAAGGACAAGGACGGAAATATACTTGCAGACGGCGACCCGGTGGCTGACTTTACAAAGCAGGAGATAAGCGTTTATGATATGAACGGTGAACTGCTTGCAACGGAAACAACGCCGAAGAGATACACGATTAATCCCGCTGTAAAGACTCTTGTTTATAGCAAGGAAGCTACTCTTTACACATTTTCAAAGAATTTCGTGTACTCGTATTCTTCCGATATGAGCGATGCGGTAGCACTCGACGAGGAAACAATACCGCTTACACCCGGAAAGAATATCTACCTTCAGCGCATAGCTGATTTAAACGGATTTGCAAGCGAGGCGCTTTGTATAGAAGTGCCTGAAAGGCCTGCCGCTCCCGAAAATGTAAAGGCAAAGCCGGGACCGGATTATATCGGCATTGACGGAAACGGAGTATATGAATACCGCATAAAAGGTCAGGACGAGTGGGTAAGCGACAGCGACTATATTATGGGGCTTGACGGTGACACGGAATATACGGTTGAGGTAAGAAAGAAAGCTACCGACAGCGAATTTGCTTCCGATATTGCGACTGTCACGGTAAGAACAGTAAAGGGCGTTATCGTACCTGTATATTTTACTTATTACGCAACGGTTGTTTTATCCGATGAGAAAGAGTTTACAACGCTTGGTGAAAACGTGATCGAATATGACGAGAAGGATCTTGCAAAATTCGGATATGTATTCACTCAAGCAAACAAGGCAATCGTCAATATCATCGAAGAAAACGGCAAGTATGTTTCGGATAAGAGTTATGTGATATTCGATGTAACGCCTGCCGTTGATAACTCAGACAAAACAACTCGTGTTGTTTACTGTGACGCATTCACCGGAGATGTAGTAGAGGAGGGCATAGTAAGTTATGCCCATCACACAATATTCAACATAGATAACCTTGATTGCCCTGAGGGATATGAGCATTATCAGTATGAGCTGAAAAGCAGGAATGACGCTATCACGAAGCTACTGTATATAGACGGCAAATGGTATCCTGCCGACAGCAAGATTGTACTGCTTATTGAAAAGCTCCCTGTAATCAAAGTAAAGATCGTTGACGAAAACAGAAATACGGTTTATGAGTACAATGAATACGCACATTACGGCGAACATGAAGCCGAGGCTGATATTCCTGAGGGATATACGGCTGTAAGTGACGAGAATTTTGCCGTAAGCGTAACGAGAGATGAAAACGGCAGACTGATAAGCGATATATCGGAATTTGTTGTAACGGTAAAAAAAGATTCCGAAAAGCCCGAAGAGCCGGATAAACCGGAGAAGCCGGAAGAACCTGCAAAGCCTGAAGAGCCGGATAAACCGGAAGAACCTGCAGAGTCCGAACAGCCTGCAAAGCCGGAAGAACCTGCAGAGCCCGAACAGCCTGCAAAGCCGGAAAATCCTGCTGAGCCCGAACAGCCTGCAAAGCCGGAAAATCCTGCTAAGCCCGAACAGCCTGCAAAGCCGGAAAATCCTGCTAAGCCCGAACAGCCTGTAGAGCCGGATAAACCGACAAACCCGAATACAAGCGGAGATATACCGTTTGCGGCGGCAGCTGCCCCTGTTGTTGCGGTTGCGGTGATGATAAGCACAGTTACGGCAAGAAAACGCAAAAAGTAAATATTACAGGAAAAGTCAGGCGTAACGCTTGGCTTTTTCTTTTGTTTGTGGTAAAATATAAGTGGTAAGTCTAAACTAACTTATATTGAGGTGACACAATTGGAGATATTTCTGATACTTATGATACCGCTTATTGGAACAACGCTTGGCTCGCTTATGGTGTTCCTTATGCGTGACAAGGTGAGGGTTGGGACGGAGAAGCTGCTGCTTGGTTTTGCATCGGGAGTAATGATAGCGGCTTCGGTATGGTCGCTTCTGATACCGTCAATGGAAATGTCAGAGCATGACTACGGCAAAATGAATTGGGTGCCTGCTGTGGTCGGCTTTGCGGCGGGGATACTGTTCCTGCTAGGGATAGACAGCCTTGTGCCGCACCTGCATCTTGACAGCGATAAGCCTGAGGGCGTGCGATCGGGGCTTTCAAAAACTACCATGATGCTGCTTGCGGTGACTATCCATAATGTGCCGGAGGGAATGGCTGTCGGTGCGGCTGTAGCCGGGTCAAGCGGCATGGGCGGCGACAGCGTTACTCTTGCAAGCACATTTGCGCTGGCGCTGGGTATTGCAATACAGAACTTTCCCGAAGGAGCGGTGGTTTCAATGCCGCTTAAAAGCGAAGGAATGAAAAAGGGAAAAGCATTTGTGATGGGAGTGCTGTCGGGCGTTGTTGAGCCGATAGGTGCGGCGGTGATGATACTGCTCGCTTCTTTCATCGCTCCGCTTTTGCCGTATATGCTGTCGTTTGCGGCAGGGGCTATGATGTATGTTGTGATAGAAGAGCTTATACCCGAGGCACAGGGCGGAGAGCACAGCAACATAGGAACGATAGGTGCGGCGGCAGGGTTTGTTGTTATGATGGTGCTTGATTGTACGTTGGGGTGAGAAAATGCCCGTCCGTTGAGGACGGGCATCGGTTATAAACCTCTTATTTTCTTCCTATAATCTTCAGGTAAATTCCCGAGGTTATTTTATAGGCGAAAATGTAGAACAGGGCAAATACGGCAAAGCATATCACGTTTGCGATAAGAAGAAGTGTGCTGTCGGCAAAGCCGAACATTTTAACAGCTTTAAGTATTATCGGAAAGGCGAATGTAAGGTGTATGCCTGCAAAGATAAGAGGAGCGAAGAACACGGTCAGCACCTGCGAGTTTATACTCTTCTTTATTTCCTTTTCCGTCATTCCGACACTTCTCATTGTTGCAAAGCGTTCTCTGTCCTCGTAGCCCTCCGAAACCTGCTTATAGTAGATTATAAGCACGGTGGCAAAGATAAAGACAAGTCCTAAAAATATTCCGAGAAAGAGAAGTCCGCCGTAGGTCGCTATCATCACATCAAGGTTTTCGGTCCTGCTTTCGGCAAAGGGGAAGATATTCTCCATATTCCGTGAGCTTTTTGCCAGAATGTCCGTGAGGCTGTCGCACAGGGCTTGCTTGTCGGCGTTGCTTCCGTCAATGTCAAAGCCGAAATAATGCTTTAACCACGATGCGTTTTCGCCGTAAGCCTGACGGTTCAGCAGGAATATATCGTAAAGGGTGTTATTATCGGGGAGAATAACGAAAAATGTGCTGTAAACCGTTTCGCCGTAGGAAATATTTTTCGGCATAGGAACTGCCCTTGACTTATATTTCTTGCCGTTTAATATTATTTCGCCGTCGGTGCTGTCGGAGCCTGCCGTCAGTATTTCGCCTTCGGAGAGCGTTTCGTTCCTGCCGCTCGTTTTGTTATAATCATCAAGCGTGATGAAGAAAAAGTCCTTTATTTCAGATTGGCTGACATCTGCGGAATCTGTCGCAGGGGCTAAGTGGACGGTATTATCTGAAAAATAACCGCCGACTTCAAGATAATCATACGAAAGAGTGTTTAGGGGGCTATGATCATTGCTTTTCGCCGTGTCAAGCGCTGTGTTGCACAGGTCGGAAATATTGCGTATCGTTTTATCTTCAAAGCTGTTGTAAGTGAGCGTTACCGAGATGTCACGGCTGCGGATAAACGTGCTTGTCTGTATCCCCGAAAAAAGACTTATCGTGGACGAAAGCATTACAAGCACCATAGTTGACAGTATGCAGATAGAAGCCAGTCCTGCGCCGTTTCTTTTCATACGGTATGTCATTCCGGAAACGGATACAAAGTGATTCGCTTTGTAGTAATATCTTTTGTTTTTCATCAGCAGTCGGCAAAGTGCGACAGAGCCGCTGACAAACAGCATATAAGTGCCGATTATTACAAGAAGCACCGCAAGGAAGAATTTACCGATGATTACAATGCCCGCCTGTGTTGTGATGGCAATATAATAAGCGATAGCAAGCAGTATCAGGCCGACTAAGGCAAATATGAAATTTGCCCGTGGCGGTTTTTCGCCCTGCTTTTCGCTTTGAAGCAGATTGATTGCGCTTAGTCTGCCTATGCGGACAAAGGCGCTCAGCAGAAGAATTATCGTAATGGCTGTGAATACTGCGGCGGTAATAGCTATTGCGCCTGCATCGACAGACAGATTACCGATAGGTTCATTGCCGAGAAGCCTGAACAGGCAAAGCTCCGCAAGGCGTGACAGGAGTATCCCTGCGGCAAGTCCGCCAAGAAGCGATATAATAAGCGTGAAAAGGCTTTCGCAAAGGAGTATGCGTGCTATGTTACGTTTGTTCATTCCGAGAATATTGTATAAGCCGAACTCTTTGCCACGGTTTTTGATAAGCACAAAGTAGCTGTAGAAAAGAAAAATCAGGGAGAAAATGCCGATTACGATTATTCCGAGCCAAAGACACCACTGTGCGTAAACGCCTCTGTTTGTGTTTGCGATGTTTTCGCTCCTTGCAAGGTATGCCGTGATGTACATCATCATCACCATTGCAACAAAGGTCAGGATATACGGCAGATAAAGCCGTTTGTTTTTCTTCATGCCGTTCACGGCGAGCTTCGGGTAGAACAGTGTTTTCATCTGCGGTCACCGCCTGCCACAAGCACCGTCAGCGTATCGTTTATCTTTGCATAGAATTCTTCCGCTCCGGAAATGCCTTTATATATCTGGTGGTAAACCTCGCCGTCCTTTATGAAAAGCACCCGTGAGGCACTGCTTGCCACCTTTACCGAATGTGTTACCATAAGGATAGTCTGACCGTCACGGTTTATTTCACCGAACAGGTTGAGAAGTTCCTCCGACGCTTTTGAATCGAGTGCGCCTGTAGGCTCGTCCGCAAGCAGAATATCGGGGTTTGTTATAAGCGCACGGGCGACAGCGGTACGTTGCTTCTGACCGCCCGATATTTCATAAGGGTATCTGTCGAGCAGGTCGCTTATACCAAGCTTTGCGGCAAGAGGGAGAAGCCTTGAGTTCATCTCATCGTAGCTTTTGCCCATAAGCACGAGCGGCAGAAAAATATTGTCACGCACGGAGAATGTATCGAGCAGGTTGAAGTCCTGAAATACAAATCCGAGATGCTCACGTCTGAAAAGTGCAGAGTCGCTGTCCTTTATCTTTGTTATGTCAACTCCCGACAGCATTACAACACCTGCGGTCGCCTTGTCGAGCGTTGCGAGGATGTTGAGCAGGGTAGTCTTGCCTGAGCCGCTTTCGCCCATAATAGCGATATATTCGCCTTTTGCGGCAGAGAAGCTGACATTTCGCAGTGCGACATTCGGCTTTGCGCCGAGCCGCTGTGTGTAGACCTTTTTAAGTCCCGTTACTTCAAGTAAATTCATATTGTATTGTACCTCCTTTAAGCTATGACAATATTATAGCTGAAATAACGGAAGTGTGCCATTTATCCGTCTTACGATAAGTGCGTTAGTCTTACGTTTTTGTAACATTGCAATTACTCGTGTCTTATTTTGCTTTCCGTAATGTCAAGCATAAAGACAGAGCCTTTTCCAAGCTCGGACACGGCGGTAAGAGTAATGCCGAGCATATCGGCAATACAGCGGCAAAGATAAAGCCCTATACCGCTTGCCTTCATATCATATCTGCCGTTAAGTCCTGTGTAGCCGTTGTCGAAAATTCTCGGCAGGTCGGCAGGGTCTATGCCAATTCCCGTGTCGGCAATGCAGAGAATCTTTCTGTCGGTGTCGGGCTTCATATAAATCGATACCGAGCCTTTAGCGGTGTATTTTATCGCATTTGAGAGCAGCTGTTCAATGATGAAGGACAGCCATTTTTCATCGGTGAGAACATCGGTGTCAAGCTCCTTGTAATCAAGGCTCAGCTTCTTCCCGATAAACTGCGTGGAGAATTTACGAACCGATTTTTTTACTATATCGTCAAGGCTGTAATGCTTTATCACAAGGTCGTTGCCTGAGCTTTCAAGCCTTACATAGCACAGTGCCATATCAACATACTGCTCTATCTTCATAAGCTCGTCGGACAGCCTGCGGTTGCTTTCGCTGTCTTCCGACTGGAGCATAAGTCGCATTGCGGAGATAGGCGTTTTTATCTGATGTACCCACATAGTATAATATTCGTTTGTCGCCTGCAGGCTGTTTGCGGATTTTTCCTTAAGGAAAATGCAGTAATCGCTGAGTGTATTTATCAGCCTGCCGTAATCCTTGTCATCTGCCGATACCGCTTTCGGAAGATTGTCGGCACTCACGGTTATCTCGTTTGCAAGACGGGTTAGGATATTGTGCTTTCTGTACGCCTTTATAAAAGTTACCGCACCGATAACCGTAACAGCGGCAAGCGACAGCAAAAGCGCATACAGCACAGGCTCTGAGGGGAGGTTATAAAGCGACAGCACCACAGCGAAAATTACAGCCGCAATAATAATGCAGACAAGCGTTATTATGCGGCTTCGGATAAAGTCAAGAAAGAATTTCATGCTATCATATACCCCATTCCGACCTTGGTTGCGATGTAGTTTTCAAGTCCTATGTTTTCGAGCTTTTTGCGAAGCCTGCTGACATTTACCGTAAGGGTGTTCTCGTCAACAAAGCAATCGGTTTCCCATAATCTCTGCATAAGCGTATCACGGGAAATTATCCTGCCTGCGTTTTCCATAAGAGTGCGGAGTATGCGAAGCTCGTTCTTGGTAAGCTCTGTCTTTTTATCGCCGTTTGTCACGACCGCAGATGAAATGTCAAGTATAACACTGCCGTGGGATATAAGGTCGCTGTTGCCCGAAAAGGAGTAGGCACGGCGAAGCACTGCGTTTATCTTTGCGGTCAGCACCGAAATATCGAACGGCTTTGCTATAAAATCATCTCCGCCCATATTCATAGCCATAACTACATTCATATTGTCCGAGGCAGAGGAGAGGAAGATGACCGGCACTTTGGACAGCTTTCTTATCTCGCCGCACCAGTAGTAGCCGTCATAGAACGGCAGCTTTATATCAAGCAGTACAAGCTGAGGGTCGAAAGCGGCAAATTCCGCAGTGATATTGTGAAAATCCTTTGCACACTCTACTTTATAATCCCAGCCCTCAAGGTGCTTTTTCAGCGTTTGCGCTATCGTGGGGTCGTCTTCAATGATGAAAATTCTGTACATAGTCAAATTTCTGCCATTCTTATAATAAGTTCGTTGAATCGCTTGGAAAACACGGGAGGAATGTTATGGGCGGCTTTGTCCCATATCTCATATCTGCAATTTTTATTTATAGCGGCAAGTCCTTTTACGCTGTCGTGTACTTCTGTCTGTTCCTTACTGCCTGCAAGGGCAATCATCGGGAAGTATGCGTTTTCAAAGCCGTTTATTGTTTCAAGCGTTATTCCGTTGTCAACGGAGCTTCTTACGGTTTCGATACGCACATTCTGCATCTGTGCGACAAATTCTTTTCTTTGCTCTTTGGGCAGTCCGTTCATAAATCCGATGAAACCGCATAATCGTTTGTTCTTGAATGACGCAAACTGCTTTTCGTTCATAGCCATGACCTTTGAGAGCATAGGCTCTTTCTTGATAAGCCACGGACTTACTATTATCGCAGAAGTAAAATACTGCGGATATTCCGCACACAGCTTAACGCTAAGCTGAGCACCGAGCGAAAAGCCGACAAGCGTTACCTTTTTGCCGATGTCGGCTATGAAATCCGCAAGCTGTTTTACTGCTGTTTCGGTATCGAAAATCTCATCTGCGGCATCTCCGTAGCCCATGATATGCGGAATAATAAGATGATATTTTTCGGCAAGCGGATATTGCCTGCCGAAGCTGTGGACAAAGTTTGCCCCGTGCAGAAAGACGATCGTCTTATCGTTTTCTTTGCCGTATTCATAATAGTGCATACATTTTCCTCCGTGATTTTTCTTGTTGCTGTAATTATAGCACGGGTGAGGGGGATAGTCAAACAAAAAAGCCGTGCGGTTATGCACGGCTCCAGTTTGTAGAAAAAGTCTGTATTTATAAAAATAGAGCAAATTCTCTATCCCTAT
>ERZ779840.2441-NODE-2441-length-16034-cov-9.812504_pt1 | contig 16034 bp, 10 predicted proteins | sample MGYA00511561_ERZ779840 | MGnify/ENA primary metagenome ERZ779840 (study PRJEB29588, sample SAMEA2162036) | human gut metagenome | biome: human gut; feature: human-associated habitat; material: faeces | place: Denmark | collected 2008/2010 ...
TAGTTTAAAATATAACTTTATTAAATCAATAAAAAAAGTATTTTATCATAAAATGTTTAGACAAAATATTATTGATGAAATTATTGATAGAGAAAAAATTATCAATAGTTTAAAGAATGAATTCTCTTTTAATGATTTTCCTCATGCTATTTTAGAGGTAATTTTAAAAAGAATGGCTAGAAATCATTTTTTAATCAGACAGGACAATGAGTTTATATTAAAAAAAGAATTAAAAAATGATTTTGATTTGTTTTCTAATCGTTTGGGACTAGCTAAACAGAACATGACAGAAGTAATTGATTCTTTGTACGAACATTTAAAAAAAGAAAAAATTCATGGAATAACAAAAGAAGAGACAAAATCAGCTTTAGCAAACTTTATTGATTGCTATGGTTATAATACATACAATAATATTTTATCTACAAAAACTATTAATCCTAAGTCTGATTATATCAATTATTGTATTGGTGAATATATTTATGCAGAATCACAAAAAAATTCAGAAGTTTTCAGTCAATTATTAAAAATATTTGAAGGATATATGATAGCAAATGTAATATATATGCAGATTGAAAATGATAATAAATCTACTTTAAAGAATTTAAATTGCTATTTAGATGCTCCGTTTATATTAAGAGTATTGGGTTATAAAACAAAAGAAGAAAACATTTCTGCACAAGAATTGTTTAATTTATTAAAAAAATATAAAGCTAATATATGCTGTTTCCAACATAACTATCAAGAAGTTATAAATATAATGACATATTATAAAAATCATATAGGAACTTATCAAGAATCTACTTTGGAATATTTTGATTTAAAAGAATATACTGAAAGTCAAGTAGATATGGCTATTTCGAATCTTGAGAATAGTTTTAAAGATTTAGGTATAAAAATAGTTGATGCACCAGAATTTACTAAAGATAAATATGCAGATGTCATTGATGTTGCTGGATTAGAAGAAAAATTAAAGATTTATTATAATAATAGGCAAATAAGTTATAGTAAAGATAAAGCTATAAGTAATGATGTGAATTCTGTTTGTGCTATAAATATGTTGAGAAAAAGTAGAAAATTTACAAAATTAGAAAACTGTACACATATTTTTGTAACTACTTTTTATTACTTGAAATATGCTACAAAAGAAGTAATGAAAGAAATTGATGATTTAGAAATTGGATTAGTAATTGACGATTTAGATTTAACAACTTTTCTATGGTTTAAGGATTTTTCAAAAAATGACGAATTACCAAAATTAAGGTTAATTGAAAATGCAATTGCAGCAACTGATCCTAATCCTAAAATAATAGAAAAAGCAAATAAGTATTTGGATGATATAAAAAGGGATAAACTAATAACTGATATTGAAGGAGTAACACAATTATTATCAACAAACTATTTAAAATATTCTTCAAGAGAATACATAAAAATGGTTGAAAATAATCCTGATAATGTTACGAAAGAGAATTTTGAGAAATACTTAAAAAATAAAGACGATGAATTAAGAAGAACAAAAAATGAATTGATTGATACAAAAGAAAGAAGCATAAAAAAAGATGTTAAAATTGAACTTATGAAAAAGAATATATTAAGTAATGCAGAAAATCAAATAAGAGTGAAAACAAAGAGAGCTTTACTTATTGGAAATATAATTTACTATGTAATTATCATTTCTATTGTTATATTTTGCTTTATCATGTCGATAATATCTTATAAAAATAATCAATTTAATATTGTATCAGTAACTATGATGATTTTAGGAATTTTTGGAGTCACAGATACATTAATTCCAAAGGCAAAATTTTCTTATAGATTAGTGAAATATATATGCAAAAAGTATGAAATTAAAGTAACTAAAGAAGAAAATGATAAAGCAAATAAACTAATTGGTGACATTTAAGAGATGACAAAGAGTTTATCTCTCAAAGTCATCTTTTTCTTTGCTTAAATCTAATTCTTCAATGTCATCATCATCTAATACATTATCATCATACATTTCATTAACAACATCAATATATTTATCATCTTTATCATACCAACTATGAAGTTTATCGTGTAAGAAAGATATTAGTTTTTCAAATTTATCTTTCCAATATTCAATAATATTTTTTAAATCGTTGATTTTAGATTTTAAAAATGATATTTCATTATCTTTTTCTTTAATTATATCGTTTAAAGTTTTAACTCTTAAATTAAGTGCTTCGTTATTTTCAGTAAGAGTTTTAATCTTATTATTCTTATCTTTTAATTGATCGTGAGCATTAACTAATGTATTAGATAGAGTTTGTATTTTATCATATTCTTTATTAGTATTATTTACTTGCTCGATAAAGTCGATAAAAGAATCCTTATCTTCTTTTGATAAAATATAATTATCTTTATTTAGTTTTGATGTTTTAAGTTTATCAATTTTATCTTTTATATCTTTAGAGTTTTGTTTTAACTCTGAAGATTTTTTATTAGCTTGTTTTAGGTTTTCGGTATTTTTTTCAATTTGCTTTTTCATTTCTATATAGTTATCCATATCAGATACATAAATATCTCTATTTCTTCCTTTTTGTTTTTGTTTTAAAGTAGAATCTAAACTATATACGTGATTAAATTCTTCAATACATAAAGTTCTCATTTTGTCTTGTAATCTTATTAAAGATTCTTTAGTAAATACATCAGATTTACCAACTTGTTTTTCCATACCATTTTTATTTTTATATTTAATAGGAACACCAACAATATGTAAGTGTGGACTTGTTTCATCATAATGAATTATAGCACTAACTACTTTAAAGTTAGGAACAAGCATTTCTAAATCATCAACTTGTTTTTTATAAACTTCAGACATTTTCTTCTTAAAATCTTCATCTTTAGTATCCCAATATTCTTTATCTCCAAGTTCCAGTATTATTTCACAAGCAAGATCCTTTTTCTCATTGTTAGATACATTATCAAAATAATTATCAATCATACGACTAGGTCTAGTTTGTTTAGAATTATATTCTAGTATTGCTTCTTCAAACTCACTTAAATATAATTCCTTTACATCATCAAGTGGAGAAGAAGTACCTCTAACTATTTCTATTAGCTCTTGATTATCATCATATTTTCTATAATTATGTTTATCTACTTTTGATAATTGTCTTACATTTTGAATAGCATTATTGGGTAAAGATGTTGTTCCACTTAAATTGTTTTTACCATTTTGTTTAGATATGTTTTTTCTATTTTTATCACTACCTAAATGTAATGAATAGGCAAGTTCTGACATAGTTTCCTCCTTTCTAGAAGTGACCACTCAAGTGGTCATTTTGGTCATCCAAAATTTCTAACCCCCTAGGAATTTTGTACGTTCCATACAAAATATCCAGTGGGCTAAGGTTTAACACCTTAGAATCCGTTTACTTTATTTCACAATAACCAAAACTTCGTAATGGCTAAAGTTCATAAAGTTTTTTTTTAATTGCTATCGCCACTTTCATTTACTTCGTAAACAAAACGTGCCACGCATTTTAAAAATCCTCTTCGGTAACATTATCTGGTATTATTTCAAATACATCTCTAATGTTTACCTTTATATCATTCGGGTTATTCTTCGTAGCAAGCATTCCCATTGATAACCAATTTTCATTTTCATTGTTATCTTTTTGTAATGGGAATACTCTAATAGGAACTTCATTTCTTTGAAGTGGTCCTATATCTAATTTTTCAGTTCCTTTATAATAAGTTCCTTTATATAAATTAACCTCATAATATTCATTTAATCTACATAGATGTTGCATTACATCTTTAATAGGTAAGTATTCACTATACCTTATATTTGTATCGACACATATACCATTAAAATCGTATGTAAGAGGTCTTTTCTTATCGATATAACCTTTCTTATATAATTCTTCAAAATCACTATAGAAAGTACTTCTAAAGTTAATTTGCTTAACTTCATATTTGTTTCCTTTAAGTTCAAGTTCTATATCATCAATATATCTCATAACTATATCAGCTCTAGTATCTCGATCTAGTAAATCCCAATTATCATTAAAAGCATAATAAGATATTGGAAGTTTTATTAATAAAATCCATATCTCTTTTTAAGAGTATATCTTCAGTAGTAAAGTTTAATTGTCCTGCTTGTGAGTTTTCTAACAATTTAGAATTAACCATTTCAATTTGATTTTCTATTAATTTAGATTCTTGTTTAAATTCTTCTTCCGTAAATAGTTCATCAATATATGCTTTTCTAATTCTATCTCGTTTATTATTTAAAGATTTTAATTCTTTTTCTAATTGTTCTTTTGGATTATCTATTTTAGATTTTAATACTGGCAAGAAAATTTCATTAACGACATTATCGTATTCTAATATGTCGGCTAGTAAAACTTTTATTTTATCCTCAATTTTATCCTCGTGAATATTGCCTTTACAATTCTCACACCTATAATAGAAATACCATTTATCAGATTTAATCTTATGTGAAGCACCACCAGCAAGTATTCTTCCACATTTAGGACATTTTAATTTTTGTAAAAAGATATAAGTTTGTGTTCTCATATAGTTCTTTTGATTTTTCTTCTTTTGGACTTGACAATTATCCCACATTTCTTTGCTTACTATTGATTCAACAACATCTTTATAAAGAGTAGGATGATTTGTCCTTTTACCATGTACATAATCGCCTTTATAAACTTCATTAGAAATAATTCTTAATATTCCTGTATCTTTCCAATTAGTTTTACCTAAAACTTGTTCTTCATTAAATATGGTTGCTATATTATAATAAGATTTTCCTTCAAAATATAAATTGTATATTCTTATTACAATATCTTTTGTAAGTGGATCAGGAACTAACTTTTTATCAATATGTTTATAACCAAGTGGAGCACGAGCAGGAATATGTCCTTCTTTAATCGCCCCAGATAAACCAAATTTAGTTCTTTCACTTGTTCTTTCTATTTCATTTTGTGAAACTGTTGTTAAAAGTCTAGCAACCATTTTACCACTTGAATTGGTAGTATTAATTTCTTCATTAGCACAATCTAAATAAGCATTGTTTTCCTCAAGAAAGTTCATTATACCTTCTAAATCAAATACCGAACGAGTTAATCTATCTAACTTTAATACAACAATAGTATTACATTTTTTATCTCTTATATCTTGTAATAGTTCTTCAAAGGCAGGTCTAGTATTACCAGTTTTAGCACTAATTCCAGCATCTTTATAAAGTTTATATATTTCATAACCTTTATACTCACACATTGCTCTTAATCGTTTTTCTTGTTCTGGTAAACTAAATCCTTCTCGTGCTTGATCTTCGGTACTAACTCTAATATAAAGACCAGCAATTTTCTTTTCATTATCCATTATCTTCAACTCCTTTTACTAAAAAAGAGGAGACAATAGTATCTAGTAAAGTCTAAATACTACTGACTCCTCATTATAATCAATATTATATAGTTTAATTTTATCTTTGCTTTTTATCATCGGTGTACCTCCATTTCTAGAGAATACCTCTTTCATTGGTTTTATATAATATACTTAAAACATTGATTTGTCAATTCCCTGATTAGGGAATAAGTAGTATTTAGATAGATTTTAAATAATCTTCTAGTTCTGATAATTTTATCTTATTAGATAAATTTTCAATAAATATTTCATTAGAATAATTAAATGCTAGAAATGTAGTATTGTTAATAATTATTCTATGTGGTTCAATATAAGTTAAATTAGTCTTATCAATTTTTCTAATACTACCATTTATAATAGTAGGCTTGTTATTAGTAAAATCACATATAAATTCAATTTTCTTTCTTAACGATTCTTCTAATGATAGTTCTTCTTTAATAATATTTACCATAGTTCCATCCTTTCTTTATAAAGTAGGATAGTCTTTGTATTCTTCCAAGTTGATAACGTGGGAGTTTTAAACACAAAAAAACTAATCCAAATTGGATTAGTCATTTATCAAAACTCGAAAAGTTCGAGCAGATTTCACTATGGAGCGGATGATGGGAATCGAACCCACGTTATCAGCTTGGAAGGCTGAAGCTCTACCATTAAACTACATCCGCATCAGTAGGCATTAACAATATACCATATTTTTAATGCCTTTTTCAAGTACTTTTTATAACTTTTTTTAATTTTTATGTGCTTCTAAGTACTTTCTTACCTCTTCTGCATCATCTAAATGATGTTTTGTATGACCAATAATCTGATAATCTTCATGACCTTTACCTAATATTAATAGAACATCATTCTTACCAATCATATCTAAACCTTTTCTAATAGCAGTTGGTCTATCTATTTCAACCTCATAATTATCTTTTCTAACACCCTTAATAATATCTTCTAATATTGCCTTAGGGTCTTCAGTTCTAGGGTTATCACTTGTAAATATTACATAGTCAGACTTCTCACTCGCAATATTACCCATAATTGGTCTCTTAAGCGGGTCTCTATCTCCACCACAACCAACTATTGTAATAACCTTTCCTTTCTTATTTTCTAAGAAAGCAGAAATAATTTTATCTACAGCGTCTGGAGTATGCGCATAATCAATAACAGCTTCCCCACCATTAACTGAAATCTGTTCACATCTACCTTTAGGAGGATAAATACTCTTAGTAACCTCAGCAATCTCATCAATACTAAAACCCAAATTGTTAAGTAAAGCTAGACATGTCAAATAATTATAAACATTAAACTTACTTCTTAAATTCGTCTCAATCTCATACTTCTTACCATCTACCATAAACGAAATAAGTGTTCCCTTATCCGTTTGACTATAATCTAATATCTTATAATTATCCCCTGAATACCCCAAAGTCTTATAATTTCCAACTTCAAAATACTTACCATAATCATCATCATTATTAACAATAACTAAACCATCTTTTTTAATCTGCTTCAAAATAAGTAACTTAGCATTTAAATAATTCTCCATTGTTTTATGATAATCTAAATGATCTTCCGTTAAATTTGTAAACGCTACTTCACTAAACTCTAATCCTTCTACCCTTTTTTCACATAAAGAATGACTAGAAACCTCCATAACAACATCTGTTACTCCCTGTTCTAAAGCTTCAATAAAATAAGAATATAAATCTAAAATTTCTGGTGTCGTATTATTAAGTTCATACTTTGTATCCCCATAATAGAACCCAATAGTACCCATATAAGCAGCATTAACCCCTAACTTTTTTAAAGCCTGATAAGTCAAAAAACACGTCGTAGTCTTTCCATTAGTCCCCGTAACCCCAATAATTCTTAATTTATTAACCTCATCTTTATAATTATCAACAATATACTTTTGCACCCATTCCTTAGTACTAGGAACAACTAAAGTCTCTACACTATAACTACCATGTTCACAAACAATTTTTGTAGCGCCAGCCTTAATTGCATCTTCAATATAATCATGTCCATCTACTGTAAATCCCTTAATCGCAACAAAAGTATCCCCTGGTTTTACCTTCCTTGAATTAGTCTTAATATTAATCATATACTTCATTCCTTTTCTAGTAATATTCTATCATATATTTATCTAAAGTATTACTAATTTTACATCAAAAAATGTAAAGAAAAAAAGGCTTTACGCCTCAAAATACTGTTGATACCAAACAATAAATGTATATATCGTCCATACTTTCTTATAACAATCTTTCTTACCCTTTTTATGATCTTCTAAAAGCCTCATAATCTTTTTATAGTTAAATAACTCTCTAGCTATCGGTAAATTAAACTTAGTCTTAATCTCTTCATAAAGATCATCATCTCTTATCCATTCTCTTAATGGAACCGGGAAACCTAACTTCTTCTTCTTATATGATTCATTAGGAATCACTCTTTTAGCAGCCATTCTAAGGGCTGGTTTCGTTGTTTCTTCATTAACCTTCGCCCATTGTGGTAATTTCCTTGCCACCTCATAAACACTTTTATCTAAGAAAGGCGTTCTTGCTTCTAATCCAAACATCATAGTAGTTCTGTCAACAGCATGTAAAAAGTCTCTTACTAACCAAAAATAATAGTCAATCGCTTGTCTTTTTACTAAGTTAGAATTATCTTTATAATCTTCATAAAAAGGTGCCACTATATCCTTAGTATCAATTTGATTTTTAAAATTAACTATCCCCTTAGCTTCTTTATCTCTAAATACTCTTCCTAACCCAATACTATATTCTTCTAGTTTTCTACCTCTTCTATATACAAAGTTTAACCCTCTAACCTCTGGAAACAATCCTGCAATATTAGAAGCCAATCTTCTTATTGGATAAGGTATTTTCATATACCACTGATTATCTACTTCTTCACGGTAATTTAAATATCCTCCAAATAATTCATCAGCCCCTTCACCTGAGGTTACAACCTTAACATCTTCACTAGCTATTTGAGCTACAAAGTATAGAGCAATAGCACTAGGATCCGCCAAAGGCTCATCCATATGATACATAATACTTGGTAAAGCCGATACATACTCATCTTTAGTTATCTTCTTTGACTTATTTTCAATTCCAAGTTTATCCGCTAAGTCTTTAGCGTACCCAATCTCATCATACTTAGGGTTATCATACCCTACTGTAAAAGTCTTATCTGGTTTCATTAAAGATACTAAGTAAGAAGAATCTATTCCACTTGATAAGAATGAGCCAACTTCTACATCACTTATTTGATGATATTCCACCGAATCTCTCATTGCTTCATCAATATCTTCAACTATCTTATTCATTTTTTGTTCTGTTTCATTAAATTCTAAGTGAAAATATCTTTCTATTTCTATCTTACCATCTTTATAAGTCAAAGTATGTCCTGGTTCTAAACGATATACTCCTTTAAAAAAGGTTTCTTCCGTTGGTGTCGAATTAAAACATAAATATGCCGATAATATTTCTTTATTTAATTCTTTCTTAAAATCCGGATGATCTAAGAATGCCTTAATCTCACTAGCAAACATTAAAGTATCATTAAACTTTGCATAGTAAAGTGGTTTAATTCCAAAATGATCTCGTGCCATAAACAAAGTTTTGGTATTTTGGTCCCATATTGCAAAGGCAAACATCCCTCTTAAATGTTCAACAACATTTTTACCCCATTCTTCATAGCCATGAATAATAACCTCCGTATCACTTTTATTTTTAAACTTATGACCTTTGCCTTTTAACTCATCCTTTAACTCTACAAAGTTATATATCTCTCCATTAAAAACAATTACAATACTATTATCTTCATTATACATTGGCTGACTACCAGTACTTAAATCAATAATTGACAACCTACGATGTGCCAAAGCCACATCATCATCAATAAAATACCCTTCTCCATCCGGACCACGATACTTAATTCTATCAGCCATTTTCTTTATAACTTCATCTTTATTTTTAATATTTTTATTAACAAATCCTGCTATTCCACACATAATTATCCTCCTAATATTTAATAACTAGCTTAGCGGTATTAAAGAAAGTGCTACTTTTTGTTTATCTTTATCAACATCACAAACATACACCGTTACAATATCGCCAACATTAACAACTTCTTTTGGATCTTTAACGAAAGTCTTAGCCATTTTCGAAATATGTACTAAACCATCATCATGTAGTCCAATATCTACAAAGGCCCCAAAACTAGTAACATTTCTAACTGTTCCTTGTAATTCCATACCAACCTTTAAATCTTTAAGTTCTAGAATATCACTCTTTAAAATAGGAGCTTCTAAACTATCTCTTGGATCAAGTCCTGGCGTACTTAATTCTTTAATAATATCCTCAATTGTAAAAGTATCACTCTCTAACTTCGTACTTAACTCTTTTACATTAGCTTTACTTAAAACATCCTTAAAAGTTGTATTATTAATATCCTTAATATCTAAGTTTAATTCTTTTAACAACCTATTCGTCAACTCATATGACTCTGGATGTATTCCCGTATTATCTAAAGGGTTAACGCCCTTAACCCGTAAAAATCCTACTGCTTGTTCATAAACTTTATCACTAATTCCCTTAACATTCTTTAAATCTTCCCGACTAGTAAAAGCTCTCTCTTCCTTAGCTTTATAAATTTTTTCAATAACACTCTTCGTTAAGCCTGATATATATTTCAAAATAGACTTTGACGCTGTATTGACATTAACTCCCACTTCATTTACAACCTTCGAAACTGTAAAATCTAATGATTCATTAAGTTCTTTTTGATTAACATCATGTTGATATTCCCCAATACCTATTGATTTAGGATCAATTTTAACTAACTCCGAAAGTGGGTCTTGAATACGACGTCCAATTGACACTGCACTACGTTTTTCAACTGTTAAATCAGGAAACTCTTCTTTAGCTAGCGGACTTGCTGAATATACACTAGCACCTGCTTCACTAACAATTACATACTTAACTTTAGTACCTTTAATAACCTCACTAACAAACTTTTCACTCTCACGCGAAGCCGTCCCATTGCCTATCGCAATTAAATCAATATTATATTTATCAATTAATTCCAACATTTTCTTCGCACTACCCGCTTTATCATTGTGCGGTTCATGAGGATATATAACGGCAATTTCAAGTAAAGCTCCACTATAATCTAAAACAGCTAACTTACATCCCGTTCTAAAAGCTGGGTCAAACCCTAAAACCCTTGAATTCTTAACCGGCCTTGTTAAAAGAAGATTTTCTAAATTAGCTTGGAACGTTTCAATCGCTTTTTTACTTGCATTATCCGTTAATTCACTTCTAATCTCTCTTTCAATACTAGGCATAATAAGTCTTTTTAATGAATCTTTAATACTGGCTTTTACAACATCTACAACATAAGATTCTTTATTTTTAATCCATTTATTCTCTTGATTAGCTTGAATATAATCTAAATCATACTCTAATCCTACACTAAGTATTTTCTTTTCTTCTCCTCTATTCATAGCCAAAATATGAAAATGCTTTGCATACTTTATTCTCTCACTAAAATTATAATACATTTCATATAGTTTATTTTCATCTACTGCCTTTGGCTTTAACTTTGAAGTTATTAAACCATTATTATAAACATAATTTCTTATATACTTTCTAGTATTTGCATTATCACTTATCCATTCAGCAATAATATAAGAAGCTCCCTCTAAAGCCTTATCTACATCCATATTATAACCACTTGCTAAAGTCTCCATACTTCCTTTAGTAGGAAAAGCCATAATTTTTTTAGCTAACGGTTCTAACCCCGCTTTAATTGCTTCCGTAGCTTTAGTTTTCTTCTTTTCTTTATATGGTCTATAAACATCTTCAATTTCCGTTAACTTACTACAAGCAAGAACACTATTTCTTATCTCTTCAGTAAGAAGACCTTTCTCATCAATTAATCTTATAACATCTTCTTTACGTTTTAATAAATTCTCTTGATATTTATATTGTTCTTCTATTGCTCTTATTTGATCTTCATTGAGATTTCCCGTACGTTCTTTTCTATATCTTGCTATAAAAGGTATAGTTGCCCCTTCACTAAGTAAGCTTAATACTTCTTCTATTTGTTTAGTACTAATTTTCAAAGTACTAGCTAATTGTTCTATTATGTTATTACTCATTCTTTTACCTCTCTTACACACAATTAATTATATTAAAAAAAGACCTTCAGGTCAATTTTAGTTTTATATTATTTATCCTATATATGTTATTCTAGCATAGCCATTTCCTTTTTTAGCACAATTTTCAGTTGGGGTTTCTTCAGCACACGTTGTAGACACTGTTTTAGTGCTTTCTTCATTACTTTCTGTACAATTATAGCAATACATTGCTTTATTAGTTAATAATGAATTTCCTATATATCCAGATCCTCCAGCTCCGGGAATAGCATCATTAAGGTGATCATTCACATCTGCAATATATCCACCATAGCCACCAAAGTAGCCGCCACCTCCACCGCTAGCGTCATCATCTTTCTTATCCCAATGACCATTCCCGCCACCATTAAAGCCGCCTAAACTGTCAGCAACATTTATTTTTCCATCAGAGCCAAGACCACCAATATATATGTATAACGTTTCATCTTTATTTAAACTTATAAATCCAATTGAATATCCACCATAGCCGCCAATATCTTGATAAGCTCCATTCATTATAGATTTTCCACCTTGAGCACCCCAGGTTTCAAGTTTATAGGTTCCTGTTTTTGGCACAGTAAATACTTGCTCAGCTCCAGTATAATTAAAAATATACTCAGTCTTAAAAACAAAATATACACTACATTTAATCTTTTTTGTAGCATTTTCTATTGTTATTGCCCATTTGTCATTATCCCATGTACCAACTGCTTCGTTATCACATACTATTTTATCTACAACGTAGCCATCGCCTTTACCTGGTATTTCATTTGACCATTCACCATCTATATAACTAGCAATAAAATAATCATTTTTTATAAAAGGTTCAACAGTGGTTTCATACATAGTCATTTCATTACTACTACTAAACTTAGAATATGAAAAATATATAATTCCTAAAATAACTAATACTAAAGTTAGAGTTATGGCATATATTCTAAATATTTTATCTTTATGTTGAGCCCACCAAAGTTTTCTTTTAAAGTTCATTTAGATACACCACCTATCGTGATATATCTAAAGGATATCTTACTTAGTAGTAAAAATACCCCCCCCATTTTGTTTATTTTGTGCAAATAACATAAAATATCCTTCTTTCCAAATGAACTAATAGTTCATATTCTATATACAAAGTATAGCACATTTTATCGTATTTTTGCATGATTTTTAACATATTCAAAAAAAGCCCTAAAAGTAGCCAAAAAATTAACATTTTGCACCTTTTTCTAACGACTTTTGTGTCAAAGTTACACCTTTTTCTAACGACTTTTACATTAAACTTGCACCTTTTTCTAACGACTTTCAAAAAAGACTAACCTTAAATAAGATTAGACTTTTAAATTATTCACTAAATTTTACATTAATAGAAGTAATTTCCGCAATAGTGCCAACCCTCATATTGGGGCCATATAACCCAACACCACTAGTAACCACACTATTCATCTTCCCATACTTCTTTTTACCATATGGATTCTTCCACATTAAACCAACTGTAACATTACCCGGAAACATTTGGCCATCATGCGTATGCCCCGATAAATCTAAATCTACCCCTGCATCATTAAGTTCTTCTAACTGTCTTGGTTGATGGTCAATAACAAATATTGGCTTTGTTTTATCTAAGTCTTTAGTTAACTCATCAGGACTTTTTCTTACATCAATATCTCGTCCTGGTCTTGTTGCATCCGCTCTTCCTATCAAATAAAAGGCATCATCTACCAATACATAATCATCTCTAAGTAACATTACATTACTATCTTTTAAAAGCTCATCCATACGAGTATCACTCATTTTCTTATCATGTTGTTTAAAAGTAAAACCCACCAATGTTTTCTCATAAATATCATGATTACCATAAACAGCATAAATCCCATACTTAGAATTTATACTCTTAAACAACTCTTTTATTTTTTCTGGCTCTCTAATTGCGTCATAGCTATTATCAAAAATATCTCCTGCCATAACCACAATATCAGGGTTTTCCGCATTAATATTATCAACCATTCTTTTAATTTGAGCCGCTCCAATATTATACCCAATATGCAAATCAGCTACTAAAACAACTTTCATATCATTTATATTCTCTACTTTTTTATTTATCAAAACGTCATACTTCGTTGTATGTACAATTCTTGCATTAACCACCCCATAAGTACAAATAAAAACAATAATTGCAATGCAAACTAAACCATTATAAAAATATGCCTTAGCAGTAAATAATCTACTAGTATCATACTTCTTACTCTTTTTCAAAAAAATTCGTATACCATCTGCCACACATATAGTTAAAAAAATATAAAGCATACATCCAAGCCAATAGTTTCCCGTACAAACCAATAATCTTTCTAAATTAGATTTTGGCAATAAAAAACCAATTAATGGTGATATTGCAAATAAAAAATATATAGAAAGCAACATATATTTAAATACTTTGTTCTTAAAATAGTCACTTGTAACATGAAACCATTTAAGTATTCTTCTAAACAAATAATAATTAACTAACAAATATAATGGCGAAAGAAAAATAGATATCATAATCTAACCTCCTCACTATTTACTAAATAAGATTCATAATCAGTTATTCCATGCCCTACATTAGGATGCCTCCTAGAATATCCATTATCTATAATATAAAGACTAATTAAAACTACACAAATTATTACTAACACTTTAAAATCAATCTTTCTTATATAATTATCTAATATTGGTGCTAAAAAATATGTCATAGCAACCCCTCCTAATCCAAATACCAACAACCCCTCTGCACAAACACGACCATTTATATTTAAAAAATACCCAGTATAATCCCACCACTTAGTCCCATTATGAGTAAATTCTAAATAAACACTAGTGTAATATTCAACAATGCCACAAAGTGCCATAGTTAAAAGAAATAATATCCAAGGATTTGTCCTAAAACGATATAACAAAGTCAGTATTAAAACACAACCAGCTCCATATATTGGCAGCCACGGACCATGAAGTACTCCCCTATTAACAAAACTACCATCCGAAATTATATGTAAAATAACTTCCCAAAGCCAACCACCAAACGATAAAATAAAGAACAATAACACTAATGATGGTATAGTATAATGTCTTAAATAATTCAAAGTTTCTAATCTATTCTTTTTCTTCTTCCCTGCAATTGGATAAAGTGCCTCCGGATAACTCTTTCTTTGCATAATATCTAAATATGAATTAATTGAAGCTTGTCTAATTTGTTCTTTTTCTAACATTTCATTTTCTTTCTTACTATACATAGTAATTCCAAAATTATTATCTAAATAACCTTTAAAACCAGTTCTTTCTTCTAACTTAGGAGCTTGCTCCTTCATTTTATTAGTTATATCCAAATAAGTACTTTCTAATTCATTTTTTGAAGCTTTTTTATATAAATATGTGTCAATAAAATATTCATAACCTTCCTTCTTAGAAACTACCCACTCTTCTCTTAATAATGCAAAAAACTCAGTATCAGTTGCCAACTTAAAAGGGTTAGAAAAAAATATCTTACTTAAATTAAATGTTAAAATACCCAATACTTCCCAACCAATAAAACTCATATCTAATAAAAACTTCTTAAATTTATAGCCAGCCATCATATTTCTCGATAACTTTATCGCTTCACCACTAGGAATACTAGGATTTTCAGCCACAATAAAAGGCACTAATTGATAGGAATAATATTTAATGACACCACCTATTATTGTTAAACCCCATAAAAATTGTTGAATAGAAGTCCTAAGTAGGGTAAATGCCGCCATAGTCCACTTCTTTACATAGTATAAAAATAAAAATCTTTCTACTTTAACTTTTTCATAAGTTCTTGCCTCTAAAAACAATCTTCTAATTATAGTACCAAAAACATTTACAATATAAAACCAAATCATACTATAAAAAGCATATATTAAAATTGTTAAAATAATATTTGTAATACTATCTTGTTTAATAATAGAATTAATCAAAGAAAAAAAAGAAAAATATATTTTATTACTTCCTACTGAGTTTAATATCAATGAAAAAACTCCTCTTTGTTTTGTAAAAGCCCCACTTTCAGCAATTTTCTCTCCTGCACTAGCGGCAGTATTTTTGATATTTTCAACTTTATCCTGTACTCCTGGCATTACATATTTAATTTGATTAAACATATCTGTAGTTTCATTTATTGATAAAGACCCTGAAAATTCACTTCCTGCTAAAGCCGCTAATGCACACGCTAAAACCAAAATAACATAATGACTTTTAAATACTTTACGAGCTTTTTCTTTAATCTTTTTAAAGTTTAAGTCCAACACAACATCACTTACTTTCGTTCTTATTTTATCATTTATGTATATTTTTCACAACTAAATTTATACCAAAAAAAATCCAGGATACAATCCCGGACCTTTGCAATATCTTTTAATACCACTATATTAATTTGATATCACGTGAATTAAAATACATCATTTAATTCTTTATTATT
>ERZ779840.2445-NODE-2445-length-16014-cov-5.172755_pt1 | contig 16014 bp, 14 predicted proteins | sample MGYA00511561_ERZ779840 | MGnify/ENA primary metagenome ERZ779840 (study PRJEB29588, sample SAMEA2162036) | human gut metagenome | biome: human gut; feature: human-associated habitat; material: faeces | place: Denmark | collected 2008/2010 ...
TGAAGGTTCTTCAGGTAATCATAGGAAGTCCATGTGGCGCTTGTGCCATTGCGCATGGAAACTCCGACGGGGCTGCCGTTTTCATCATAACTGAAAACAAGTGTATATACGAGCGCCCCGTTAGACTTTTTGTATGTTTCTGCAATTAAAAGCTCTCCGAGCCAGTATGATTCATAATAGCTTCTATCGGTTAATACACGTCTTGTCCGCAATCCATCTGCATTGTAAGAGTAGGCAGTGTTTTCCTGTCCATTTCGGCGCTCAAGTAACTGCCGTCCACTCCAACACATCATATCGCCGTTGTAGTAAATATCCGGGTTCCCGATGGCATCGTAAGTTATTTCCTCGCCGTCATAGCATGTTAACAGGTCGCCCCAATCTGAATCAGTGTATTCATAAGTATGTGTAACGCCGTTACTGGTGGCGGTAAGCAGATTGCCAAAACCATCATAGGTGTAGGTATAGCTTTTTGCGCTGCTTCCGAGGACACCGGGAAGATAGGCTGAGGTAAGCTGATTCAGTTCGTCGTAGGTGTAGCTAGCAGTACGCTTCCCAGCAGCAGCTCCGATTGGTTTGTATTGAAGCTGAGTAATGTTTCCGACGGCATCGTAAGTGTAACTGTAACTTCCAACGACAGCTCTGTTGCCATCCTTGATTAGCTGCTGCGCTGGCAACGCAGTCGTCTGGCCAGATGTACCGGAACAATAGGTGATCTCCTGTGAAAGCAAGCCAATGCTGCATTGTGTTAAGCGGGTGAGCGAATCGTAAGTGTATCGCAGAAGATCACCTGAAAACAGACTTTTTTGCGTCAGAGTTCCATCGGAGATGTTATCTGTGCTGTCTGAATTATAGACATAAGACTCGGAGTACTCACCAATCCCCGGTAGATTGATGCTTAGTCCAGTCAAACGGTTGTTGTCGTCAAGCTGTCTCCATGACTGCTGGGTGAGCGTCGTGCCGTTTTTCAGCGTCGTGCCAACCAGACGGCCCAGCGTGTCGTAGGTATAACCATAGGCCTTGCTGCCGTCCTTGACGGAATGAAGTTGGCCGTCGCCGTTGTAGACGTAGTTGATCTTGCGCGTGGAAGTGCCGGAGACGATTTCCTTCTCGGTCGTGCGGCCAAGGCGGTCATAGGCATAGTTGATATAGTCCCCATTGCCATAGGTCATGCGCGACAGCAGGCCGTTTTTCTGCGCATAGGTATAGCTGGCCAGTGTCCGATCCCCGACCGTCGTGGAGAGTATATTGCCGAAGGTATCATAAGTAAAGCCGTAGCTTTGACTCATGGCTTGGTGGTGATCGCTGCCATAGTGGCCGCTGCGGGCAAGCTCCTCTAGCTGCCCGTGCTCATCATAAGTATAACTGACATCCGCAACGCCGTCAATACCCTGACCGGTCATGCGGCCGGTGGAGAAATCATAGTTCTGATATTTGGTGACGTTCTTTGCATCCGTTATAGCGCTGGGAACGCCCGCGGCCTTGTTCTGATTGGTCGCGTAAGCGTAGGCCGTGCTGTTGCCCCGCGCGTCCGTGGCGGAGGCAAGGAGGTTGCCGCCGCCACGGACGGCACCGGACAGACCCTGACCTACGCCTACGGCACCGCGCTCAGCAAAATGACCGGGCAGGCAACCTCCGTCACGGACGCACAGGGCAACCGGATGCAGTCCGTATACAATGATTTTGGCCTCGTAACGCAGAAAACATTTGCAAATAATGGGAAATTACAGTATACTTATAACAAAGGACTCTTAACGGACGTCACGCGCACGGCGGACGAGGCCGGGCAGAGCATTGCCTGCGATTACGACGCATTCGGCAACCTGACGGCGGTACGCGTTGGCGGCCTGCTGCTGGCAAGCTACCAATACGCCGCAAAGAACGGCCAGCTCACAAAACAGGTCTACGGCAACGGTCAGGAGGTCACCTTCACCTATGACCGCCTCGGCCGGACGAGCACAGCCAGCTACTCCGGCGGCCGCACTCTGACCTACGCCTACAACGGCGACGGCCAGCTCTATTCCATCCGCGACGATGCCGGGACGGAGTCAACCGCAGACGATGTCACCTATTTCTACACCTACGACTCCCTGAAGCGCGCGATTGCCTGCCAGATGTGCCGCGGCGTGGAGCAGGTGCTGTCGGTGCGCTGGGAATACGACGATTCCAGCCGCATCAAGACGCAGGCGTGGCAGATGGGGCAGCAGAGCTATTCCGAGAGCTACACCTACAGCGCCAAGGACGGCAGCCTGACCTCAGTCAGCATGAACGGCGGCAGCTTACAGCTCGGCTATGATGCACTGTCGCGCCTGTCCACGGCAGGCAATGGCGTCTACACCAGAAACTACACCTACCGCGACATTTCCACTAGCCAGACGACCACGCAGGTGGAGAAGCTGCGCTACACGGGTCTTAACGGCGCACTGAGCGGCCTGACCTACAACTACACCTACAATCCGCTCGGCAACATTGCTTCGGTGACGTCCGGCGGCAGCACGTCAAGCTATACCTATGACGCCATGGGGCAGCTCACGGCGGCGAGCCTGCCGGGGATGCAGTACGCCTACACCTACGACGGCGCGGGCAACCTCCAGACCGTCACGCGCGGCGAGACGACCAACACCTATACCTACGGCAACGCCTCGTGGAAGGATCTCCTGACCGCCTTCAATGGGGAAAAGATCGTCTACGAAGGCCAGACGATGGACGAGGACGGCAACGTCACCGGCACGCCGGTGAGCGGCAACCCCATCCGGTACTACAACGGCACGCCGTGGAACTTCTCGTGGGCGGAGGGCCGCAGCCTGAAAACGGCCGAAAGCAGCACGCCGGAGCAAGACATTTCCATGGAATTCTCCTACGATGCCGACGGCCTGCGGATTGAAAAGCACGTCACCAAGACGGTCTATGAGATGACCGCCGACCACACCTATACCGACACGGTCGTCGCCCCGACCTGCACCGAGGCGGGCTATACCCTGCACGAGTGCGAATGCGGTTATAGCTATACCGATACCGAAGTTGAGGCATTGGGGCATAATTACCTGCGCGACAGCGACGGCAACTACGTCTGTACGCGCTGCAGCGATGTGCACCAACACAGCTACACCGATACAGTCGTACCGCCTACCTGCACAGAAGCTGGCTACACCCTCCACGATTGCGCCTGCGGTTACAGCTATCGCGATACCGAAGTCGAGGCATTGGGGCACGACTACGTTGAGAACGAGACCGATGTATTCACCTGCACGCGCTGCGGAGACAGTTACCGGCAGCACACGCACCGCTATACGACCAGCAGAGTGGTTTCCCCGACATGCCTTGAAGCCGGCTACACCGTGCATACTTGTGTCTGCGGCGACAGCTACGAAGATACGCCGACTGCCGCTTTGGGGCACAGCTATAGCAATACGGTCGTAGCGCCCACCTGCACGGAATCCGGCTACACAGTCCACACCTGTACGCGCTGCGAGGATACCTACCATGATACCATTACGGAGGCACTCGGCCACGACTATACGGAGACCGTTGTCGCACCGACTTGTACAGAAATAGGCTATACCCGGAACACCTGCACACGCTGCAACAATGTTATTCGGACAGATTATCATCTGGCGTTGGGCCACGATTATATTGCCGGAGAAACTGTTGAACCCACTTGCACGGAACAAGGATACACGCGAGGCACATGCAGCCGCTGCGGAAAAACGGGGAAGATAAATATCGTTGATGCCTTGGGTCACGATTTCCCCAGCGTCGATCTTGGCCAAATAAGCAGATGCACTCGCTGCGGGAAATCCTTTAGCGAGGTCGCACCTCCTTCCTCTGGGCGCATTGATCCAACAATCCGGCCGAGCGATCCAACAACGCCGATCGTCGATATGGACCTCGAAGAGCCAACAGAGCCGGTAGATGTAGCACAGCTTCTCCACCGTGGGGCTGCAACGGAAATTGAGGAAATCCACCGGTATATCTACGCAGGCGGAAAGCTGTTGCGGGAGACGATCTCTGATGGTACGACGACCAAAACGCTGGACTTCAACTACGACAACGTCGGTATGCCGTACAGCCTGATCTACAGCGACGGCACGACAACAACGACGTATTACTACATTACCAACCTTCAAGACGACGTAATGTACCTGGTCGATGCAAATGGCGTTCAGGTCGCAGCCTATGACTATGACCCCTACGGCAGAATTATCACCGCTACGGGTGCAATGGCTGGGATCAACCCCTTGCGTTACCGTGGCTACTATTACGACACCGAAACCGGCTTCTATTACCTGCAATCCCGCTACTATGACCCTGAAATTTGCAGGTTTATCAACGCGGATAACTATGCAAGCACCGGACAGGGCATCATTGGTTATAACATGTTTGCCTATTGCCTGAACAATCCCATTCTCTGCGCGGACGAGAACGGTAACGCTGCGAATCCGAGGTATGGTATTTCTCTGATTTGCGATGGTAATCCGAACTACGGAGTTTTCGGAGATATAAGCGCCTATCAAGAACTTAGAATGCATCAGGAAACTGGAGTTTACGGTTTCGAAAAAGCAACTACACCCGATAAGCTTACAAGTTCATTTTATTCAAAGTATGAAATTGATATTAGCTATCCTTGGTACGAGAGGCTCTTGAAGAATCCCGTTATTTCTTTCGTTGTCAGTGCCGGTGTCTCGTTTGCACTGTCTCTTTTATTTAACAAATTTGCTATTCCTATCGAGTTTGTACTCTCGTCGGCTCCGGCTGTGCATGACTATTACTATCATGGTGGTAGATATGACATCAATCCTGAGAAATATACCGTCTTTCAACGGATTGACGTTATTCATGTATATCGTTATGATGTAGGAGGGGCTGTATATAAATCTACCGCTGTATCAATTACAAAGTGGTTTTGTCAGCCCAATACAGACAAAATATATCATTGTATTAATTCAGTTACAGAATATGACGATATTATCAAATGGGAATAGCCGTGCGGACAGGGAGGAGCCTCTAATGAAAAATTTCAAAACCGAAGATCATTGTTATCATTGCATTGCAGATTTGAAATCTTTTAACCGTCATAATTTTATTCAGAAAGTCAGTGAATCGTCATATCTGATCGATGCGCGGACAGGGATGGCGCCTGCACTCATTGCAAGAAACTCGTTGTGAGGGGACCTGCCAATCGAATTGCTGACGCTTTTTTAGCTGCGGCGTTTGCGGTCGTTCTATTTTTCGCCTATTGGCTACTTAAGCGATATTCCTACTTCACGATTGTCTTTTCTTCCGTATTTTGTGTCATGTCTGGCATGGCGCTGTGGTGGCTGCGGAAGTTGTTGAATCTAATCCTGCCATGGCGAGCCTTGCGTGAGCCGTTGAATCAAGATTCTCCAGCACAAGAGCTTCTTCTAAAGCGCAACGAGACTATGATTCTAATTTGCTGTGCCAACTTCGGCCGCGTGGTTTTTGAAGCGTTAGTTCTTCTCTTTTTAAAATAACTATTCTCAAAATAGTCTTCTTCTCTTTCTTGCAAGGATCGATCACAACGATTTTTATACAAACGGTTGATGTCGTGTCTTTCCACGCCCCGGCTTGGCGGAGATATCTCCGTCGAGCCGGGAAACGGCAAAACCTACCAGTACATCTACGCAGGCGGCAAGTTGCTGAGAGAAACAGTTTCTGACGGTACGACGACCGAAACGCTCGACTTCAACTACGATAACGCTGGAAATCCGTATAGCCTGATCTATAGCGACGGCACGACAACAACGACGTATTACTACATTACCAACCTTCAAGACGACGTAATGTACCTGGTCGATGCAAATGGCGTTCAGGTCGCAGCCTATGACTATGACCCCTACGGCAGAATTATCACCGCTACGGGTGCAATGGCTGGGATCAACCCCTTGCGTTACCGTGGCTACTATTACGACACCGAAACCGGCTTCTATTACCTGCAATCCCGCTACTATGACCCTGAAATTTGCAGGTTTATCAACGCGGATAACTATGCCAGCACCGGGCAGGGATTATTTGGCTACAACATGTTCTCTTATTGTATTAATGACCCAATAAGAAACATCGATTCTGCTGGCTGCATGGCAGTAGAAGCAGCGGTTACTGCCACCAATTGGTGGAATCCTGCGGGATGGGTTGCTGCTGCAATTTTAGTTGTCGAAGTAGTAGTTCTTGTTGTAACTGTATGTGTAGCGGCAAACGAAACAGCAGAAGCAATAAAGGACAGGGTTGCGGTCACCGAGGATATCCAAGACAGGCGTGACCAAAGCGTTTATGTTCTTACTGATCCAGCAGATGGGAATCAGGTAAAATATGTCGGGCGAACCAATAATCCTGCTCGGCGAGCCAGAGAACATAAAAATTCCAAATCACCTAAATCTGGTTATGAAATGACTGTTGTGGCAACAGGTCTTACTGTACCCGAAGCACAGAAAGCCGAACAAGCGTTGATCTCTGCGTATACCTTGAAGTATTTAGATAACGCCCGCAGGGAAATTGCGGTTGGCAATTTGCAAAAATTTAAGAAAAATATTATCTCTGTGGTTGAACTGTCCAGAGGACTGACAGAGGATGAACTCATGAATTTAATGGGGAGGTAAGCCCAAATGGGAGCATGGGGGACGGCCGTTTTTTCAGATGATCTGGCGCAGGATATTCGTCGGGAATACCATATTATGCTATCGACAGGAAAGACAAACTCTGAAGCCGAGCGCTTGTTAAAAGCACACTATTCTTCCTTATTTAACTGCGCCAATCCGGATGAGGACGTTTTTTGGTTTGCCTTGGCCCTTTGCGAATGGAAAGCCGGAAGACTGAGTGATGAAGCAAAAGCGAAAGCACTTGCAGCATTGGAATCCGGAAACAATCTGGCGCAATGGGAGACCTGCGCCAGTAGACGTGACTACATCAAACGCAAAAACATTCTCTCCGATCTGCATGCTCTATTGCTATCCCCAATGCCTCCCACTAAGAAAATCAGAAAGCCGACAGTACACCATTGCCCTTGGAGTGTCGGCAGCCTACTTGCATATCGGATTGTTTCCAGCGCGCAGCGCCTTGGCGATCACCCGTGCTTCAAAAACTATGTTCTGGTTCGGGTTGTCGGGATAGAGCGCCGTCCAATTTCAAACCTTTTTGACACCGGATACTATGATGAGCTGATGCTGCTTGGCCTCTATAACTGGATGGGCACTTCCATTCCTGACGCAAAAATCGCCGAATCTCTGCAATATATTCCAATCAGAAAAACTCTCCCTGTGGAAAGCCCTAATATGAACGATTCTTTTCTCAGAAATATCGGTGCCTCTTTTGGCAATGAGAGAATTGAAAAATGTGTATATTTTGATTGGGTTCCAACGAAAGCCGAGCGGGGGGATATCACCTATCTGGCTTGTGACGAAAACTTCGAGAATAATCTTCCGGCGTTTTTTGAACCGAAGCCTCAGGCACGTGTATATACTCACTACTTACCCTTTGATATACAGTTAGCCAAACGCTTTGAGATTTGTTGGAAAAGCCGGAGTCAGGCAGAATCTGTGTTGCTTTCTGATTTTTAATCGTAGAGCTGGTATCTCTTTTCTTCCCACACACGCAGCTCTTTTCCCGCAACTGGCCCGGCGGAGATTTCTCCGCCGGGCCGGAAAACGGCAAAACCCACCAGTATATCTACGCGGGCGGGAAGCTGCTGCGGGAAACGATCTCTGATGGTACAACGACCAAAACGCTGGATTTCACTTATGATAACGTCGGCATGCCGTACAGTCTGACCTACAGCGACGGTACGACGATAACGACCTGTTATTACATTATTAACCTCCAAGGCGATGTGATGTACTTAGTTGATGCAAATGGCAACGAAGCCGCTGCCTATGACTACGACCCATACGGCAAGGTAATTACCGCCACCGGCGCAATGGCCGAGATTAATCCTCTCCGTTATCGTGGTTACTATTACGACACCGAAACAGGCTTCTATTATCTCCAGAGCCGTTATTATGACCCCGAGATTTGCAGGTTTATCAATGCAGATAGCTATACAAGCACAGGACGTGGATATCTTGGCTATAATATGTTTGCGTACTGCAATGGCAACCCGGTTGTATATAGCGATCCCAGTGGACATGCTCTTGATCCACGTTTTAGAACAAGTCTTATTTGTGATAGTAGCGGAAAACTGATACTTGACCGAACCAAAGAAGTAATCAATGAGTTGCAACACAATTATGGTAAAGCACTAATATGGAGTGGTAATTCTGACGGAGCATTTAATTTCTATAAATATGTCAAAGATAACGGTGATTGGGACTATAAGAGGCAGATTAAAAAATCTGACTGGATTCCCAGCAACGGTGTCTTCAAGGTTTTTGGAAAAACAATGACGGCGGAAGAACTAGGCAATTTTAACTTTGGTTTTACCGGCACGATTGTTGGTTTCCCGGATAATATATTGCATTGGGGTGCTGGTATAGTCGCCATCAAGAACAATGGAGTGAATTGGAGTGACTGGCGCTATAGTTTCGACTCCAAAGAGGATTATAGGATAATACAACAGGGCATTATTATGGCAAATTACATTACATATCGTGGATATTCTGTTGAGGAGGCGCTAGAAATCGTATGGAAATAAAAGAGACATCCAAACGTGTAATTGTTATTTTATTAACAATTAGTGTTTTTATATTGCTTCCACAAACTCTGTCTGCGTGCCATTTGGCCAAATACTGCTCAACTGCCGAGGATGCTGCGGCGCTTTACTTAAAAAACGAGCAGCTTTTTCTGGACTGCCAAACAGTGCTCGTAGAGAATGCTGAGATTGTAAAGGCTACCTATGTCGAATCACTAGATACTGTTTTTTGTGATCAGCTTTACTTTGAGACAAAGCATCCGGTAGAAAGTGAAAGCCTGACTATCCCTGCTGCGGCAATTAACCGGCTAAATGCGAAGGTTCCTTTGATAAGTGTTTTCGTTGCGAGAGATTTATCAGAGATAACATTCTTGATTAATTCAATGAATTTTCTAAATTCTGCCGTGATAATCTACTCCGCAGACGGTACCTTCCCGGACAAGTATATCGCTGATCTCAAGCAGATCAACGCCAATTGGGCTGCCTATATTACAAACGGTTGATGTCTTGTCTTTCCACACATCCGGCTCGGCGGAGAAATCTCCGCCGAGCCGAGGATCAGTGAACCCACAAGTATATCTATGCTGGAGGCAAGCTGCTGCGGGAAACGATCACCGAGGGTGAAACAACAAAAACACTCGACTTCACCTACGATAACGTCGGTATGCCGTACAGCCTGATCTATAGCGACGGCACGACAACAACGACCTATTATTACATTACCAATCTCCAAGGCGATGTAATGTACCTGGTCGATGCAAACGGCAATGAAGTTGCGGCGTATGATTATGACCCCTACGGAAAAATCATCTCTGCAACCGGCAGCATGGCTGAGATCAACCCTCTCCGCTACCGCGGCTACTATTACGATTCCGAAACAGGCTTCTATTATCTCCAGAGCCGCTACTATGACCCCGAGATTTGCCGGTTCATTAATGCGGACAGCTATGCCAGCACCGGGCGGGGATTCGTAGGCTTCAATATGTTTACATATTGTGCCAACAATCCAATTATTAGCGCAGATACGCGAGGAAAATTCTGGCATATTGTCATTGGTGCGGCCATTGGTGCGGTTGTTAATGCTGTAACAACCGCTATAGATGAGATAAGCAGCAATGGTTTTGATGCATTAAAAAGCGGAAAAACATGGGCAAAAATAGGAGTTTCGGCGGTAACAGGTGCAGTGGTTGGAGGGTTAGCTGCAACAGGTGCAGGAGCCTTGGCTATTGGAGTTGTTAATGGTGTAGCAAGTGGTGTAGAAGAAGCAGCCCATCAGATGATCGACAATGACGGAAAAATTGAGAATTCTGCAAAAATCATTACTAAGTCTGCATGGGGATTTGCAATGGGATATTTATCTGGCGGCGGCGTATCTAAGAAGCTTCACTTTGAGAAAGTCCTTGGAGCATCTTCAACGGTAACTTCAAGATCAATAAACAAGGTTGTAACAAAAGGATTAAGTAACGCCTATAGCTATTATATGAAGAATACATGGACTTTGCAAAGAAGGGTTATCAGTACGCTTTGGAAAGACGGGTTTAAAGATGTTGCTAAAGGAATTCTAAAGGCAATTACAGGTGCTTCTGATTATATTTAGAACTGGAGAATTGTCTATATGCAGTACTTATATTTACTATTCGCGGCATTTCAGCTGCTATCCCTAGTTATGCTACATTCTGCCGCCGGAGATACTGTGAAATATCGGTATAAATTGCAAAAAAGGCACCCGGAGTGTAAGCCGCGGGGGTTTTGGGATTTTATAACATTTCGCTATTATCTCCGTTGTCCAAAAGCAAACAGCATTACCACTTTCCTGTATAAGGTAAACCTGTGCGGTATAGGTTTCTTCGCCTTTTTGATTGGAATTGCAGTGCTTTTTATGACGGTTTCAATTGATCTTAGCCGACACCCTACAGGAATGCTGCAATATTTGCTGTTTTTTCCCATTTTAGTTTCTTGTGGAAATGTTGTTTTGAGCATTATAAATGCCGAACAAAAACTTGGCCTGAAATACTACATTCGGTATTGGGTTCTTGCGGATATTGGTGCTAGTATTATTGCCGCATTAGTATATTTTTTACTAAAGATATGTAAAGCAGTATAGGAGGTGGACTAGTGACATTCGACCGATTTATGAAAGAGTTCTTCGCGGAGGAGCTGAAGGAATTTCCGAATACAGTATATAAAAACGACTGCTGGTATAGCTTCACACCGCAGGGCTTGATGTATCAAGTGTTCGTATTGCGCGACCGCTGTGGTGCGGTTTCTCTTGAGTACGGCATCACGCCACTTATCGCCCCACTTGACAGTATTGCGGGAAACAGTATGAAAAAGCTCGTTTTTGGTCGTCCGTCCAACAAGGCTACATTTGACCATATGAACCTCCATCCGCAAAATGACTATTCATATTATGATTTCCGCACCGGAGCGGTTGAAGAACCACGGAGTGTTAAGATTCTACGAGAATTGCTATCAGAGGTGATTATCCCTTATTTTAGGTCGATACAGACAATTCAGGAAATATACACACATGCGCAAAAGTGTGCAGAGCATCGAATAAAGAATGAGGATTGCCTTTTTGAAGGCGTCCTAGATCAAAAGCCCTATGTCGGGCCATGGCTGTACATGGGATACAGAGCCGGTACTTATATATGCGCTTACTTAAGGAATGCGCAAGAAGGGCTTGCCGGAGTCCGGAAAATACGGGGCTGGTATATTGCAATGCACCGATACACCTACCAGACACACTATCCACAGATTTCGACGGATACTGACCCGAATTATCAGGCCGTTTTAAAGAATTGTGAGAATATCGGCAGAGACTGTGAGCGGTTTCTGCTGCTTCCCGATAAGGAACAGCAACGGCGGCTGCGCGAGATTTTTGAAGAAAATCGCGTAAAAATCCGCGATTTACTGAAGATTGACCCAAAATTTGATGTAGATTTCATCTTCCCGGAGGGGTAGGACAAGCACTGCCGGGCTGCCGCAGACAATGCGACAGCCCGGCAGTAGCAAGACAGTTCCCAGCAGGAGTCGATGCGCCACCGCGGGGCTGCAACGGAAATTGAGGAAATCCACCAGTACATTTACGCGGGCGGGAAACTGCTGCGGGAAACCATTTCTGACGGTACGACTACCAAGACGCTCGATTTCACTTATGATAACGTCGGTATGCCGTACAGCCTGATCTACAGCGACGGCACGACAACAACGACGTATTACTACATTACTAACCTCCAAGGCGACGTAATGTACTTAGTCGATGCTTCCGGCAATGAAGTTGCTGCTTATGATTATGACCCCTACGGCAAAATCATTTCCGCCACCGGTGATCTCGCAGAGATCACCCCGCTGAGATACAGGGGCTATTACTATGACTCCGAAACCGGCTTCTACTACCTGCAATCCCGCTACTATGACCCCGAAATTTGCAGGTTCATCAACGGTGATAAGTACTCCGCAACTGCAACTGGTTTCCTCGGCTACAATATGTTCGCATATTGTAATAACAATCCCATCATTGCCGCTGACTATGATGGCGAATGGCTAAATATTGTAATCGGTGCAGTGGTTGGTGCGGTCATCGGGGCAGCCACTACTGCAATTGATGCATACAAAACTGGCGGTTGGGATGCCTTTTCGAGCGGTAAAACTTGGGCAAAAATGGGAGTTTCTGCTGCTATTGGAGCAGTCAGTGGCGGCGTTGCCGCAACCGGCTTGGGCGTCGTTTTACAAGCAGGAATAAGCGCTACCGCAACCGCAGTAGGGGATATTGCAACACAGATGATTGATAATAATTCATGTAGTCTTAGTCGAGATAATATTGATTATCATCGGGCCTTTATCAAAAAGGGTGGTGAAGCATTTGCACTTTCGGTGGCTGGATCGGTTGCAGGAAACTACATAGGGAAATACGTAACAAAAACAAGCGTTAAATCCGATGAATTGTTTGACCAATATCTATATAAATCTTTTTCCGCATCTCAACGCCAAGCAGTTGGGCGATCTTCGTCTGCGCTTCTTCGTCAGGCGGGAAAATATTTGGCACAAAGCAGACGCTATGACAATATTACTCGTGGTGTTGGCTCTGTTGTTGGCTCACTAATGTCTTTACGTTTATAAATATTATAATGATATATGAAAAATACAATTACATATTATAAATTATTTTTTCCGCTTACCTACGGATATTTGGAACGTTGGTTAGAAAAAATGAGCGAATCAGGAGCGCATTTGGTTAATTATGGCCTTCTTTCCTACCAGTTTGAAATTGGAGCCCCTTCAAAACGGACATATTTTGTATATCAGCACAATTCGTATCCTCGCCATAATGGGGAACGCTTTAATCTTTCCCTCTTATACCCACGTCTTGTCCAAAGCATTGGCCGTTCTAAGCGATATTCCAAACTAAACAGGAACACACATAATAAGCTGTCAAGCAAAGTTATTTTTGAAGTTGATATGCCACGCGCAGCACAGGCATATCACGATGCCGTTTCTGATCGTAACCGACTTTATCGTCTGGAATTTTTCAGAAATCTTGGCATTGGCGCGCTGCTTTTGGCAGTGCTCGCACTATCATTGTTCCTGAAAAAAGAAATAGACTAATTCATTCCTTCGCAACTCTTTGTACCTAGCTTGATGAAATTTTTCATCAAGCTAGGTATATCTGGTGACACGCCGGAGGTGCCGGAAACGCCGCCGACGGAAAACGCACCTCTCCACCGCGGCGAAGTAAAAGAAACCATAACGGAAACCCACCAATATATCTACGCTGGCGGCAAGCTGCTTCGCGAAACAATCTCCGACGGTACGACGACCAAAACGCTGGATTTTAACTATGACAACGTCGGTATGCCGTACAGTCTGATTTATAACAATGGCACGACAACAACGACGTATTACTACATTACTAACCTCCAAGGTGACGTAATGTACTTAGTCGATGCTTCTGGCAATGAGGTCGCGGCGTATGATTATGACCCCTATAGCAAAATCATTACCGCCACAGGCGATCTCGCAGAGATCAACCCGCTGAGATACAGGGGCTATTACTATGACTCCGAAACCGGCTTCTATTATCTCCAGAGTCGTTATTATGACCCCGAAATTTGCAGATTTATTAATGCGGGCAGCTATGTAAGCACCGGTGACGGCTTTACCGGACTTAATATGTTTGCATACTGCAACAATAATCCTGCGAATCGTATTGACCCGGATGGCCATGATTCCTATGTGTGGGAATGGATTACCACAATGTGGTGGCTTTGCCTCGTTGATGGCCCCTATCCGATTACGGACGTAATTTATGGCATAGGTGCAGTAGTTGTTTTGGTGATAGACCACGTAACTACATCTTCAAATAATCGGCGCTTCATGCTGGAATTTGAAGAATATATGGACAATGCTGATACGCAGGAGATAATATTAGAAAGCAAGGCATCTAAAGATAAAAAGAAATCGAAAAAGGACAAAAAGGAAAAATCGGAGAATAATACTCCGAAAAATAATCAAGCGCAAAACAAACAAGTTGAGAGCATTGCTCGTAAACTAAAAATGACAAAAAGTCAGCAGAGGGAACTCCATGATATCATATCGAAGCAAGGATTTTCCTATCAGGAAATTCTGGAGATCGCCTGCGATATTATGGGGGTGTATTTAAAATGACACAAGCGGAGCTGCTGCAAAACGGGATTGGCCGTTGTTTGCAGTTTCTTGGCAGAGCCGGATGGATGATATCAATCACATTATCCGCAAAAACGGAACATGGTTCAGATTATCAGGTTCATATTGACACGTCTATTTCTGTTGTTTTGAATGGTAAGGAATATACATCGTCAAGCGATATAGATGATAGCTTACCCTATGGTGCCTGTACATTTGACAAAAAGATGGCTACTATACTGTCAGCAACGGAACCGTACCGTTTGAGGAGTATTTCTTATGACAAAGCTCATATGTTACACTTATATTTCAGCAATGGGTTAGAGATTCACTCTGTTCCTGCATCATGGGCGCAAGGAGAACTGTGGAGAGTTTTCCGAAGCTGGACAGCGGACATTCACCTAATTGCATATCAAAACAAAATTGTCGAGGAACCATCCGAACTAACCCAGCAGGAATTAGATGCACGGAGGCAATTTTGGCAGAAAAAAATTGCACAGAGAAAAACGGATCATAATAATTCTACTGACGCAACAGGGTAAATTACCTTCCAGAGGTAATTATATTTGCTGCTGCTTCCAAATAGGGAGATGGTAATTCATGACCTTCGATCGTTTTATGAGACAGTTCTTCGCGGAGGAGCTGAAGGAATTTCCGAATACAGTATATAAAAACGACTGCTGGTATAGCTTCACACCGCAGGGCTTAATGCAACAAATATTTGTGTTGCGCGACAGATATGGCATGGTGTCATTATATTATGATTCCTTCCCACTTATCGCTCCGACAGGTCCCATTGCTGGAAACAGTATGAAAAAGTGCATCCTCGGTCGTCCTCGTTATATGGCTGCGGCAGAACACATAAAGCTGCACCCGGAAAATAATGAAGCTGCATATGTTTTTCGTGCAGGCACTGTGGAAAAGGGAAATAACACAAATATTCTTAACGCAATGCTCTCTGAAGTGATTAAACCATACTTCAAAGCAGTTCGCACGATTCAGGAATTGCAGCAGTACTGTCAAAAATGTGTAGAGGACTATAAAAAGACACCACATCTGTATCTTGAGAAATTAGATTTGACACCCTATGCTGGAACGTGGCTATTTACCAGATCGGAAAAGCAGTATCCATGCGTATACTCTTATTTAGGAGAACCAAAAGCGGGAATTGAAGAAATCAAAAAACAGAGGGCTTCGCATATTGCCATAGCACAATACAGCTATCAGATACATAAATCCAATATTCCAGAAAAGGCCGATGCAATATACCAGAACGCTGTGAAAATCTATGGAAGCATTAACAAGGACTATGAACAGTTCCTCCTTCTTCCAATAGTAGAGCAGAAAAAACAGTTGCGCAAAAATTTCGAGGATAATCGCGTAAAAATCCGCGATTTACTGAAGATTGACCCAAAATTTGATGTAGATTTCATCTTCCCGGAGGGGTAGGACAAGCACTGCCGGGCTGCCGCAGACAATGCGACAGCCCGGCAGTAGCAAGACAGTTCCCAGCAGGAGTCGATGCGCCACCGCGGGGCTGCAACGGAAATTGAGGAAATCCACCAGTACATTTACGCGGGCGGGAAACTGCTGCGGGAAACCATTTCTGACGGTACGACTACCAAGACGCTCGATTTCACTTATGATAACGTCGGTATGCCGTACAGCCTGATCTACAGCGACGGCACGACAACAACGACGTATTACTACATTAC
>ERZ779840.2454-NODE-2454-length-15976-cov-26.033038_pt1 | contig 15976 bp, 16 predicted proteins | sample MGYA00511561_ERZ779840 | MGnify/ENA primary metagenome ERZ779840 (study PRJEB29588, sample SAMEA2162036) | human gut metagenome | biome: human gut; feature: human-associated habitat; material: faeces | place: Denmark | collected 2008/2010 ...
CTCTGCAAAACCTTGAACAGCAGAAGCAGGCCGCAGAGGTCGAAGTGGCAAAGCCCTTTGCACAGGAGGAAGAACTGGCCGAAAAGTCTGCCCGCCTTGCTGAATTGAACGCCTTGCTGAACATCGACCGTGACCGCAGTTCCTCGCAGGATGCTCCCGAAGAAACCGAGGAAACCGAAACACCTGCAACTCGTCCGTCTGTGCTGGCTGCACTGGGGGAAAAGACCAATCAGCCGGAGCCTGTCAAACCGTTCCGCAGCTATTATGATAAGGATGGTGATGCACGATGAAAGAAAAGCGGGATGAAACCATCATCCTGCGCTTGAGCAAAACAGAAAAGAACCGTATCTATGAAAAGATGCTCAGCATGGGCATCCGAAGCCTGAGTGCCTATATCCGCAAGATGGCACTGGACGGCTATTGCCTGCACCTCGACTTGAAAGAACTGCAACGCATGGCATATCTCTTGCAGATGTGTAGCAACAATCTGAACCAGTACGCCAAGCGTGCCAACGAGTGCGGCAAGGTCTACGCCGCCGACATGGAAGATCTGCGGCAGCGGCTGGATGAACTGATTGAGATTGGCCGGCAGATTCTTTCCCGGCTGGCTGAACTCTAAAATTTTTCCCCGCAGTTGGAGGACTGCGGGGCTACATAAGGGGGCGACATCCTTGCAATGCAGTGGTTGCCACCTTTATAATAAGGACAAAAGAAGGGCAGGTGCTGGATATGAGGTTTGTTTTTAAGATGATCGTTTTCCCGTTTTGGCTGCTTACAGCTTTCCTTGCGCTGATGCTGAAATGGACGCTGAACCTGTCGGCGTTTGTGCTGGCGCTGCCCATGCTGTATATTTTCGGCTGCGGCCTTTATACGCTGTACTGCCGGGAGTGGCTGCAGTTTTTGATTTTACTGGTGGCAGAGTTTGGATGCTTCCTGCTCATCACCGCCGGAATAGTCATTGTGGAAGCCGTGGAATGGTTCAGTGGCTGGGTTGCAGAATTATAAAATCTTTATGCCGCCATTGTGCGGCATTTTCTTTTTGCCGGGAGGTGGTAGAATTGGCTGCAACACGTTTGATCGCGCTGCACAAAAACAAGGGCAAGTCGGTTGCGGCCTGCCTGAAAAGCCGCACGGACTATGCGCAGAATCCTGACAAAACGAACAAGGGAGAGTTGGTCAGCAGCTATGAGTGCAGCCCATTGACCGCAGACGAAGAATTTATGCTCTCCAAACGCCAGTATGAGTTGATGACTGGGCGCAGGCAGAAAAGTGATGTGATTGCCTATCAAATTCGACAGTCTTTCAAACCCGGTGAGATCACCGCCGAAGAAGCCAACAAGGTGGGCTACGAACTGGCAATGCGTTTCACCAAAGGCAAGTATGCGTTTATTGTCGCAACGCATACCGACCGAGAACACATTCATAATCACATTATCTACAACTCCACTGCATTGGACAGCACCCGAAAATTCCGGGATTTTTTGTTGTCCGGGCTGGCGGTGCAGCGATTGAGCGATTTGATTTGTCTGGAACACCAGCTGTCCGTCATTGAAATCAAGCCGTATCGGGAGCGGCAGAAACGCACCCTTTATCCACCCAGAGAAAGCAATCGGGATAAGCTGTGTGCCGTAATCGACAACATCCTGCTGAACGAAAACTCTGTAGACTTTGAATCCTTTCTTCAAAAGCTGGAACAGCAAGGCTATGAAATCAAACGAGGAAAACACACTTCGGTCAAAGGCGCACGGCAGAAACGCTTCATCCGTTTTCGCACTTTGGGCGCAGGATACAGCGAAGATGAAATCAAGGCAGTCATCGCCGGAGAAGCAGAACGCCGCCCACATCAGAAGCAGCCGCCAAAAGAGCAGCCATTTCACCTGTTAGTGGACATTCAGGCAAAACTCTCCGAGGGCAAAGGTGAAGGCTACGCACGGTGGGCAAAGCACTATAATCTGAAAGAGATGTCCAAGACCCTGATTTTCTTACAGGAAAATAAAATCGGCAGCATCGAAGAAATGCGGCAGCGTGTGGATGCCGCTACTGCTCACTATCACGAACTAGGCGATTCCATTAAAGCCGCTGAGAAGCGTTTGGCAGAAATTGCGGTGTTGAAAGCGCACATCATCAACTACGCCAAAACTCGACCAGTCTACGATGCCTACCGAAAGTCAGGGTACAGTAAAAAATTTTTGGAAGCCCACCGGGAGCAGATTACACTGCACAAGGCTGCAAAAGCCGCTTTTGACGAAACGAGTTTGAAAAAGTTGCCAAAGGTAAAAGAACTGGATGCCGAATACGCTGCACTGCTTTCGCAGAAGAAAGCAGCATATCCAGCCTACCGTAAGGCACGGGATGAAATGCAGGAATTGAAAAAAGCACAGAAGAATGTGGAGCTGTTCTTCGCCGAGGAAAAAGACCCCAAGGAAAAATCGCAGACCCGCTAAACAGAAAACACCGAGGATTCTTCCCATTTGGGGGAGAGTCCTCGGTGTTCTTTTTCGTTATCGGAGCATTTGGCACAAATGCGCAGCCTGCATCCGGCGGATGCAGTACACAAAGGGTTTGGGACTATCCCAACAAGCATTTTGCAACGCAAAAATGGCATTTGTATATACGAACGCCCTGCTTGCAGAGTAGCTGCTCCCGTCAATTCCTGCGTCTGAAATTTTCAGATCACTTCAACTTCGCAAGAATCTCGTCCGCGCTCATGCCGCTGGCCAGCAGTTTTTTCAGTACATCTTCTGCTTCTGCCTTTTTAGCAGATTCCGCAGCTTTGGTTTCTGCCTTAATCTTTTTGGCTTCAATCTTGGCAATTTCCTTGTCGATGAACTTCAGCTCTGCCTTCTTCGCTTTCAGGTCAGCTTTCAATGCATCGATATTAGCGGTAATAGATGCAATTTCAGCCATAACGGATTCTTTTGCAGACTGCTTTTCAGTAATCTGTGCAGCAAAGTCAACGGTTGCTTTTACGGTCTTAGGCTTATTCTTGCTTCCTTTGGGACGGGGCATAGGGGACACCTCCAAATATTTTGATGGCTTCAGTATAGCACCCACTATGAATAATCGCAAGGTATCTCCGTCAATGCGAATAAGCAGTTTTTGTTAGCCACCATATTTTGCCATATCACCGTACAACGCAGGGAAAACTTCTTCCCACCGCTGTTCTTCCGCAAAGGCTTCAGCCAATGCCTCACACATATGATAATCATGTTTATCATCCGGAATGACTGCGTAAACTGCCTGCTCAAAAGATGTGTTAGAAACGCTCTCGCCATTTGCAAGCTTCTGGCGACAATCTTCCATCACATCCATAATCGCCTTATATTCGGGTTCTGTCAGTTCGTTTTCAAAAAGTACTCGATCCACAGGACTCTTTGCATAAAGAAGAGTTTCTCTAAATTCAATGTAGTCCAGACGTTCTTCTAAGGTATCGAATGTTCTTTTCATGTTATCCTCCTAATTTTTCTTTACAGGTTGAAAATCATTTTCCCAACATACTCAGCGATTTTCAAATCTTCTTCCGTATTGATGTCAACTGCTTCAAACTTGCTTACTGAATAAATATAGGGTTTTCTTCCGATTCGGCACCTATATTTTTCCAAAGATTCCTTTTTGATACCATACAACCCTGTACTTTCTTCAACAACCGGCAACATATCTTGACTACGCGGCAGAATTCCCGGCCGATAATTGATAGGTGTACCATTTAACCAATAAAAGCCATGATTTTTTGTTGCAGTAAAAACAGAATCATAAACCTCGCTTGCAGTTAGGCGATTAACACATTCCTGAATCGTTTCAGGTTGAAGATATGGAGCTGTTGCAAAGAGCTGGAAATAGTAATCATACTCCGGGCAGAGATTATAATGGTAGACCAGAAGATCATTTCCATTTGCAGTATTCTGTGCCAATTCGGGTTTTCGTTCCAATACATGAAATCCCATTTTGTCAGCATACTCTGCAATTTCGTTACTATTTGTATCAATATAAACGTCATCAAAAACCGCTGCCGTTTTTACATGTTCGCAGATATATTGATAAAGCTTCTTTCCATTCAAAACGCGAAGATTCTTTCCGGGCACTCTTTCCGAGTTCGCTTTAATTGGAATAAAACATGCCGTTTTCATGCTGCCACCTTCCTTTCGGTGCCAGCATATTGCCCTGCGCTTAGACGGAAGCAGTTAGATGCTGCCCCCCCCCGACAATATATGGATCAATCTGAGAAACCGATTCATCCATATCTAGCCAAGCGCGCGCACATGCCAAATCCAGCCCATCATCAATATCAATGCTCGTTCTTTTATCTAAGATGTACCGATAGGGATTGTGCCCGTGAAAATATTTCCACTCAATCATTTTTTCACGCGGAGCAAGTAAAATGCCGTCCGTTACAAAATATAACGGCGGAAGCTGTTGGGATGGAACATGTTTGATTCCAAGTTCATAATTGACGGGGCCGTTATCATCCCACAGATATCGCTTGAATTTTTCCATCGACACCAAGGAGTCATACCCCTGTTCCAATGCCTCATGGTAGAGCTTAATCGCTTCTTTATAGTGCCGTGGAAAAACCAACGGTGCTGTACAAGTAGCCCAGAGAATATCATCACCCGGAACATTTTCGCAAATATGGGCAACGACCTCACCAAATGTTTTGGTCTTTTCATCGCAAAATTCCGGTGCACGTTTATGTGTCAGTACTCCTTGAGAGGAAGCCATGGCAAGCATTAAATCAGAGTCAGAAGATACGACAATATTGGTAATTGCATCCACCTGTTTTAATTGATTGATTTTGTTAATTAAAAGATTTGTTCCTGCAAAGGGTGCAATATTTTTGTTTTTTAATCTACGGCTTCCCTCACGAACGGGAATAATTGCTGTAATGCTCATACAATCCTCCTGCTTTATTTCTTTTTTATAATTCTTTTTGCACTACAAAGCAGTGTATAATACACTTTTCTATAGCACATTAAAACGGCCACCATCGGGATCAGAATCAAGATATAGTGTTTAGAATAAACATATAACCACGCTGTCACACACAACATAAGCCAAACGAAAAAGGATGTAAAAATACTTTTCTTCGGTAACACATCTTGCGTATGACTTGCTCGAATTGCAAAAATCAGAAAACTCGAAAGAGCTGTGGCAATTGTTGCGCCTTGAACACCAAACAATTTTACAAAGACAATGTTCATCACTGTATTTGCAATGGCACTGATCACAGCCGATTCACCCATTGTTTTGGAATCTTTTTTTGCAGAAAGGATTGCTCCCAAATAACCAGAGGCCGTATTGATTACACTGCTGATGATCAAAAAGGGGACATACTTCCATGCAACAAAAAAATCTTTCGCATATAAAATATGGGCCAATATACGCGTTGTCAGTATCAGACCAAGTGCCAAAAACGACATCAAGGCATCCAAAATCTGAAATGTCTCCTGATAGAACGCTTTGGAATCCGCGTTATACTCTTTTACTGCAGAGATCTGCCACGCCTGCAAAAAGAGCTGCTGTATCGTATTGAGAATTGTTGGGATTTTATAAGCAACAGATAAAATACCATTTGCAGAAACGCCAATCAAAAACGACACCACATATTTGTCCGATGCATTATTGATCCACCAGCTGACAGCCGTAAGAACCAGCGGTGCACTGTATTTTAGAACCTCCGCCTGTACCTGTTTGTTGATTTTAAGATGCGTATAATTCCATATTTTCAGCCGAGCTGCCAGATAAATTGCAGGAATCAGTTGGGATGCACAAGAAGCAATAAAGAATCCAGTGACTCCCAGTTTGAAAACCAGAAGAAGCAAAATATTCGTTCCTACCAGACAAATCGTGCTGATAATTCCGGCAATTGCCATTTGTTTCACAGCTTCGCATCCCTTTGCAAACTGCGTCAGAAGAGAATAAAGCAATGTTGAAATAAAATATAAAAGAATCAGCAGTTCTTTTCCCGCAAAAACACTTGTAATTTGAAAAATACTATTAAATGCTAAAATTGCCGCAAATATGAATGTCGCAACTGAAATGCGCCGCAACCCAATCGAAAAAATATCGGCCCGGTCATATCTGGAATCCATGCTGTAACGCATAACACCATCGACAATATTCACTGAAAGAATTGGAATCAGAAGCGAAACAGTTGAAACAGCCAAATCATATGTTCCATATTCTTCTGTCGTCAGAACGCTGGTGTAGAGTGGAACCATCAGGAATGTCAAAATTTTGGTTGAGAAACTGCTGATGGTAAGAATTCCTGTATTTTTTATCAGGTATTTATAGCGATTATCCATCCTGCCACCTTCTCAATCCAAAATTGCATCCAGCGTTTCCGGTGCATCCACATCGGAAAGTTTATCTTTCAAACGGGCTTCGCTTAAAATCTCGTTGATTTTCTTTGTATTGGCCGCAGCGGAAGGATTCCCACTCAAATCGCACAATTTATAGAGGAAATGGATTTTCGGCTTTTTCTCCTGCAACATACTGACACTCAAAACACTTCCAGAATTGACCGTCAAAAAAACATGATTGGAAAAATCACGACCTAGCTGAATTGCTTCCCAAGGAATTGCGGAATTTTTATCCACGTTCAATCCAGCAGAAGCAAATCGTTCAATCGAATCGCGTGGATGCACTTTGACAATCAAATTTTCATTTCCAACCAGCGCGGCTACTTTTTTGATTACTTCAAGTTCACCGACCGGTGCACCGCCCTCAAAATCAAATACACTGGAAAAGAAAATATACTTTTGAGGATAAACCGCCGTTGAAGTATCAAATAACCTTGAAAGAATTTGCGCCGTTTTTCCATCTGCCTCAATTTTGGGAATTTGCATCGGATTCAAATGGCCCTTGTACAGTTCCGGATAAAAGCAATAGAAATTTTGCTGACACTCTAAAAGTGTTTTCTTCCCCAGAATTTTCCGCAGTGGGTTTACGATTTTATCTTTTTTCGCCAGATATTCACCACCTGCATAAGAGAAGATACCCTCTTCAAATCGAGAAATTTTAATTTGAGGATTCTTCTCATAAAGTTCTGCGAAAACAACTTTAAGATTGTCAAACTGATTATAATAGATCAGTTCATCATAAAATTCAGATTCAAATGGATTTCCATAGCCGTCTTTTCCAGTTATCTCACATGAAAAAAGTCTGCGATTTTCATGTGAGTCTATTTTTTGCTCTTTCATTTTCTCAAAAGAACTCCAAAAATAGCACTGTTCTAAAACGCCCCAAGATTTAACTCGCGCTACAATATTTTCCGCATTGCGTGAATGGTCAGAAAACGCCACTGTAACATTTTCATGAAAAAATAGCGTATTTTTTAACTGAATTGCTTCTATCAGTTGAAAATAAGTATTGCAGATAAATATGATTTTTTTCATTATCAGTCCCCGTATCGAAGCTTTCTTCTAATATTTAAAATTTTTGCCGTTTTAGAAATCCCCAGAGTCCTAATCATTCCATACGCAATTTTTTGCTTTACAGTTGCAGTATAGTGCGCAATTCTTTTCTCAGCTTCTAATTTTTTCAAACATTCTTTTTGCTCAGCTACACTACTAAGCATAGTCAGCTTTATCAATGATTCGTAGTATCCCTCTGCCATATTACTGCATAGCAACTTTTTCAAATCTTCTGATATCGGATAATTTTCTATCAATTTGATGTTCTCTACTGAAGCTTCAAATCGATTATTCCATGCTTCGAACGAAACACTTTGGGTAATTTGCCCAACTCTTCCAATTATGTAGGCATATATGTCTTCTGGTAAAATTTTAACCATCCGTGCCTTCAAAAGAATTTTGTATGTCGTAAAAACGTCTTCATATTTCTTTCCTACGGGAAATCTTTCATTCTCCCACAGTTCTCTTCTATATGCATATCGGATGGCCCACCATAAATATCCGCAATCCAACTTTAATACGCTTGTTAAATACTCCTTGCCCGATAAAAATTCTTTAGGAAAAAGCCGGTTCAAATTTATACAATGGCTATACATTTTTTGAGCTAATTCATCACCTACAATGCTGACACCAAATACAACGATGTCCGGTTTCCTAACAACTTGCTCATAAATATGAGAAAGTGCTTCATCATTCAACCAGTAATCATCGCTATCCAAAAAAAGAATATACTCACCATTTGATTTTGCAATTCCAGCATTACGAGCCGCGCTCAAACCAGCATTTTTTTGATGATAAGCTCTAATTCTTGAATCCATAGCCGCATACTTTTCGCAAAGTGCACCAGAATTATCCGTTGAACCATCATCAATTAAAATTATTTCAAAATCCTGATATGTTTGTTTTATAACACTGTCTACACATCGTCCTAAATATTGTTCAACATTGTAAACAGGGATAATCACACTAAATGTCATATCTAGTTGTCTCCGTTTTAAAATTTCATAAAGCGATAAGGAAATACGCCAGACCATTCCGGCCTAAAATAAGCAATCGTCAGGAAAACTATAAGCACTGCACTTTCTATACACAAACGTAAAATTTTCTGTACTTTAACATTGGAAATATCTCTTAAAAACAATGGTGTCCATATCATATACATTGGCGTAAAAAGGACTGCAAGGCGGTTAAATATCTTCATTTGAACTGTTAAGAAGCAACATAAAGTGGCGATTCCCATACAACAGAACAATGTTCCTTTTGTTCTTTCTAGATTGATTTCATCGTCCCGATCCTTTTTCAGGAAAAGACTACCAATTAACCATAGTAATCCATATGTCAATACATTCAGAAATGAACCAAAAAAATTAGAGCTTCCCCAAACAGATGTTTGATAATATAGGTATTGTGGAAACAGTACTACAATCACCTTAAAGATCACACTATAGAATATAAAAGCCCCCAATACAAGCGGTATCCATTTCATCAACCGCGTTTTATAGGATTCATCTGTATTGATTGGAATCAGCAATAATATAAATGCTGAAAATGCCACCGTATGAAAGGATGCAGCTATAAGAACAAAAAGTATGAATTTCAGCCTTTTAGCTTCAATCAATGCATCAATCGCAAAAGTCAAAAATGCAAATGCTAAATATCCGCGCATAATATTCATTGCGTCTGGCATACATAGGAGAATCCACAAGTAGCCACTGATTGCAATATCGCACGAGTATTTATATATAAATCTGCTGATAGCTCCGCAGATAATCAATCCAGATATAGCTAGCAGAAACTGAGGTTCTTTTGTGATATAGCTTAATAGCTTACAAAAAGCAGAAAATCCTACTTCATATCGATATAAAGAAATCTTATTCCATGAAGCTTTAGCAATAGAACGGTAAGCTCCGCAATATACAGGTGTATCAACACCTACATGCTGGTCTCTAAATGCAAACATTAAAAAAGATAAAACAAAAAGGCTCCATGCCATAAATTTTTTATGCTGATTAGAATGTAGCAATCGACCAATAAATAAGTATGAAAATGCTGAAACTAAATATATTGCCATATCATCTTACCCTCGTTCTAAGCACGACCTATAAAAAGAATATAAATAATTCCAACCCATTTCATTGTTATAACAGCTAGATTTCACCTTATCATACGCTTTCAGTTTATCTCTGTCTTTACGATAAGCTGCCAAAATATTGTCTGCCCAAACTTTCGAGGGTTGATTCAAGTCAACTGTCGTCACAATTTCAGTATCAATTATTGCTTCATCAGGGATTTCAGTTGAAATTACACACGGAAGATTACATGCCTGAGCTTCTAAGACACATATTCCAAGACCTTCAAACTTACTTGGCAGGAAAAAAATATCTGCACCTTGAAGAAATTTAGTCACATTTTTTTGTTCACCCCAAAATCGGACAATATTATCTAATCCTTTTTGAACAACATAATTTTTCAAATCTTCCTCTAACGATCCATTGCCAACCCACCAATATTCAATCTGATGGTTCTTTCTATATAAATCACCTATTACATCTACAGCAAAATACGGATTTTTCTGTAGCGCAATGCGCGCAACTGTACAAATCACAATTTTATTTGAAGCGTTATACTTTTTTCTTATACTCTCTCTGCTATACGCATCAAATCGAAATTTTTCAGTATTGATTATATTAGGAATCAAGGTGCATGGTGCATGACCAAACATGGCTGTCGCTGCTTTACTTGAGCAAGCCGCATAATCAGACGCTTGTGCTACTAAGAAAGGCAAAAGCATTCTGTTGCGAATTTCTTTTCCTTTTGTTTCACCGAGTTTAGAATTATGACTATGCAAAATTCTTACTGGAACATTCATGCTCTTGGCAATTTTCATGAGAGGAATTGTAATCAAAAGAGTGTTGTTGTGAACAATATCATATTTTTCCTGCTCGAAAATTTGGCGACACGCAGTACAATGAGCCTGAATTTTCCTTATGGGAGGAAGCGGTAAAATCTTTCCACCATGATTTTTTATTTCATCCGTATATTCTGCTGACATTTTTTGGGGGTAATAAACAGCAAAATCTATCTGAACTTTTTGGGTATCACTTTCCCTTAGATAATTCATTGCAAATGCAGCAACACCATCAGCGGCAGTTAAACGTGTTACCACCATCAAAATTTTTATTTTATTCATTAGACTAATCTTTCCTTTTACAATTTTACGAAAAAATCATCCACTCTCAGATTTACTTTCCTCATTATAAGGTATCCGCTATTTTTAGCTTTTACCCAATCTGATTCTCTTAAAACAGCCGGACTATTTGCTCCAGCAGGGAAGTGGAGATAAGTAAGATAATCGGTCTTATCATCAGCAAAAGGTGACAGCATAACCAATGTCTGAAAAAAGGATTCATCGGGACACACGGTATTGCAATAAAAAGCGTAATACTCTTCATGTTTTGCAAGGTATTCCATAATCCAATCTACTGTATCGCGTCCAAGTGCCCACCATGAACTTCCAAAATAAAACTTGACCGGCAGCTGTTTCCGTTCAAAAAGACGCCATGTCCGGTTATATCCGCCTGTAAGCTCCACCCAGCTTCGTTTGATGACCTTTTGTACGATTCCACGGCCAATTATTTTTTGTGGAAAATAGATTTGGTTTCGCTTGTCTAAATTGTTCTGTTTATGGTCTCCATAATTTTTGCTATTCCAATACTGAATATAATTTTTTCCATCCTGACTCTCGAAAAAGCGGATGATTTCATTCACAGAGTAAATCGGCCAGTCCTGTCCACTAATCAGCCAGTAATAGTCATACCCCCCCAGAAGTAGAAGCTAACAAACGATTTATCGTTGCATCTACCTGTGAAATTTTTGCCCATTCTACTGAAACGCGCTTTTCTTCTGGAAGAACAAAAACATTTTTTCGCCGAAGAATTTTATCTGCAAAATCAGCTTTTTTATCTACATGAACATAGCAGTCAATTTGCGGATGTGCCAGCTTATCTAGCAGAAAATTAACTTGTTGCAGATCTTTATGGCACTGTATCAACACTGCAATTCTCATAATATTTTGTACCCCCGCCTGACGGATGCAAATTTCGATAAATCATTTGGCGCAGTTTATTCGGCATCACGCACACAATTGCATGCGGCATCGCACCCGTGCAAAAATCGGCCAAGCTCGTCCACCCACTCTTATGTACCCACCAATGGAACTGGAGCATAGCTTTTGCATATGCAATTCCACCACGCCGCAGATACATGTCAGCCGGTGTCCGCATATAAAGTAGCACATCGGAAAGATTCTGTGCCTTACAGCCGTTTTGCAGCATCCGAATCCATAAATAGTAATCTTCAAACAGATGATATTTCTCTTGATAACCTCCTGCACGCTCAACCGCACTTTTTTTGAACATCACACAGGGATGATTAAAAGGACACCGTTTCCGAGAGTAACCCACAATATCATCATTGCTGCATGGAACTTTCCGCCCGCCCGTTATTTGGTTTGGACTTGTTACAAATTCCAAAAGCGCGCCGCTTGCTATATCCAGTTCAGGATTCTTCTCGAATAGCTTGACCTGCTTCTCGCAACGATCTGCTGCACTGATATCGTCACTGTCCATCCGGGCCACCAATTCATTTTTACAATGTTTGATGCCTTCGTTGAGCGCGTTGCCCAGTCCTCCATTTTTCGCCAACCGAACAACATTTAGGATGTTTCCCATTTCCTGCTGCTTAGAAGCAATCACAGCATCCAGTTCCGGAGTCAATGCACCATCGCACACCAGCACAAAATCATTCGTTGGAATCGTTTGGTTTTGAATACTTTCTATGGATTGCTTGAGGTATTCCGCGCGCTCCTTGTGATAGACCGACATCAATACGGAATATTGAGCTTTCACGCTAACCAGCATTTTATTATTCCTCTTTTCACATCAAACCACCTCAAATTAACCTCAATGAATCTGAGCCATTTCTTTTTCTTGATTTTTATCCTGCTGGGAATGAGCTGAGTCATTATCCTTTGGAGACTCTTTTATAAAATATTCAATCAACATTACCAAATTTCCAGAAATAAATGCTCCCAAATCAAAGAAAACAGCCATAACTACCGAAAAGACTGCCATTTCTCTATAGCCTGTATATTCTTTCTCAAAATAATTGATGGCTCGTTCCACATCTGTCAGCTCGGCAAAAAGGAGCTTCTGCAACCGGATTGCTTCGCTCGGAATCTCTGTGATTTTGTTGTCTACTGTGCTCTCTTCCGCTTCTGTACCGACTGGCTCATTGGGCAGAAGACTCACGCCGCTTTCCAGCGCATAAAACGCATCATTTCGTGCCGCTATCCATTTGTCCTCTTTGACATACGAAACATTGCCAACACTCTTTTCCTCGTCTTCATCCGAAATCACGACGTAAATGGTTCCAACAGCTTCGTTGTTGAATTGCTCAAGTCCCTGTTCAAGCTCAATGTATTTACGATATTCCTTCAGATTCTCACAGAAATTCTGGACGCTCTCTAATACTTCCGACGGAAGTCCCTGTGCAGATGCCCAGTTGTTAATCTCCGTCAGTAGAGTCTCAACCTCCTTCTTCGCATCGTTCTGTGTACCGCTGGACTCCGCTTTGATTTTAATTTCATTAATTCTTCTCAAAATTGCATCTGCTGACTGAATCGTTGCTGCACTTGAGTTGCTCTGAGATGTTTGCATCATTGCCATATTGTTCTGCTCAATATAGGCGTATGCATTTTCCAGCTTACTCTCTAACTTTCTGAATTTATCTCTCAGTCTATTCCATGAGGTCTCTGTTTTCAAAATATGATCTTTTAGTGCCTGATTCTTAACAGAAAGCCCCTCTATTGTATTGAACACTTCATTCAATGTTCCTTCTGCGTTGGTACTTACTTTTCCATATAAATCGATGTAACAATCCCTTATTACAATGTAGTCTACCTTCGACCATGTCTGACTGTCTTTATTCAAAATCAAATCTAATTTTGATAATACATCGTCTAAATCGTCCGCTTTTCCTTGAAGAATAGCGTTGTTATCCAGAAGTGTATCCATATTTCTTTGATCCCCGGACGATAAATTCGTTACATCTACAAAATCTGTCATTGTTTCAAACGTTATTTTATCCGTTATATTCCGCACGTCTGTCAGGAAGAGTAGCAAATCTGAATTTTTTTGTATTGTATCTGTATCCTGTTGAAGTTGAACTGCCGCTGATAAACCATTGGGATCATTGATTGCAGCTTTCATTGCCGAATAAAGTGCTGTGCCTCTACGTCTGTTTTCACTTTCCAACAGATTTGCGGTCTCTGTAAAATACGTCCGGGCAATCGCTTCATTATTTTCAGTCCGAGTCTTTTCGTACGCCTTTGTAACAATAAACGAGTAACTAAACAGAGATGACATTGTCAAATATCCCGTAGTAATCAGGACCAAAAGACAACTTGTGATTCTTTTGGCTAAGCTTGGCCACTGCAATTCCTTTACTGCAAAAATAAATCGCAAAAGAAAGAAGCTGAGAAACGCCAAAGTCACCTGTACGGCTATGGAGGCCGGATATGCAAGCCACCCACCAAACACGACATCTTTCATACCATTGGCTGTCGTGTAGCAAGAGATTACTGAAAGGATTCCAGCCCCATTTGTCAGTGCTTTTTTGGCATTTTTTAGTATTGAGGAATCGAGCTTGGGTGCACTGACTTTCTGCTCATCCACTATGCCGACTACACACAGAATGCTCCAAATTGCGGCAAAAACAAGCATTGATGCCAGTAGAACAAACGCATCTATTGTTTTTTGGGAGCCTATGTAAAAGATTAGCCCAATGTCAGCAAAGCACAAAACTGCTCTGAGAACAGCCGTAAAAGATTGTTTTCCCAGTATACTGTTTTGAATTTTTTCATTGCAAAGTGATAGGAGTTTTCCACTAAATAACAGGGCTAGAAATATAACGATACTTAGACATTTAAAAAATACATACACTCTCCTTCACCCCTTTTCAAAATCTCTTTTTTAAAACAAGTTATTTTTTGTCGAGATTATCTGTTTTTTTCTCTTCAATTCCAAACACACCTAAAATCGCCTCAATGTAATCGGTTGTTGCAAATCGGATAAGGCCTATTCCCGATTTTAGCAGTCCAAGTGCTATTTTTTGTATATCCGAAAAAAGTGTTTTACACTCTTCTCTTATCTCATTTTCGAGATTATTCGTTTTTTCCGTATCAGACGGAACAGACAACATTATCAGGAACAGCCAGATTACAATAAAAAATATTGCTAGTGCGACCAAGGTATTACTGAAGCCACCCTCAACCATTGTTTCCAAAAGAGAATCGAATGGATTGATTTCTTTCAGCCTTGGTAATGCAATAAAAAATATGATTTCTATTATTACCGCAAGTAATGCTTGCGGATGACCAAATTTCTTACTATTGAGGTATTTACAAATTTTCTGGATAATAATGGCTGCTCCTGCTGCAACAAAAATCACTGTGCTAGCCATCGCAAGCGGTGTGCACTTTTCAACAATTAGTTGGATGGAAGTACTTTCCCGAAACACTTCCTTATAGCCTTTAAAAATCTCAAAGTCCGACAACCAATTACTCTGTAATATTGCAAATATAAATACTGTAAAGATAGGCAATAGCAAAATAAATATTGCTACTCCTATAAGCTTTTCCTGCGAATTTGTTTCCGTTTCCTGTGACTTTTGTGAGTCACTTAGTTCATTGATATTTTCACCGGACGGCGTTCTATCCACCCTCCGATCTATATCGTCAGCGGCGGATACAACCTTTTTCGCATATTTTTCTTCTTGCGCCTGTGAATCTGGATATCTTTTTTCAGTCGGTTTACTTATCGAACGCAAGCCACGATTTTTTGATCTTGTCGGCTGAAAAGTCTTATATATTTTTTGAATAAATGCTGTAGCTACTGCTGCGGCTACGAAGATAAGTCCAACTCCAGCAAGAACTCCAAAGTCCGTTTTTGCAATAGTTTCCAAGGCCCATTGCACTACGCTTGTCAAATCGTCAATATGCTTTTTTATTACATCCATGCTATATATGCCAGAGAGCATAACTAACATGCAGCACACACTCAAGCTTCGTATTTCTCTTACTTGTTTATCTACTTCACTTGATTCATTTTTCAGTAAATAAACGAGATAGGCTACTAAGGCCACCGAACCGATTAGCCAAATGCTTTCTAAGAAATCGTACAGTCCTGCAAAAATGACAGTCAGTACATGCAGTATTCCAAGTTGATTTGTAAGGTAAGACAAGCCATGATATCCCAAAATGGTGACAATTTCAAAAAAAGCCCCAGCAACAAAAAGCATCGTTTTCTTGTCGTATTTGAATTTCATCCTCGCTCAGCCGCCCCTCACAAGTGTAATGTCCCACTACACGTTCTGAAATTCTTTTATCTCTACATCGCAGTTTAATTCTTCCTGTGAAATTAGTTGACTTTCTCTCAACAAAACAATACTCTCTCGCCGGAACTCCGGGTCGATTTTTCCATCTACCACGCCTTTGCGTCCCAGCA
>ERZ779840.2455-NODE-2455-length-15973-cov-5.931713_pt1 | contig 15973 bp, 17 predicted proteins | sample MGYA00511561_ERZ779840 | MGnify/ENA primary metagenome ERZ779840 (study PRJEB29588, sample SAMEA2162036) | human gut metagenome | biome: human gut; feature: human-associated habitat; material: faeces | place: Denmark | collected 2008/2010 ...
CCGTCTGCGGACGGCGGTGCGCCGGGCTACCTGGCTGTCCCTGGCGGGCAGCGCCGCCGGCGTTTTGCTGACGGCGTATCTGGTGTCTCTGGGGAAGTTCGATTTGCTCACCCCCTTGTCCCTGACGGTGTTTTTGCTGCTGTGGACCCTGCCGGTGCTGCTGATGAGCGACTGGACCGGCCGATATTGACACTTGACAGAATAAAGTACCGGGAGGCAGGCTTTTTCCCTGCCCCCCGGTACTTTTTCGCACTGTCCGGGACCAAAAGACTTTTTTTCAAGAAAAATGATTTTTGCGGGACCCCACAAAAATAGGCGACCCTTTTTGCCTACCCCTCCAAAATGTAAGATCTCACAAAATTCTTGTTGTATTACCCATGAAAAAGCGGTATAATTAACACATTGAGTGAGTCTCAATGGTTGACAGATCTTTTATCGGCCCATTCGGGCCGTGTCAACAGCATCAACATAAGGAGTGGAACAAACATGAGCTATTCAGTACAGAACATCCGTAACGTCTGCCTGCTGGGTCACAGCGGCAGCGGTAAGACTTCTCTGGCAGAGAGCCTGCTGTTTATGACCGGCGCCATCGACCGTATGGGCAGAGTCGCGGACGGCAATACCGTTTGTGATTACGATCCCGAAGAGGTCAAGCGCCAGATCTCTCTGTCCACCGCTGTGGCGCCTATCGACTATAAGGGCTGCCGCATCAACGTGCTGGATACTCCGGGCGCATTCGACTTTTCCGGCGAAGTGATGGAGGCTCTCCGGGCCGCCGACGCCGCCATCATCGTGGCCTCCGCCAAGGACGGTGTGTCCGTGGGCGTTGAGAAGGCGTGGAAGTATTGCGAAGAGCGGAATATGCCCCGCTTTATCTATATCTCTAAGATCGACGAGGATCACAGCGACTATAACGCCACCTTTGATGCGCTCCGTGAGCGCTTCGGCAACAAGATCGCTCCCGTTGTAGTGCCTACGCTGGACGAAAACAAGAAGGTCACCGGCCTCATGGACATCCTGAATAAGCGCGCCTATGAGATGCAGGACGGTAAGCGTGTGGAGATCGAGCTGCCTGAGGAAAAGGTGGCTGTCATCAACGAGTTCAACGATGCGCTGAAGGAATCCGTGGCGGAGACCAGCGAGGAATTCATGGAGCGCTTCTTCAACGGCGAGGACTTCACTTACGCTGAAATGGCTCAGGGCCTCCGTCAGGGCGTCCGTGAGCTGAGCGTATTCCCCGTGCTGTGCGGCAGCGCCGTGGCTGATATGGGCACTCTGATGCTGCTGGACAACATCATGGAGCTGCTGCCCTCTCCCGAGCAGGGCAACTATCATAAGGCCACTCTGGCTGACGGCACCACCGAGGAATTCGTGGTGTCCGCCGGTGGTGTGCCCACGGCTTTCGTGTTCAAGACCATTTCTGACCAGTACGGCAAGTACTCCTTCGTGAAGGTCCTCTCCGGCAGCATCACGCCGGATATGACCATGGTCAATGCCCGCACCGGCGACAACGAGAAGCTGGGCCGCCTGTATACCATGCGGGGCAAGAAGGCCACCGAGGTCAAGGAGCTGGTGTGCGGCGATATCGGCGCCATCGCCAAGATGGATAAGGTCAAGACCGGCGATACCCTGTGCGACAGCCGTAAGGTCGTGGCGCTGAAGGGCATCCCCTTCGCTGAACCCTGCTACTCTGTGGCCATCGCCCCCAAGACCCGCGGCCAGGACGATAAGGTGGCTCAGGGCCTGAACCGTCTCAATGAGGAGGACCCCTCCTTCTCCGTGGTCAACAACGCCGAGACCCATCAGATGGTCCTCTCCGGCGCCGGCGATATGCAGGTGGATGTGCTGGTCAGTAAGCTCAAGACCCGCTTCAACGTGGAAGTGGAGCTGAGCCCTGTCCGCGTGGCTTACCGTGAGAAGATCCGCAAGACCGTGCAGAAGCAGGGCCGTCATAAGAAGCAGACCGGCGGCAGCGGCCAGTTCGGTGACGTGTGGATCCGCTTCGAGCCCCAGACCGAGCAGGATGACATGATCTTCGCCGAGGAAGTGTTCGGCGGTTCCGTGCCCAAGAACTATTTCCCCGCTGTGGAAAAGGGCCTGCGGGAGGCCTGCGTCCATGGTCCTCTGGCCGGTTATCCGGTGGTGAATCTGAAGGCCGTTCTGTATGATGGCTCCTATCACCCCGTTGACTCCTCTGAAATCGCATTCAAGACCGCCGCTCAGCTGGCCTACAAGGCCGCTCTGCCTGAGGGTAACCCCTGCCTGATGGAGCCTGTGGGCGAGCTGAAGGTCACCGTGCCTGACAGCTACATGGGCGATGTCATGGGTGACCTGAACAAGCGCCGCGGCCGCGTCATGGGTATGGACCCTGCCGGCAATGGCGAGCAGGTTATCACCGCTGAGGTCCCCATGGGCGAGATGAGCACCTATGCCATCGACCTCCGCTCCATGACCCAATCCCGCGGCACCTTTACCCTGCACTTTGTCCGCTATGAGGATTGCCCTCCCGCGGCGCAGGAGAAGGCGATCGCTGAGGCCAAGGCCCGGAACGAGGAATAAGATCAACCAGTGTGGCCGGGGAAGCGATCGCTTCCCCGGCCGCTGTATTTGTGTGGGATAGTCCCAGGGAAGTTCAATAGCTCTAACAAAGCGTGAACAATTTTAGGTTCTTTTAAAAAGTTGCATTTGCAACTTGCAAATAGAAACGATTCCTGATATACTACACTCACAAAGCAAAAAACGCTCAAGGAAAGAGCGAAGATAAGGTAATTATTTAAGGAGGATACATCTATGAAGAAGTGGGTCTGCAAGGTTTGCGGTTACATTTATGAGGGTCCCGAGGCTCCCGTCGAGTGCCCCGTCTGCCACGCCAAGAATGCATTTGAAGAGGTCAAGGGCGAGCTGAAGCTGGCTGCTGAGCACAAGTTCGGCATCTACGCAGAGACCGTGAAGAACAACGCCGACATCTCCGAGGAGGATAAGAAGTACATCTTCGATCAGCTCATGGCCAACTTTAACGGCGAGTGCAGCGAGGTGGGTATGTATCTGTGCATGGCCCGGATCGCTCACCGCGAGGGCTATCCCGAGATCGGCCTCTACTGGGAGAAGGCCGCTTATGAGGAAGCCGAGCACGCCGCTAAGTTCGCCGAGCTGCTGGGCAGCGACCTGGAGAGCAACATGACCGCCTCCACCGAGAAGAATCTGGCCTGGCGTGTGGACTGCGAGTACGGTGCTACTGCCGGCAAGTTTGAGCTGGCCGCCTGCGCCAAGAAGAACGGTCTGGACGCTATTCACGACACCGTCCATGAGATGGCCCGCGATGAGGCCCGCCACGGTAAGGCTCTGGAGGGTATGCTGAAGCGGTACTTCAACAAGTAAGTTCCGCAAAAACCAAAATCTTTTGAGGGGGAATCGGGAAACCGGTTCCCTCTCTTTTTGCGTCCTCCGCCGGGTGGGGTGGATATTGGAGTGGATGCCGCCGCCCGCTCCCGCCTCCCAAACAGCCAAAAGTGGATATTAGAAAAGTGGATATTGGGATTATACGCTTTCAGGTGTTCAGGAAACCAGATGTTTAAACTAAATTATACATCTTCGCACATCTTTTATCGTCTTTGAAGAACAACGAACAAGTGCGGAACGACTTTGAACTTAAACCGCACATCTTCCAAGAGAAATAAAGAAAAAGAATATGAATTATCTTTATGGGGTGTCCAACAATATTGGACACCCATTTTGCTATAATAAAACCAGAAAGTGAGAGATGAAACAAGACAAAAACCTCACTTAAATAATTAAAGGGTATGGCTCCCGAATAACAGCCACCGTTCCAAAAGGAACAAGAAAGGAAACATTATGAAGAACCTGTTTGCCTACGATTTTACCAACAACACCATCGTCGCTTCCAAGACCACCCTGAAAAAGGCTGGCAACCCCACTACCCCTGAATATAAGGCTCTGATGAAGATGATTGCCGGACAGCCCACCTTCCGTGTGGTTGAAAAGGTTATCAAGGACAACGGGCGTAAGAATACCCACAACGGTTTGACCCTTGAAGTGATGAAGACCCACATCGAGAAGCAGGAAAACAAGAACATCCTGATGGCCGAATTTGAAGAGGCTATGAAGATGGGCAAGAGCAAGTATCCTCTGGCAAAGAAGTGGTTCCTGAACCAGTTCCCCAACTTCAAGATTTCCGAAGGTAAGAAGGCAGTCGGCGATGCCAAGATTGCCAAGGTTAAGGCAAATGCCAAGACAAAGATTGTTTTGGCAAAGACCCACGCCGACAAGAAGGCATCCTAATCAAATCAAAAAATAGATAAAGGAAAGGAATTATGATTATGGCTACCAAGAAGAGCGCAGGCTACCAGATTGATTTTACCGCCAAGACCCTGACTATTACCAAAGAGTTTTCCGACAACGCACAAGACCCTGACTCCAAGGAGTTCGGTATTCTGATGACCCTCCAAAACGCTATCCCCGGCCTGACCGTCATCCGCAAGACCCACAAGACCCCCCGAAAGTATGTTTCCAAGGCCACGGGTGAAGAGTTCAACTGTAATCAGTTTAAGAACCTGACCTTCGACAATATGAAACAATTCATCAATGCTCTGCCTAACCACGATGAACTTTTGAAATCTTTCAAGTTCCTGAAATACTACGGTGGCCTGCCCCAGACCTCTCGCTATCCTGTTGTCCGCCGTTGGTTTGTGGCACAGTTCCCCGAGTTCCGCAAGAACCCCCTCTTCTATCTCTACAATGAGGTTAAGGTGATTGATATTATCCCCCTCATCCAGCAGGCAAAAGAAGAAGCAGCGGAGAAGGCTGCGGAGAAGGCTATGAAGGAAGCCGTGAATCAAGATTAAGTCAATTATTTAACACCAAATATTTTCCCAATTACTGTTAATAGAATGCCTTAAACCGAAGGAGAAGAATTATGCTGGAACTGCGGAAATACCCCAAAGCGGAACTCTCCGCCCTGTTTGGAACACGGGACACCCAAGGGCTGAAAAGGAAGCTGGAACGGTATGGGATTGTCTATGAAGAAACGGGACGAGGCAATACGATGACCTTTGACATCAAGGAGATCACCGACCCTTTCAAAATCTTCTGTATCACCGAATTGGATTTTGACGGCGGAACAGATTTCAAAAAGGTGCGGAACTTCTACTATTACTTCTTCAACGATGAAGAGTTTATGGCAATGCCCGATGAAGTAAAAGAAGTGAGAATGAGGGCGGAGGGAAGACCCGTAGCCCGACAGACGATTGCCAACTATACCTACAAACTCCAAAGCCATAATTTGATTGAACGCAACACCCAAATCTTCATTTACTACTTCGCCTTTAAGCAGACGCAGAGAATGACAGACCGTGCCGAATACCTCCAAGCGTGGCACGAATATTGGGCGGACATCGGCAACGGCTTTTGTTCCTTTGATGCCATCTGTAATATGCGGGAAAAGTATGGCGGAGTGGCAAGAAAGCAGGCAATCCCGGAGATCAACGGTATCTACAATGAAAAAATTGAATATCTGTGTTCTCTCATTCAGGCCAGTTTTGAAAATGAGATGGGGGAATAATTTTAAGTCAGTCATTTAACAGTAATAGTTTTTCTCTATTAGTGTTAAATGACTGACTTAATTGGTCTGTTTTCTTTATTTCCCTTCCTCTATTTTTCATATAATAACAGAAGGAAGAGAAAGAAAACACGACCGAACGGCGAGCCGTTCGGTTTTGTGTTTTCTTTCTCCTTGTGGGTAGGCGTGCGAGCACGCCACCCATCATTTTTTATACAGTGAGGGATTTCTATGAATATACAAGAACAATATTTCAAAGGCGTGCCGGATTACTACCCATCTATGTATTTAGATGGCTATACCCCGCAACAGATTATGTATGCCGTCCGTAATAAAATGATACGGGAATATAAAAAACGCAAAATGGCAACAGTAGAACCCGAAATCACCGAGTTCAAGATCACAAGCGAGGTGAAGGTAAAATGAGCAGCCAAAAGGAACAGGACAAGAAGAAAAAGAAGCGTCAATCCATACTGGAAGCAGAACTTTTCAGAATTATGGAAAAGAGCCTGAAAGCAGCAATGGATTAGGCTCTGGACGATATTTTCAAGGACTGGAAATAATACAAAGCGGTTTTAAGTCATTCATTTAACAGTAATATTATTATTTATTTCTGTTAATACATTGACTTAAAACCGCTTTTTTCGTTTTCTGCCGTCCAACGGGAAAAACTTCCCCTGCCGATCACAGCCAACAAAACCGTCTTCTGGATTGAAAATGCCATTTAGCGGGAGTGATGCCCACGCAAAACCCGGAACGGCATCTTTTGTCCCAGTCTTCCCGGAATATAGCCCCCGGTCATCCGTCCAGAAAAACAAATGATTTCCCGCACACTTTTGGAGCAGAGAAAACCGGGCAGAAGACCGCCGAAAACAGGCTGATTTCGTCCAAGAAACAGATTAGCCCCTTTCCTGAACGCCGTCCTCTTTCACAAACTCAATCAAATCTCCGGGCTGACATTCCAACAGAGAGCAGATTGTGTCAATCGTCTTCCACGACACTAATTCTCCGTGTCGTATTTGTTGGAGGTAAGATTGCCCGATCAACTTCTCTTCACGGATTTTGGTGGATGAATACCCCTTCTTTTTTAGTTCGGCCATTATATCGACCTTGTAGCGGATTGCCATAAAATGAGCCTCCTTTCCCATTGTCCTTATTGTAGCAGAGAATAGCACTAAAAACAAGTGCTAATTTTACACAACAATAGCACTATAAATTAGTGTTATTTGCCAATAGACAGCACTATATATTAGTGCTATAATAAAGACAGTTAAGAGAGATCGGGTGGCTGCGACGGACGGGCCGAGGACGAATCGGATATTCCCTCTATAATCCACCCGATCAAACAAAGAAAAGGAGAAATGAAAAATGAGCAAGAACGAAATGACTTCTATGATTGAGACGATGAACAACTACGACGAGCTGGCTTCCAAGGCAAAGGCCAAGGCCGATGCCATCCGGGAGGCCATCAAGGAAGAGATGGTTCGGCAGAACACCGAAGAACTGGTTGCCGGGGCTTACATCGTCCGTTTCACCAATGTGATCTCCAACCGCTTCGACAGCACCACCTTCAAGCGTCTGTATGCTGACCTCTACAAGGACTTTACAAAGCCCGTCAGCAGTCGCCGTTTCTCCGTATCCTGCTGATAAGAAAAACGCTCCACGGGCCACAAAAAGCCCGTGGAGCAATCCAGAAGGGAGACAGATTAAATGAACCACGGATACGCAAGATGCTCCACCAACGAGAGCAAGCAGGACATTGACCGCCAAGTGCGGGAATTGAAGCAGGCCGGGGCGGAGAGCATCTTTTTAGAATACGAACACGGGGACGCTGCCGTGAAGTGTCAGTTGTCCTCTCTTCTGGAACAGGCACAACCGGGAGACACGATCATTACTTTGGAAGTCTCTCGCCTCGCCAGAAGCACAAAGCAGTTGTGTGAGATCATTGAAATCATCCGCTCCAAGCATCTGCGGCTGGTGATTGTGGGGAGCATTACCGTTGATTGCTCTAACGGTGAGATTGACCCTATGACAAATGCTTTTATTCAAATGTCCGGGGTGTTTGCCGAATTAGAATTGCGTATTATCCGGGAGCGTGTCAGATCGGGGATGGCAAATGCTAAGGCCAAGGGAGCCAAGATCGGCAGACCGCAGGCAACCGCAGACGATATTCCCGCCGTGTTCCTCCGCCATTATCCCGCATACAAAAATAAGCAGTTGAATGTGAGCGAGTTGGCGAGGGTGTGCGATTTGAGCAGAACGACGGTTTATAAATACATTGATCTTCTGGAAGGATAAAGAAACAGGGCAACATTTTCTATTATAAAGGAGCGGGACACATATCCCGCTCCTTTGTGTTTTATAGTTTGTTTCTCAATTCTGTGATCGCATCCAAAATTTCCTGACTGACGGTGACAAACTCAAATACATAGCCTTCTTCCGGGGTTTCCCGAACGATGTTAATGTTTTTGCCATAACCTTCAATCAGATAGACCACAGGCGTTCCATAAGGCAAAACGATAGGAGCGTCACCATCGTAGCACCCTGTATAGGTGAAGATGGTCTTGCGGGTCTTTTCGCCTCTGTTACCTCCGAAGGACTTCAAAACCGCTTCGTTCAAATCGTTGCTCTTGCTGAGATTCAGGGAGAACTCATATCCTCCCGCAAACTGGTTCACATCAAAGGCCAGATAGGTGTCTCCATCTTTGATGTAATTGGCTACATGACCGCCGATTTTCATAGCGCTGGTCATACCAATCATACCAACCTCGTCATAGTCTCCTTCCAGTAAGCAGGCAACTAATCCAGAAGTACCACCGCAGTTTCCCTGATTCTTTGCCAGCGCCACAGTGGGAGAGACATTAAAATGCCAGCCTCCTTCGTTCCCTCGAACGACGAGGTCTCCAGAACTGCGAGAGTAGTCAGACGCTACGATATAATATAGAACATCTTCCAGAGAACGAACATTTTTCTTGACGGTTTCGAGGTCACAGCCAACCAAAGCCCGCGCCTGTTCCCAGGTTAAAGTCAAACCCTTAGAAGTGATGGGAAATTTCGTTTTCGACAAAAAGGCAGATTTGAAGTGTTGAAGGTTCTGCTTCTGCACCGCAGTTTCTGCCGGGATATTTTCCAGTGGGTCTGTTTTCTTTTGGCAAGAAAGGGATTTGTACGAAATGATAGCCACATCGCCGCGCGTAAAAGTAGAGGGATTCTCGTATTGTCCGTTGGTAATTCCTAATTTATCAGAGAGTTTCCAAGAGGAAGAAACCTCAAAATCTTTACCAGATTCATAGCCCAGGGAACGCAAGACAAAGGCAATGTACTGGTTGGCTTTGATGGGATTCGTGCCGCAGTAGGTTGTAGCAGTATAGCCGTTTGTCAGGCCGTTGGTGTAGGCGTAGCCGATGTAAGGCTTCATGCTGTCGGAAACATCTGTAAAGGGGATCTTCCATGTTCCGGCTTTGGCCTCTTCCTCTTTGCCCAACAGACGCACCAACATGATAATGGCCTGATTCCGGGTGGGCGTCTTGTCCAGGTCAAAGATAGGCGTGCCGTCTGGATTGGTGCCAGTTCCTTTGAAAAGCCCCAGTTCATACAGAGCCTCCGCCGCCTCGGTAGCCTCGTCACTTGCGGCAGCCGCAAAAGGAACGAGGCTAATAATCATAACCAGGGTAAGAATGATACACGATAATCTTTTTTTCATGGTGAACCCTCCTATTTTGATATAAACAGTATGATAGCATATTTTCCAAATAATGTCTACTATCGAAGACATAAAACATCTCTTTTTCTCTTAAACTGTTAAAGAAGAAAGAGGTGATTGTGTGCAGTTCGATAACTTTGCTGTTGGAAAGGCTATTAGAGACCTCCGCAAAGAAAAGGGAATTTCCCAAGATGTGTTGAGCGGCTTTGCGGGAATTGCACGCACCCACCTGACAATGATCGAAAATGGGACGAAACAGGCAAATTTTGAAACGCTGTGGAAAATCGCATTGGCTCTTGATATTCGTCCCAGCGAACTGGTCGCCAGGATAGAAGAAGAGATTGAAAATCATACTTGAAGGGCGGGGCATCCTGCCCTTTTTTCTTTCCTGTTGGCGTGGTATAATCGTAAAAACGGCGTGGGAGGATAGTATATGAAAATGGATGATCTCGATTTACAAATCAAATACACCCCCGCCGAGCGTCAATTTCTCCTGTATGAATATTTCCAAAAGCACACAAATAAGGAGCACCCTGTTTCTCGAAAAGAAATATTGGACTATCTTGAAACATTTGAAATCTACATCTCACCGCACACACTATACAGCGACCTTGATGTGTTGCGAGGCACAATGAAACTTGATATTCAGTTCAACGCCCACGCACATCAAGGTGCGGGCGGGTATTGGCTGAATAATCCAAAGTTCAAGCCTCACGAATTGCGGTTGATGGTCGATGGTATCCAGTCCTCAAAGTTTATCCCGCAGAAACAAGCGAGGGTTATTACTCAAAAAATAACTGACCTCGCAGACAACTATACGAAAGCCTCTCTGAACCGACAAGCGTATGTTGCTGGGCGTGTCCGCAGTCTAAATGAAAGCGTTGTGAAAGACGCTGACCATATCCACGAAGCGATTGCCGCAGACCGCAAGATTGCGTTTCGCTATTTCCATTACACCCCCAACAAGGATAATCCGCAAACCTATTCCAAGAGCGGTGAAAGAATTATTGTCAGTCCCTACGCCCTGATGTGGAACGACGGCAATTATTATCTTTATGCCTACGACGGCAAAAAGTTCAGGACATACCGAGTGGATAGAATGGAGGGTATTTCTCGCCCGCTATTGGAAAAACGGGATGGCGGGGATGAATACGACAAGAAAAACCTGACCGACCAAAGGGCAAAAGTATTCAGTATGTATCACGGAGAAGCCTACAATGTGCGGATACGGGTTCATAATCGGCTGGCGGATGCTGTTATAGATCAGTTTGGCAAGGATACAATGATGGTTCCCTATGACGATAGCCATTTCACCATCAATGTGCCTGTTGAGTTAAGTCCGCCATTTTATGCGTGGGTTGCTACTTTTGGAAAATCAATGAAGATATTAAGCCCGGAGCCAGCAGTTGAGGGAATGAAAAAGTTTCTTCAAAAGGCTGCGGAGATGTATCAAGACGAGTAAAGATGAAGGGAAGGTGTTCAATCACCTTCCCTTTTGTTCGTAGATGTAAAAAGATGTTCCAAGATGCTCCTCGCAAATCAAAGACAATTCAAATTGCCCTGTAAAATCTCAATTCCACTTTTGGAAACCGCAATGTAATATCTCTGGGTCGTATGGATGTGTCCGTGTCCCATTTGATTACAGAGCAAGTGCGTGGGAGTATTCATTTCCGCCATTAAGGTTCCGTAAGTATGCCGGAGAAAATGATATTTGAAATTGATGCCTAATTTGGCCTTGATTTCACGGGACGGGTATTTCATAGAATTGACGGTTTGAAGTGTTCCGTCGGGCAGACAATTCACCAAATCCGTAGAGGGGATTTTCCTGCCGTCCAGATCATCAATGAACCGTGTTTTCTGCTTTCGCAGTTCGGCAAACTGCTTTTCGTCTTCCGCCCTCTGTTGGAACTTCTTTTTCAAATGCTCTTGAAGCGTGGGGCAGAGGAAGATCGTCCGTTTGGAATTGCGGGTTTTGGGAGAAACCAATTTGATAAGGCCATCCTGATACTGCATTTGCCTGTCGATGATAATTGTGCCGTTCTCCAAATCGACATTTTCCCATTTCAGGCCAAAGGCTTCATTGATACGCAGACCGCAATAGCGTCCCAACAGGTAAGCGGTCTCTGCGTTTGTGCCTTTGAAATAATCATCCAGAAGAACAAGTTCCTCACGGCTGAACGCCACAATATCGGTATCATCCTCTGTCTTCATCTTTGGCATTTTGATGCGGGTGTCTTTATTTACACAGAGTTTGTTGTAGGTATCTACTTCCAGATAATTGCGGGAATAGGCTTGCCCGAAGATCAGGTAAAACATTTTCAAAAAGGCTTCGGTGTATTGATACGAAAAACCTTCCACATAGTAAAGATCGGAGAGATAATCATTGACCTCCGCCGCCGTGATTTCATCCACGAACCGCTTGCCGTATTTCGCACAAAGGTGATTATTCCAAAGGCTGTCCTGCTTTTGTTTGGTTCGGTAGGCTCTGTCTCTCCTGCCGTTTCCACAGTATTCCTCATACACTTCTTTGAAGGACTTTCTGACTTTTGGAGCGGGCTTCTTGCCCTCCCGCTCCCGCTCGACTGCTTTGTTTCTTGCCCGGATAGCCTCTGTCTTCGTTTTCAGAGGATTGCCAAATTCGTCCTTTGCTTTGCGGACATCCTTCTTTCGCCCATCTGCTGTGATGGTATAGCGGAACGCCCAATTCTTATTTGTCAGTTGATAAACGCCTGTGTCATTAAGTTTAGCCATAGTGTGCCTCCTAAAAGTGGATATTTAAGTGGCACTTTTCTAAAATCGCTTGCTCTTGACTTTGCTATCATTAGGAGTGGAACGGGAGGGGAAAGCATTGAATTTCCTGCGTTTCCCCATAGGATGCGAAGCGTCCTGCCCGTCGGCGAGACAGATGGCCCGCGACGAGGCCCGCCACGGCAAGGCTCTGGAGGGTATGCTGAAGCGTTACTTCAACAAGTAAGTTCCGCAAAAACCAAAATCTTTTGAGGGGGAATCGGGAAACCGGTTCCCTCTCTTTTTGCGTCCTCCGCCGTTGGGATGGAAGTTTCTGTGGAAGTCTATCTCTGTTTTCCTTCTGAAAATGCCATATGTGGAAGTCAGCAATGTGAATGTGTCCTATTTTGCTGTTTTTCTGTCATGTTGACTGATTTGCTCTAACATACTAAAAAGCGGTCCGCAGATGTCTGCGGACCGCTTTTTGACGATATGGACAGTGAACCGTTTGGATGCTGCTTTTATAGCTTTTCCAGCAGATAATCCACGAACTGGGCGCAGGAGGCTCCATCCCGGTGGCCGGTCATGACCACCCGCCGCTCCGTTTCCGTGCAGAGGCGCATAGCGGCGGCGAGCTGATCTGCCTTGTCCGCCATGGCGATGTGCCGCAGCAGCAGCTCTGCCGCCTTCAAAATGCTGGCGGGATTGGCGTAGTCTCCTTCACCATCGGCGATGAGCCGGGGGGCGGTGCCGTGGACGGCCTCGAACATGGCATATTGACTGCCGGTGTTGGCGCTGCCCGCCGTGCCTACGCCGCCCTGAATCTGGGCGGCCTCGTCGGTGATGATGTCGCCGTACAGATTGGGCAGAACGAACACCTGAAACCTGCTCCGGATTTCCGGGTTCACCAGATTGGCGGTCATAATGTCGATGTACCAGTCCTCGGCGGTGATCTCCGGGTAGTCTGCCGCAACCTCATGGCAGATGCGGGTGAACATTCCGTCGGTCTTTTTCATAATGTTGGCCTTGGTGACGATGGCCACATTGGTTTTGCCGTTGGCCCGGGCAAAGTCAAAGGCGGCCTTGGCGATCCGGCGGGTACCGGCGTCTGTGGTGACCTTGAAATCCATGCTCAGCATACCGGGCACCTCAACGCCCCGGCTGCCCAGAGCGTATTCGCCCTCCGTATTCTCCCGGAAGAAGGTCCAGTCGATGCCCAGCTTCGGGACGGATACAGGCCGCACGTTGGCAAACAGGTCCAGCTCCCGCCGCATGGCTACATTGGCGCTTTCCAGCGTACCGCCCTTGGGAGTCTCCGTGGGGCCTTTCAGTAGTACGTCGCAGTCCTTGATGGCGGCCAGCACCTCATCAGGAATGGCTTTGCCCTGGGTAGTGCGGTTTTCAATGGTCAACCCCTCGATGTCCCGCAGCTCCACCCGGCCGACGGCAAGCTCTGCTGCCAGCAGCTTTTCCAACACCCGCCGGGCCTGGGCCATGAGGATGGGACCGATGCCGTCACCGGGGATCAGGCCGATGACGATGCGCTCCATGCGGGAAAAGTCCTTGGCGGGAGATCCTTGGGACATGCGCGCCTGCCGGTTTAACTGCTCAGTCAGTAAGGTACGGAAATGCGCCGCCGCCTGTTCGATATATGTGTTCTGATCCATCAGTCATTGCCTTCTTTCGTGTAATTCAGCAGACCGCCTGCCCGGAGCATCGCTGCCTGCCGCTTGGTGAAGCTGCCGCGGACGGGGATTTCACGGTTTCCGGCGTGAAGCGTCATGGTACCGCTGTCCAGACCGGCGTCGATGCCGGTGAGGGTCAGGGTCTCGCCCTGGGTCAAGGCATCATAGTCATCGGGGTTGGCAAAGGTCAGGGGCAGGATACCGGCATTGATGAGGTTGGCGGCGTGGATACGGGCGAAGCTCTTGGCGATGACTGCCCGGACACCTAAGTACAGGGGCACCAGCGCCGCGTGTTCCCTTGAGGAACCCTGTCCGTAGTTGCTTCCACCTACCAAAATGGTCTCCCCGGCTGCCTTGGCGTTTTGGGCGAACTCCTTGTCGCACACGGCGAAGCAGAACTCCGACAGCTTGGGGATGTTGGAGCGGTAGGGGAGGATCTTGGAGCCGGCAGGCATGATGTGGTCGGTGGTGATGTTGTCCCCGACCTTTAGGGTCAGCTTGGCGGTGATGGCGTCCCCCACAGGCTTGCCCTGAGGGAATTCCTTGATGTTGGGACCGCGAAGCACCTCCAACTGGGCCGCATCCTCCGGGGTGGCAGGGGCCAGCACGGCGCTGTCATCGATGAGAAAGCGGTCCGGCAGATCCACATGGAGAGCGTCCAGCCCCAAATCGCGGGGATCGGTGATCTCGCCGGTGAGGGCGGCGGCCACGGCGGTCTCCGGGGACACCAGATACACCTTGGCATCCGCCGTACCGCTGCGGCCCTCGAAGTTGCGGTTGAAGGTCCGCAGGCTCACACCGCCGGAGTTGGGGGAGAAGCCCATACCGATACAGGGGCCGCAGGCACATTCCAGCAGCCGCGCACCGGAGGCCAGAATATCCGACAGCGCGCCGCAGTTGGCCAGCATGGTCAGGACCTGCCGGGAGCCGGGGGACACGGACATACTGACAGAGGGGGCCACGGTCCTGCCCTTCAGCATAGCGGCGGTTTTCAGCAGATCGTACAGAGAGGAATTGGTGCAGGAGCCGACGCAGACCTGATCCACCTTAACGCCCTTCAGACTGCGGACGGGCACCACCTTATCCGGCATGTGGGGACAGGCAATCAGCGGCTCCAGCGTGTCCAGATCAATGTGGATAATCCGGTCATAGGCCGCATCGGGATCGGCGGAGAGGGGGGTGAAGTCGGCTTCCCGCCCCTGGGCCTTCAAAAAGGCACGGGTTACTTCATCGGAGGGGAAGATGGAGGTAGTAGCCCCCAGCTCTGTACCCATATTGGTGATGGTGGCCCGCTCCGGAACGGACAGTCCGGCGATGCCGGGACCGCCCCATTCCATCACATGACCCACGCCGCCCTTGACGGAGAGGAGCCGCAGGACCTCCAAGCTGATGTCCTTGGCGGTGACGAAGGGGCGCAGCGCACCGGTCAGCTCGACCTTGATGACCCTGGGCATGGTAATGTAGTAGGCTCCGCCGCCCATGGCCACGGCCACGTCCATACCGCCGGCGCCGAAAGCCAGCATCCCGATGCCGCCGCCGGTGGGGGTGTGGCTGTCGGAGCCGATAAGGGTCTTGCCGGGCTTGCCGAAGCGCTCGAGATGTACCTGATGGCAGATACCGTTGCCGGGACGTGAGAACCAGATACCGTGCTTCTTTGCGACAGAACCGATAAATCTGTGGTCGTCGGCATTCTCAAAGCCGCTCTGGAGCGTGTTGTGGTCGATGTATGCCACGGAGCGCTCAGTCTTTACGCGGTCAACGCCCATAGCCTCGAACTGGAGGTAAGCCATTGTACCAGTTGCGTCCTGCGTAAGGGTCTGGTCGATCTTCAGACCGATCTCTGTTCCCTTTACCATCTCGCCGTCGATGATGTGCGCCTTGATGATCTTTTCAGTCAATGTAAGTCCCATATCTTTGCTCCTTGTTTGTTTAGAGTCACCGGGGAGTCCCCGACATAAATATACAATTATATTATATACCACTTTTCATTATCTGTCAAGAATTTCACAATAAAAAATGATGTTGGCATGTGGTCAATACTATGTATCAGCGGAATCCATATGCGCAATTGTGCAAAACATCGGAACAGATACAAAAATCCCGCCGTACAGAGCTGACCCTGATACAGCGGGAATATCTGTGCTATAAATTACTGCTTGTCCTCGATGAACTTTACGATATCGCCGACAGTCTTGATGTTCTCGACCTCTTCATCAGGGATCTCTACATCAAAGCTCTCCTCGATGCTCATTACAAGGTCAACTACGTCCAGTGAGTCAGCGC
>ERZ779840.2465-NODE-2465-length-15933-cov-6.977012_pt1 | contig 15933 bp, 13 predicted proteins | sample MGYA00511561_ERZ779840 | MGnify/ENA primary metagenome ERZ779840 (study PRJEB29588, sample SAMEA2162036) | human gut metagenome | biome: human gut; feature: human-associated habitat; material: faeces | place: Denmark | collected 2008/2010 ...
CGAAGCCATCCGCGCAAGGCAGGACGGCTTTGGGCTGGACGCCGCCGCCGTCTGCCTGACGGACGCCCTGCAGGCGTTGTGCGATTTGACCGGTGAAGACGCGACAGAGGCAACGATTGATGAAGTGTTTGAAACATTCTGCGTGGGCAAGTAAGTAAATAATAAGGAGCCTTCCCCCGAGGAAAAAGCCTTTTGGGGAGAGCCTTCCCCCTCTGGGGGAAGGTGGCCGCAGGCCGGATGAGGGGCGAGTTTCCGGCGGCAACTCGGTAAAGGGACAATAGAGTTAAAGTTGCCCCTCATCAGCCGCTTGCGGGCGGCAGCTTCCCCCAAAGGGGGAAGCCTTTAGAAAGTGGAGGCAAACTATGAAAGGCATCAAAACCATAAATCCGTTACGCAAAAATGCCCGAACCCTCCGCAAAGAAATGACCCGGCAGGAACGGCATCTTTGGTATGACTTTCTGAAAAATCTCCCGCAAACGGTCCACCGTCAAAAAATGATTGGCAATTTTATAGTTGATTTTTATATTCCATCGTGTAAACTGGTAATAGAGCTGGATGGCGCACAGCATACCGAACCGCAGGCTGCCGCGTGCTGCGCTATGGCAACAATGAACTGGATACAAATTTCGCAGGAGTCTGCGAGGATATTCTGCAAAAGATAGGGTAAGAAGGAAAGTATATGGACAAACTAGGAACCTACGACGTCATCGTCATCGGCGCGGGGCACGCCGGTATTGAAGCGGCGCACGCGGCAGCGAAACTGGGGGCAAGGACTGCGGTGTTTACGCTGTCACTGGATTTTATCGGCAATATGCCCTGCAATCCGTCCATCGGCGGCACGGCCAAGGGCCATCTCGTCCGCGAGGTCGATGCCCTGGGCGGGCTGATGGGCATTGCCGCGGACGCCACCTACCTGCAAAGCCGGATGCTGAACCGCGGCAAAGGCCCCGCCGTACACAGCCTGCGCGTACAGACCGACCGCAAGCGCTACCATATCTGGATGAAACACGCGCTGGAAAAGACCGCCAACCTCGATATCCACCAGGGTGAGATCGTCGGCGTGGATGTACAGGACGGCAAGGTCTGCGGTGTGTACACTAATCTGCACGGCTACTACGGCTGCAAGGCCGTCGTCGTGGCCACCGGCACCAACCTGGGCGGCCGCATTTTCGTCGGCGATGCCCACTATGACAGCGGTCCCGACGGCACCCACGCCGCCACCGGGCTGACAAAATGTCTGGTGGCGCACGGCTTCACGCTGCGCCGCTTCAAGACCGGCACGCCCGCCCGCGTCCACCGCCGCAGCATCGACTTCTCGAAGCTCGAATGCCAGCCCGGCGACCCAGACGACGAATTGCAGCCCTTCAGCTTTATGACCCGCGTGCCGATGCACAACAAGGTCAACTGCTACATCGCCTACACGAACCCCGAGACCCACAATGTCATTCTCGACAACCTGCACCGCTCGCCGCTCTACGGCGGCGACATTCAGGGCGTCGGCCCGCGCTACTGCCCTTCGATTGAGGATAAGGTCGTCCGTTTCAAAGAGAAGGAGCGCCACCCGGTCTTTGTGGAGCCCTGCGGCGAGGACACCGAGGAAATGTACCTGCAGGGCCTTTCGTCCAGCCTGCCCGAGGCCGTGCAGAACGAGATGTACCGCACGATCGCCGGGTTTGAAAATCTCGAGATCATGCGCCCGGCCTACGCCATCGAGTATGACTGCGTAGACCCCACCACCCTGAAGCCTACGCTGGAAAGCAAGGTCGTCAGCGGCATCTACGGCGCGGGGCAGTTCAACGGCACCTCCGGTTACGAGGAAGCCGCCGCCCAGGGCCTGCTGGCCGGCTTAAACGCCGCCCGCCATGCGCTGGGCAAAGAAGAACTTGTGCTGGCGCGGCACACAAGCTACCTCGGCACACTGGTCGATGACCTTGTGACGAAGGGCGTGCTGGACCCCTACCGCATGATGACCAGCCGCAGCGAGTACCGCCTGAGCCTGCGCCAAGACAACGCCGACGAGCGCCTGACACCCATTGGCAGGGAATACGGCCTGGTGGACGATGAGCGGTGGGCCATGTTCTGCCATGACCGAGAGGTCAAGCAGACCGAACTGCATCGGTTGGAGACGACAAGCATCAAATTGGCCGACCTGCGCGCGGCTGCCCCCGAAGGTGCCGAGCTGGGCGAGATCGGCGGCACGGCCATCGAGCTGATGCGCCGCCCCTACATCAACTATGAGTTGGTTGCCAAGGTCATCGGCCGTGGCGAGGGTGTGACCACCGCCATGGCCCAGCGCATCGAGACGGAAATACGCTACGCCGGGTACATTGCCCGCGAGGAACGCATTATCCGGGACATCCAGCGGCATGAAAACGTGAAGATCCCCGAGGATTTCGACTATGCGCCCATCGAGACGATGACGCTGGAATCCCGCGAGAAGCTGGCAAAAATCCGCCCCCGTACCTTAGCCCAGGCCGGGCGGATACCCGGGGTATCACCCAGTGATCTGGCGCAGCTGAGTATTGTGATTTTGAAGGATAGTAAATGAGCCTTCCCCCTCTGGGGGAAGGTGCCCGAGGCCCCGCCCGAGGGCGGATGAGGGCCGAGTATATCGATTTCACCCGCAACCGGGCAGCCACATACAGTCTGCCCTCATCAGCCGCCTGCGGGCGGCAGCTTCTCCCAAAGGAAGAAGCCTTTGTGCAAGGAGATGAAAAAATGATTGATAAAAACAGATTAGCCACCAAATGTTCCACATGGAACATCACCCTGACCCCCACCCAGCTGGACTTGCTGGACAAGTACGCCGAGCTGCTGGTCAGCTATAACGAGAAGGTCAATCTGACCGCCATCACCAGCCCCGAGGGCATCGAGGACCGCCACTTTGCGGACAGTCTGCTGTTTGCGGCCCAGCCCGAGGTGCAGGGCAAGATGGTGGACGTCGGCACCGGGGCAGGGTTCCCGGGCATCGTGGCAAAAATCTACAAGCCCGATTTGCAGCTGACCCTGATGGAACCCACCGGCAAGCGGGTGGACTTTTTGAAATACGTCTGTGCTGAACTGGGCCTGACCGGGGTCGAGTTTGCCAAGGAGCGCGCCGAGGAAGCCGCCCGCAAGATCTGGCGTGAGCAGTTCGACATTGCCAGTGCCCGTGCCGTGGCGGCCCTGCCGGTGCTGAGCGAATACTGCCTGCCGCTGGTCAAGGTGGGCGGGCGGTTCATCGCCATGAAGGGCCCCGAAGCCGATGCCGAGGCCAAGGCTGCGGCCAACGCCCTGAAAAAGCTGGGCGGCCGATATGAGGAAACCCGGCAGTTCACCCTGCCGGACGGCAGTGCGCGGGGACTGGTTTTCTGCAAAAAAATATCGCAAACTCCGACGGTTTACCCCCGAAACGGCGGGAAAATCGCAAAGAAACCGTTGTAACACCGCGAAAAACCGGATATCCGGGCGAACGATTTTTCTTTCCCGGGCGTATAAAATATGCTATGCTTTTTGTAGAAAAAAGCATAGCATATTTTTATGGGCCGCTTTTGTAGGGGCCGGGCATACCCGGCTCTCAGCTTTGCGGCAGGCATACAGTAAACCCAGGGGGAGGAACCGAAATTGCCAAAGAATGATATCCAAAAGCAGGGCCGTATTTTAATGCTGCCGGTGGATTGCATCGAGCCGTCGCCCTACCAGGCCCGCACCGCCTTTGATGAGCCGGAAATCGCTGCGCTGGCGGTCAGCATTTTGCAAAACGGTCTGCTGCAGCCCATCAGCGTGCGGCGGGTCGGTATCCGCAAATACCAGCTTGTGGCGGGGGAACGCCGCCTGCGTGCCTGCCGCCTGGCCAAGCTGGACAAGGTTCCTGCGATTCTGGCCGACTACGACGACAGCGAGTCCGCCGCGCTGGGACTTCTCGAAAATCTGCAGCGCAGCCAGTTGGATCCGTTTGACACGGCGCGGGGCATCAAGGAGGTCATCCGCCTGTGGGGCTGCACCCAGGCCGAGGCTGCGCGGCGGCTGGGTTTGAGCCAGCCAGCCCTTGCCAACAAACTGCGGCTGCTGACCCTGACGCCGGAACAGCAGCAGCTTTGCACCGCCAACCACCTGACCGAGCGCCATGCCCGCGCGCTTCTGCGCCTGCCGGATGAGGAAGAGCGCCTGCGCGTGATTGGTCTGATCGTCCAAGGAGAGTGGACGGTCGCAAAAACGGAGCAGTACATCGACGCGCGGCTCACGCCCAAAGTGCCGCAGCGGCGGGAACTCGGCACGTTTGTCCTGCGCGACGTGCGTGTGTTCCTAAACTCCATCGACCATCAGCTTGATCTCGTCCGCGCGGCTGGCGTCAGCGCCAGCCGCGACCGGCAGGAGACAGACCGCGAAATCGTCCTGACCATCCGCATTCCGAAGTCCAACCCACCCGCAGCCGGATAGCACGCCCGGCTGCGGGTTTTGTGCATGGCGCAGCAGGAAAGAACTGCACGGTATGTGCAGTTCTTACGATATGATTTCTGATATTGCGCTCTCTTGACGCTGATATGGCACTTTTGCCAGTTTTTCAGGTGCAGGCTGTCTCGAAATCTAACATTTTTTTAGCGAAAATAAAAACTTTTTAGATTGCAAACCCCCGGAAATATGGTATAGTATGTATTTGTCTGAAGAATCTGAAGGATAAAAAATGACATGGCGGCGGCGCAAAGGGCGACCAGCCGCAACACTGGAAAGGGGTTTACCAAATGTCTCACAAGTACGTCTATCTTTTCTCCGAAGGCAACGGCAAAATGCGCGAGTTGCTCGGCGGCAAGGGCGCAAACCTGGCTGAAATGACCAACCTCGGCATGCCGGTCCCGCAGGGCTTCACCATCACGACCGAAGCCTGCACGCAGTACTATAAGGACGACCACCAGATCAACGCCGAGATCGAGGACGAGATCATGGAGTACGTCGAAAAGCTCGAGGAAATGACTGGCAAGAAGTTCGGTGATCTGTACAACCCGCTGCTTGTCTCCGTCCGTTCCGGCGCACGCGCTTCCATGCCCGGCATGATGGACACCATTCTGAACCTTGGCCTGAACGACGAGGTCGTCGTCGCCTTCGCCAAGAAGACCAACAATCCCCGCTTCGCATATGACTCCTATCGCCGCTTCATCCAGATGTATTCCGATGTCGTCATGGAGGTCGGCAAGAAGTATTTTGAGCAGCTGATCGACGAGATGAAGGAAAAGAAGGGCGTGAAGCTCGACACCGAACTCGACGCCAATGATCTCAAGGAACTGGCCGAGAAGTTCAAGGCTGAATACAAGGACAAGCTGGGCGAGGAATTCCCGCAGGATCCGAAGATGCAGCTGATGGGCGCCATCAAGGCCGTTTTCCGCTCCTGGGACAACCCCCGCGCGATCTACTACCGCCGCATGAACGATATTCCCTCCGATTGGGGCACTGCTGTCAACGTCCAGTCCATGGTCTTCGGCAATACCGGCGATACCTCCGGCACAGGCGTCGCGTTTACCCGTAACCCCGCGACCGGCGAAAAGAAGCTGTTCGGCGAGTTCCTGATGAACGCGCAGGGCGAAGACGTCGTTGCCGGCGTCCGTACCCCGCAGACCATCGACCAGCTGGCCGAGGTCATGCCTGAGGCATACAAGCAGTTTACCGATATCTGCGCTAAACTCGAATACCATTACCGCGACATGCAGGACATGGAGTTCACCATTGAGGACAAGAAACTCTACATGCTCCAGACCCGCAACGGTAAGCGCACGGCTGCCGCCGCGATGAAGATCGCCTGCGATCTCGTTGACGAGGGTATGATTACCGAGGAAGAGGCTGTCGCCATGATCGACCCGAAGAGCCTCGATTCTCTCCTGCACCCGACGTTTGACCCCGCCGCTCTGAAGAAGGCCAAGGTCGTCGGCACGGGCCTCGCCGCATCCCCGGGCGCTGCCTGCGGCCAGATCGTCTTCTCCGCCGAGACGGCGACCGACTGGGCCAAGAACGGCAAGAAGGTCGTGCTTGTCCGTCTGGAAACTTCCCCCGAGGATATCGAGGGCATGCACTACGCGCAGGGCGTTCTGACCGTCCGCGGCGGCATGACCTCTCACGCGGCTGTTGTCGCCCGCGGCATGGGCACCTGCTGCGTCTCCGGCTGCGGCGCCATCAAGATGAACGAGGAAGCCAAGACCTTTGAACTGGCCGGCAAGACCTATAAGGAAAGCGACTGGATCTCCATCGACGGTTCCACCGGCAATATCTACGGCGAAAAGATCAAGACTGCTGCGGCAAGCATCTCCGGCGATTTCGACCGCCTGATGACCTGGGCTGATAAATTCCGCCGTCTGCAGGTCCGCACAAATGCCGACACCCCGCACGATGCACAGCAAGCTGCCGCCTTCGGCGCCGAGGGCATCGGACTGTGCCGTACCGAGCATATGTTCTTCGAGGCTGACCGCATCAAGGCGATGCGCGAGATGATCGTCTCCGAGACGTCTGAGCAGCGTGAAAGAGCGCTTGCCAAGCTGGAGCCGATTCAGCAGGCTGACTTTGAGGCCATCTATGAGGCCATGAAGGGCCGCCCGGTTACCATCCGTCTGCTCGATCCGCCCCTGCATGAGTTCGTTCCGACCGATCCGAAGGACATTGAGGAACTGGCCAAGGAAATGAACCTGAGCGTCGAGCATCTGAAGCAGGTCATCTCCTCCCTGCATGAATTCAACCCCATGATGGGCCACCGCGGCTGCCGTCTGGACGTCACCTTCCCGGAGATCGCCAAGATGCAAACCGCCGCGATCATCAAGGCCGCACTGGCTGTCCGCAGCCGCCGTCCGGCATGGAAGATCACACCGGAAATCATGGTTCCGCTGGTCGGCGAAGAGAAGGAACTGGCCTTCGTCAAGTCCGTCATCGACAAGACCGCGAAGAAGATCATCAAGGAAGCCGGCTCCGACATGACCTACAAGGTCGGCACCATGATCGAGATCCCGCGCGCCGCGCTGACTGCCGATGCCATTGCCAACGAGGCAGAGTTCTTCTCCTTCGGCACAAATGATCTGACGCAGATGACCTTTGGCTTCTCCCGCGACGACGCCGGTAAGTTCCTTGCCTCCTACTATGACCGCAAGATCTATGAGTCCGATCCGTTCTCCAAGCTGGACCAGGCCGGCGTTGGCCGCCTTGTCAAGATGGCAGCGGAACTGGGCCGTCAGACCCGCCCGGACATCAAGCTTGGCATCTGCGGCGAGCAAGGCGGCGACCCGTCCACGGTCGAATTCTGCCACAAGATTGGCCTGACGTACGTCTCCTGCAGCCCGTTCCGCGTCCCCATCGCAAGACTTGCCGCTGCGCAGGCCGCGATCAAGGACAAGAAGTAAGCTGTCTGTTCCCGAACAGAGCATTGCTCCGATAAAAATGACCGCCGCCGGACAATCCGGCGGCGGTATTTCTGTCATTTCACAAATTTATCGATCGCTTGACACAGGGCGTCGAGGGCCTGTTCGTCGTCGTGCTCTACAGCATCGACAATGCAGTGCTGGATATGATCCTGCAGAATCACCTTGCCGATGTTTGTGATCGCTGCGCGCACGGCAGCGATCTGGATGAGAACTTCGCTGCAGTCCCGGCCGTCGGCGACCATCTTCCGCACGGATTCCAGATGGCCGATGGCGCGGGATAACCGGTTCAGGACGGCCTGCGTGTTTTCGTGCACATGGCCATGACCGTTTGCGGCGTCGTGGCTGTGCGCATGATTGTGCGCCTCATCGTGGACATCTGATTCGTGGTGCAGATGTGGAATGTTATGCTCATGCAGATACGCATGGTCGTGAGAATGCTCATGATCCATGGGGAACACTCCTTATATCACAAATTGCTTATAATGTATCATATTTCACATGGAAATTCCACTTAAAATCGGGAAATGACCGAAAAAGTTTTTGGAAAAACAGACAGACGTGCATCCGACTGCTTTACAAAATCGAGTAGAAAAGCTATAATATAAACAGAAAACAAAGTACGGAGGAAGCATCATGCACCTTGATCACGACCACGACGAAACCGTCCACAGCCATACACATACCCATGCGGACGGCACGACGCACACCCATACGCATGCCCATGCGCACGACCACGAAAACGAGCATACGCATTCCCATGAGGAGTGCGAGCATACCCACTGCGACGCCTGCGGCGGCTGTGAGCACAGCCCGAAGGAAGAACTGATGGCGCTTATGAAATATATGGTCGGCCACAACGCCTCCCACGCCAACGAACTTGCGAATCTCGCAAAGCAGCTGCAGGAGATGGGCGAGACGGCAGCCTACGACCAGATCATGCTGGCCGTGAGCGATTTTGAAAAGGGCAACCTGCGCCTGTCCACCGTGTTGGCGTCCATGCAGGCCCCGAACGCATAAGGAGCAGAAAATTATGTGCCTTTCCAATGTCTATGAAAACAGCGTCGAGCAGAAAAACCTGATCCTGTCCAACGTGCAGCGTATCGACTGCAAGGACGGCTTTGTTGTGCTCTACGATCTGTTTGAGCGCGAAACGCGCGTTGAGGGCCGTCTTGCGACCATCGATCTGGTCGGCAACACCGCCGTCATTGTCAAGGACTGATATGGCCGAATACGAAGTCGTGCGCGAGGTGCAGAACCTCTGCGGCAACAACCAGATGCGCGACGTATTTTTTGAGGAGATCGAGACGGATGACCCGGTTTCATGGGTGCGCGGCTTTCTCAAGGGGAAGGACGTGGAACTGACCGTCGATGAGAAGGAAAACGGCGATCTGACCGTCTATGCTGTCTCCGGCGGTGTCAGCCAGAAATTTCTCATGACGAAGCTGTAAAATTCCGGCGTCGGCCATGCTAAGAATGTAAAAAGAAATGCTTTTTTTCATATATTTGCACGCTGCAGGTCTTGTAATTGTCAGCCAAGTGTGATACGATAATTTTGTATCGAATCCATGCCGGTTTTATGCCGGCATGCAGCCACTCAGGCAATCTATTTTGGATATGGAGGCAATTATGAGCGTAGCAGACATCTACGAAAAGAGAGCAACATTCTCCTTCGAGGTTTTCCCGCCCAAGACGGACGTGGGCATGGAAAAGCTGTGCGGCAAGGACGGAGTTCTGGACAAACTCTACACCCTTGAGCCTGACTATATTTCCTGTACCTACGGCGCCGGCGGCACCAACGTCGGCAAGAATCTGGAAGTTCTGGACAAGATCCAGAAGGATGGCAAGTGCACCCCTGTTACCCACTTCACCTGCATCGGCAACACCAAGGAAGACATCAAGGAAAAGCTGCAGACTTACCTTGACCATGGCATCGACCATATGCTTGCTCTGCGCGGCGACCTGCCCTTCGGCTGGACCGGCACGAACGGCGATCTGCACTACGCGACTGAGCTTGTCAAGTTCGTCCGCAAGGAGTTCGGCGACAAGTTCACCATCGCGGTCGCAGGCTCTCCCGAGGGTCACATCCAGTGCCGCAGTCTCGAAGCCGACATCGCCTTCCTGAAGCAGAAGCAGGACAATGGTGCGGACTTCATCATCTCCCAGCTCTGTTGGGATATGGACGCGTTCCGCTATTGGCTCGAGGCCATCCGCAATGCCGGTATCTGGCTGCCTGTCGATGTGGGCATCATGCCGATTCTCGACCAGGCTGCAACCATCAACATGGCCCTCAGCCGCAACGGCTGCGTCATGGACCGCAAACTCTGTGAGATCATCTCCAAGAACTGGATCTTCCCGAACCCGTTCGACAAGGAGCCGTTCGACGCAGACGTCGCCGGCAAGAAGGAAAGCTTCAAGAAGGCCGGTATCGAATACACCATCAACCAGATCGACGAGTACCGCGCCTGCGGCGTTGACGGCATCCATCTGTACGCGCTCAACAAGTACGATGATGTCGCCTACATCGCCAAGGAAGCCGGTCTGATCGACCTCGTTTAATTGCATTCCGATTCGGCAGGCGGGCGTATGCCCGCCTGCCGGAACCACGTTCCAAGGAGCGATTTTTATGGCCAAGACCCATATCATTGCAGTTGCCGGAAAGGGCGGCGTCGGCAAGACGACGACCTGCGGCATGATCATTGACTATCTGTGCAAGCAGAAAAAAGGCCCCATTCTGGTCGTAGACGCAGACGCAAACTCGAATCTCAACGAGGTTCTGGGCGTCGAGGTCGAGACGACACTGGGCGATATCCGCGAGGAAATGGCCCACGCTGAGCAGACGGGCACCGTGCCCGCCAATATGACCAAGGCTGACTATGCCGAGATGAAGTTCAACTCCGCCCTCATTGAAGAGGACGACTATGACATGCTCGTCATGGGCCGGACGCAGGGCAAGGGCTGCTACTGCTTTGTCAACGGCGTTCTCAAAACGCAGATCGACAAATATGTCGGCAATTACCGCTACATGGTGGTGGACAACGAGGCTGGTCTGGAGCATATCAGCCGCGGGACGCTTCCGCATGTTGACACCATGCTTCTTATTTCCGACTGCTCCCGCCGCGGCATTCAGGCCGTAGGCCGCATTGCCGAGATGATCCGAGAGATGGACCTGAAACCCGGCGAAATGAAACTGATCGTCAACCGTGCGCCGAACGGGGTGCTGAACCCCGGCGTCATGGAAGAGATAAAGAAGTACGGCCTCCAGCTGGCAGGCGTTCTTCCGCAGGATGAGACTGTTTACGAGTACGACTGCGAAGGAAAGCCCAGTTCACAGGTGCCGGACAAAACGCCCGTCAAGATTGCGCTCGCCGCCGTCATGCGGGACTTAAATCTGTAAGCAAAAGACAATATTTTTATAGGGGGATTCACAACTATGCCTTTCGTTCCCAAGAAACAGGCGTTCAATGCGCACATCAATGAAGTTGTGCTGGGCGTTGGCGACAAGGCCACGGCCATCGGCGGTCAGAACGTGCTTCCGTTCCACACGTTTGACGCTGAGATCAAGAACGCACCGAAGATCGGCGTTGAGCTGACCGACCTCGGCATGGCGGAATACACCATGCCCGGCGAGAAGGCCTTCTACGCCGGCTGCACCACCGTGGCCGAAATGGCCAAGCGCGCAGAAACGCTCGAGGGCGCTTCTTTCATCTGCCTGCACCTCGAGGGCGCAGATCCCAACGGTCTGAACAAGTCCGTGGAAGAGTGCGTCCAGCTTGCCAAGGATGTCGCCGACGCGACAACCCTGCCGCTCGTCATCATGGGCTGCAAGAACATTGAAAAGGACACCGAACTGTTCAACAAGATCTCCGAAGCGCTGGCCGGCAAGAACATTCTGGTTCTGTCCGCACGCGATGAGGACTACAAGACCGTTGTTGCTTCCGCCGGTATGGCTTACGGACAGAAGGTCGGCGCGGAATCCGCTGTCGATATCAACCTTGCCAAGCAGCTCAACACCGTCATCACCCAGATGGGCTTCAACGCGCAGTCCATCGTCATGAACGTCGGCTCCGCCGCCGCAGGCTATGGCTATGAGTACGTCGCCTCCACGCTCGACCGTGTGAAGGACGCTGCGCTCAAGCAGGCGGACGCCATGCTCGAAATGCCTATCATGACCCCTGTCTCCGCTGATACCTGGGGTGTCAAGGAATCCGTTATGTCCGAAGAAGACATGCCCGAATGGGGCAGCCAGGAAGAGCGCGGCATCGAGATGGAGATCACAACCGCTGCGGCTGTTCTGGCCGGCGGCTCCGACGCAGTTATCCTGCGCCATCCGGAAGCAGTAAAGACCATCGCCAAGATGATCGACGCGCTGATGTAAGCAGAGAGGGGGAACCATACTATGGCAGTTAAAGGTCTTGACATTTTCAAATTATCTCCGAAGAAAAACTGTAAGGAATGCGGCAGCCCCACCTGCATGGCATTCTGCATGAAGGTCGCACAGGGCGCTGTTCCCATTACCAAGTGCCCGTATATGTCTGAAGAGGCGATCGCACTTCTGTCCGAGGCTACACAGCCGCCCATGAAGACCATCGAGGTCGGCGCGCACAAGCTTGGCGGCGAGACCGTCATGATGCGTCATGAGAAGACCCTCGTCAACCGCAACCTGTTTGCGGCCACGCTGTGCACCTGCATGGACGATGCGACTGTTGAGGCTCGTCTTGAGGGCATCAAGAAGGTCGATTACGAGCGTATCGGCGAACGCGAAATGGTCGAGTGCGTCTTCGTTCACGACGCGGGCGACAGCGCGAAGTTCGTCGAACTCTGCAAAAAGGCAGCTGCTCTGCCCGACCGCACCGTTATCATCGACACCAAGGACGTCGAGACGGCAAAGGCCGCCGTCGAGGCGATCAAGGACAATAAGCCCATCCTGAACGGCGCGAACAAGGATACCTTCGCGGCCATGAACGAGATCGCCAAGGCGGCGGGCCTCGTTCTGGGCGTCAGCGGTGCGGATCTGTCCGAACTGCACGACACCGTTGCCGAACTTGAAAAGGCCGGCAACAAGAATCTCATTCTCGATGTGACCGCCTCCACCATCAAGGAGACGTTCGCAAACGCCGTGCTTGTCCGCCGTTCTGCCATCAAGGACGGTGACAAGACCTTCGGCTATCCCTCCATCGTCAATCTGGGCGTTCTGTGCAACCATGACGAGCATCTCGAGACGGCTCTGGCCGCCATGTTCGTCGTCAAGTACGGCTCCATCATCGTCATGGACAAGGTCGGCTACGCAGAGGCGCTGCCGCTCTACGGTCTGCGTCAGAACATCTTCACCGACCCGCAGAAGCCGATGAAGGTCGCTCCCGGCATCTACCCCGTCAACGGCGCCGGTCCCGACGATCCCTGCGCGCTGACAGTCGATTTCGCGCTGACCTACTTCCTGGTTTCCGGCGAACTCGAGCGCTCCAAGGTTCCCGTGAACCTGCTCATTACCGACGCATCCGGCATGTCCGTTCTGACGGCATGGGCCGCAGGCAAGTTCTCCTCCACCTCCGTCAAGAAGTTCTTTGACGAATTCGATGTCGCCTCCAAGATCAACAACCGCACCCTCATCATCCCGGGCAAGGTTGCTGTCATGAAGGGCGAGATTCAGGACAAGCTGCCCGAGTGGAACGTCGTCGTCGGCACCCGTGAGGCGGTCGAACTGGTGAAGTACCTGCGCGATGGCGAGCACATCAAGGCTGCTGAGGCTGCTGCCGCTTCCAAGGTTCCCGCTGCCGAGAAGAAGGACGCTGCCGACGCCAATGCACCGCTCGATTTCGAGAAGATTGCTGCGTCCATCCCGGCCATCGAGGTTGTCGATATGGGCGTGACCTACAAGCAGCGTGATCCGGAGTCCCCGAAGTTCGTCACCATCGGCGAACGTATCCACTGCATCTCCCCGGTCATCCGCGAGGCCATGAACACCATGAACCCCGAGCCCATCCTGAAGCGTGCTGCCGAGCAGATCAAGGCCGGCGCAACGTATCTGGACGTCAACATCGGCCCGGCCGAGTCCAACGGCCCCGAACTTATGACCTGGGCAGTCAAGCTGCTGCAGGAGAACTTCAACAATGTGCCTCTGGCACTCGATACCGCCAACAAGCGCGCCATCGAGGCCGGCATCAAGGTCTACAACCGCACGAACGGCAAGCCCATCGTCAACTCCGCTGACGCAGGCTCCCGTATCTCCTATATCGATCTGGCTGCGGCCAACGACGCCATCTGCATCGCGCTGTGCTCTGCCGACGGCATCGCAAAGGACAACGAAGAGCGCATGATGCACTGCCATCATATGCTCGAGCGCGGTCTGTCCCTCGGCATGGAAGCGACCGACCTGTGGTTCGACCCGCTGTTCCTCGTCGTCAAGGGCATGCAGGACAAGCAGATGGACGTTCTGAACGCCATCAAGCTGTTCTCTGACGAAGGCCTGAAGTCCACCGGCGGTCTGTCCAACAACTCCAACGGTGCGCCGAAGAACGTCCGCCCGATCATGGACTCCGCGCTCGTCGCCATGGCCATGATGCAGGGTCTGACCTCCGCCATCGTCAACCCGAACGACCTGCGTCTGATGGAGACGATCAAGTCCTGCGACATCTTCAAGAACAACGAACTGTACTCCGACTCCTATCTGGACGCGTAATTTGTCTTTCCACGGTTCCCTGCTGCGAAATACCGGCAGGGAACCGCCGCATTTCCCCCATATAATTCAAAATTCTACAGAATTTGCAGGAGGTATTTATGAGCGTATTAACCGATCTCATCTATGGCGGCTCGCATGCCGTGGCTGGCCTGACCGAGGGTGCAGTCAACGACGCCATTGCAAAATATGGCGCAGACCATCCCATTGCCTTCCCTGACACCGCGTATTTCTTCCCCACCATCTACGCCGCCACCGGCGTCAAGGTCAAGACCCTGGGCGATCTGCCCGCCTGCGTGGGCGTTCTCAAGAGCCTCATCACCGATCAGGAGGATCTGGGCCAGGCGCTCAACGCCGGTCTTGCCACTGCCGTCGGCGCCGAGATCCTTGAGGGTCTGAAGTTTGCCGAACCGAAGGATGCCTATGAGCAGGCCGCGGTTCCCGGCATCGGCTTTGTGCCCGATCCCGTCATCCGCTCTCTCGGCGTGCCGCTGGTCACGGGCGATATCCCCGGCGTGGCCGTCGTGCTGGGCAAAGCCGAAAACGGCGAGGACGTTGCAAAGGTCGTCAAGGACTATCAGTCCAAGGGCATCATGACCTTCATGGTCGGCGAAGTCATTGAGCAGTGCGCGGATGCGGGCGTCAAGATGGGCCTTGAGCTCCGCGTCATCCCGCTGGGCCATGACGTGACTGCCGTGATTCATGTCGTCACCGTCGCCATCCGTGCTGCGCTGATCTTCGGCAACGTGCAGCCGGGCGATCTGGCTGGCCTGCTCAAGTACACCAAGGAGCGCGTTCCCGCGTTCGTCAATACCTTCGGCGCAATCGACAATGTTGTCGTTTCCGCGGGTGCAGGCGCAATCGCGCTGGGCTTCCCGGTCGTGGTCGATATCGACCTCGGCGAAAATCAGGTTCCGGGTGCGCTGGAATCCTGCACTGACCACAATGAGACGGTCAAAAAGTCTCTGGAACTGCGCGGCATCAAGATCAAGTCCAAGGAACTGCCCATCCCCGTCGCGTTCGCAGCTGCATTCGAGGGCGAGATCATCCGTAAGGCCGACATGAATGTCGAGTTCTGGTCCGCCAAGAACACTACCTGCGAACTTGTCCTCATGAAGAACATGGACGAGGTCGAGGATCACAAGCTGGTCATCGACGGCCCGGATATCGACTCCGGCGATCTCGAATACGCCCTTGCCACCTGCGTCTATGTCGCGGGCAAGAAGATGCAGGCCGATTTCGAGTCTGTTATTGAGCGTAAGATCCACGCCTGGTTCAACTATATGGAAGGCGTCATGCACACCGGCCAGCGCAACCAGTTCCGTATCCGTATCTCCAAGGACGCCTATGACAAGGGCCTGCGCCTGACGCACTTTGCCGAGGTTCTGTACCACATGATCACGGACGAATTTGACGCTGTTGTTGACAAGTGCGAGGTACACCTGATTACCGACCCGGTCAAGGCTACCGCGTTCCTGAACGATGTCGCCATCCCGCGCTACAACATGCGTGACGACCGTCTGGCCTCCATGACCGACGAATCCGTTGACCGCTTCTTTACCTGCATCCTCTGTCAGTCCTTCGCCCCGGCCCACTGCTGCGTGGTCACGCCGGAACGTCTGGGCCTGTGCGGCGCTGTCTCGTGGCTCGACGCCAAGGCGACCTATGAACTGAACCCGAACGGCCCGTCCCAGCCCATCATGAAGGAAGGCTGCCTCGACGAGCGCACGGGCCGCTACACCACCGTCAACGACGCCATCAAGGACGCGACCCACGGCGCGGTCGAAGAAGTCACGCTGTACTCCATCATGGAAGACCCGATGACCTCCTGCGGCTGCTTCGAGTGCATCTCCGGCATTGAGCCGATGTCCAACGGCTTCATCGTCG
>ERZ779840.2476-NODE-2476-length-15897-cov-3.304065_pt1 | contig 15897 bp, 26 predicted proteins | sample MGYA00511561_ERZ779840 | MGnify/ENA primary metagenome ERZ779840 (study PRJEB29588, sample SAMEA2162036) | human gut metagenome | biome: human gut; feature: human-associated habitat; material: faeces | place: Denmark | collected 2008/2010 ...
AATTCCAATGCTTCAATATCATGCGTTGTAAGTGCTTCATAATCACTTCCATTACACTTTTCTATATCAGCAATATTTATAGTGCAAATTTCCACCTCTGCAGTTGTCATATTAAGTTCTTCAATTTGTTTTATTTTTTCACTATTATCTTTAATATTTACATCATTACTATTTTGATCGTTATCTTCTTTGCTTTCATTTTTTGTATTATTTTCTGTATTATTTTCTTGATTTTCTATATTATCTGGTACTGAAACTGATTTATCGCAAAGCTCCCATCGGTCTTTCGGCAAAATAATATATAAACCATTGGGCAGTCCCACTTGGTAACTGCCCTTGATTTCTCTTAGTATTTTACCGACACATTTATGACCTTTCTCTGGGACGATGAGTTGCACTGTATCGCCACGGTTCATTAAGTCATATCCTTTCTTTCATTTCTTTCATTTTCATCAGTTTTGTCTACCTCAATATCAAAAGTATCATATAGTTCTTGTTTTGCTTCAGCAAGGACTCCATCTATATAATACTTTCTTCTGTTTGATACTGTATCAGGAGCAAACCACTTTTTCTTGAAATTTCTTTTTGCTTCGAGGTAATCATCTCTGCCATTATCACCAGACTTATACCAATCATATTCATGGAGCAGTGTTAGTACGTCCCAAACTAATTCAGAAATTTCTCTATCCTCAAGAATATTCTTGTATTTGTCAGTCCAACCGAAGAGAGAATATTTCAATTCTTCGTCTTTGTATTCAAAATAACCGCCACTCATTAATTATCACTTCCTTTACAATCCCATACATACTCAACAAATTTATCCCAATTCAGCATAACCTGTGAATAAATATCTATCTTGATAGCCTCTTTATCTCCTCCACCACACCATGGGACAAGAACTATTTCGTATTCAGCTTTGAAGCCAAAATAGTAAAATAAATCAGATTCTAGTCTTTCAATAAATTCATCTTTTGTTTTACACTTCTTAAAAGCCTTTTGAATGTCCTCTCTGAACCTACTATGATTAAAAATATTGAAAGGGACTATTTTATGAGAGTTCATATTATAAGAGTAAACGTTCCATTCCATTATGTACCACCTCGTACATTTGTATCTTTTAATTCGGCGTTCAGAATGTCGCAGACTTGCTGGGCGTGTTCTCTTGTATCAAAATAAACTGTACCTATTGTATGATTTTCTATTGAATAATTAATCTGATATTCATTTTTAACATACGAATAATGAATAAACCAATTACAATTTTCCCATATAAATTGATATCCTCCACACAGAGTATCATGGAATAATCTTATCTTATTTCTAAGACGCAATTCATTTAAATCCTGCTCAGCAAGTTCTTTACTATAATAGTAGTTGCCAAATTGAAAAAGACCTGTATCAACAGGTGTGTGATTTTCAATAATTTTGATAATATCACCGCCTATGCTGATAAGATAATATTGCCCGTCTTTAGGCATTCTTCTCGGTTCTGTGCTCTTGATTTCTTTCAGCTTCCTGACTTCCTCTTGCAGACTTGCTATCTGCTTTTCAAGTTCTTCTATTGTCATAATTTCTCCTTATCAAAAATCAAATTTGTGTTTCATTATAAAAATCATTCATATGTAGATATCCAATTAAGATAATTATATGCCAGATAAAACTTAAAACTTTTTCATGCTTTGCCGCCTCCGTTCCAGCCAGCGCGGAGCTGACAGTTTTCGCATTCCGGCATATCCTTACCAGTACACAGCGGGTATGGATTGTTTCCCTCCGGCGTAAAGCATTCAGGGTTTGTATTCATGATGTTATCACCTCCGTCCATATCGTTTTCAGAAATCTCATGCCAGGGTAGAGGGCAGTCCCTGAAAAAATGTTCCCTCGGATCGCCCTCGTCAGCTGCGCCACGCTGGCATTTGTGCTTTTTCATGCTATAGTAAGGGCATTCACCGCAGCAACCGATTTCAATTTCAATGATCCGCGCCATTAGTTCCACCTCCGTTCAATTTAACCCGCTTTTCCCACCATGCGACTGCTTGCTCTTTTGTCGCAAATCCATGTTCTGCAAGATATTCCTCCTGCGGAGTGTTCAGGTCATGTCCGTGTATTCCGTCATTAAGGCAATATCTCGGACAACCGATAGACCAGCCAAACCAAAAGCCGTCAACGGTATCACCGTGAAGATACGCCTTTGCTCCGCATACAGGGCAATTCGGAAGCTGCTTCACCATTTCTTCTGGTGCTTCTTCGTCTTTGTGAGTGAACATTATATCTACGTTACTCATTGTTCTGCCATTCCTCTCCGTCCATCTTAGCGCCGCAGTTTGGACAAAACGGCGAATAAAACAGGTCGTCAATAGCACTGTCGTAAGCAGGAATGTACCCACATTATACGGCGTGAAAAATTGTCCATGCCAGTGCGAACCCAGTTCCAACTGCATGTACATTTCCCCGAGGAAATCCTGTTCCGGTTCTTCCTCGAGCGCCAGAATAACAAGCCCGAGCAGCGAGCCCATGTTGTTTATCTCGTCCTGCTCATATTTCCCGGCGGTTCTGTTATAAAGATCCTCCCGCCTTTCCCGGTTCCCGCTGTCAACGCTGTTGGATATGCAGCACGCCGCCATAGTGACGAAGTCCGCCCATATCTCCCAGAGCTGATGTTTCCCGGTCATGGACTGGATAAGCTTTGAAAATTCCGTCGCCCGGGTACCCATATTGTATGTACGCTTTGTTGCCATAAGATCATCCTCTCATCAACCGATATTCAACATTGATGATATCGCAAGCGCGTTGTCCTTGTTCTCCAGCTCCCTAATGATGTGCAAATATATGTTCTGTGTTGTAGACATGTTCGAATGTCCGAGCCTCTTTGACACGCTTGCAATAGATACCCCGGCAGCAAGGAGAAGAGAAGCGTGCGTGTGCCGTAAACCATGAACGGATATCACAGGTATTCCGAGTTGTTTGCATTTTGCTTCAAGAATATCGTTGGCACATGAATTACACATGCTATATTGCCGACCATATCTGAAAATAGGCTCGTTTTCCGGAATATCCTTTATGAGGTCAGAAAACTTCTGAAGCGTGATCCAGTCGACCTGTATAGTTCTGATTGATGAAGCGTTTTTCGTGGGCTCAAACTGCGCTCCGCTTCCTTTTTTGTAACCCCACGTCTTATTGACAGTTATCGTCTGCGCTGCAAAATCAAAATCCTTTCGCGTAAGCCCCAGCGCCTCTGAAAATCTTAATCCGGTCTTTATGATGAGAAAAAGAAGATGGTCATAACCTAACTTACCGTCAAGGTTAAGACTTTTAACAAGAAGCTGTACCTCAAACTGACTGAGGAATTTAGGCTTTTTTTCTCTTGAAGCCATAGCCTTGACAGCAACTTTATACGTGGGGTCGTTCTTCAAATCTCCGTTGTTTCTCGCGTCAGATATGCAAGCTTTAAGGTGATGGTGGAAATCAAGAGCCGTGGTTTTCTCGTGTGTTTCGCCATAAACGTTAAGTATTCTCTGATATGCTGTTCGGTCAAGCTCCGACATCATGAGAGCTGGCGCTATTTTCCGAAGCGCCTTTGAGGTGCAGTAATATTTGTCAAGAGTTACCTCTCTTATGTTGCCTTCTTTGAACTCCTTGACCCACCTGTCAAAGTAATCACAGAACTTTTCGTCCATTATTATTCCTCCCTGCATTTGTTATCCTGGTGATCATCCGCACCTTTCTCCGCCAATTCCATACATTGCTGAAATACATCGGTGTGAACCATATGTTATCCGCAGGCGGTGTGCAAAGCGGGTCGAAGCGATACGGTTCTTCCAGGCTGTCCCCGATATAGACGATAGCAGCTATCCCAAGCAGCGAAAGCTGTATGTAGCATATCAGCGCCGTGTTTTCTGATAGATCCTGTGCCACCGCAAGCACATGGTCCTGCAAGTTAAGATGGGAACCGCCGGCCGCAAGCGAACGCTGAATAGAATTTGCCGTTGCGATCAGTATTGCACCAGCGCCGGAAGCACTGTCGAGCATTGTTACATATCCCTTTTTCTGAATCTGCTTTACCGCTTCGGCGGTCGAAATGCCAGACATGTTCTGACACACTCCGTACGGCGTGAAGAACTGACCTGTCCAGTGGCTTCCCAGATTGAGCTTCATGTATATGCTGCCAAGCATATCCTGCTCCCTGTTCTGCTCGTAGCCGTCCATTACAAGCGCAAAGAGCCGTGAAAAGTTCTCCATCTCTTCGCTGCCGTATTTGCCGGCAGTCGCCAGATACCGCTCTTCTCGTTCTTTCCGGAAATCAAGCTGTTGAGAACAAGAAATAGCTGTTAGTACTATGAAGTCCGCCCAAAGTTCCCAAAGTTGGTGCTTACCAGTCATAGACTGGATAAGCTCAGTAAATTCAACGGCTTTCGGCTCAAGAACGAATTCGCACTTTTCTGCCATTTAAAATCACCCCTCTCAATTAACAAATCTCTTATGAGCAAGCTCGAGGCCGTCGTCCGTAATATCAAGATAAATCTGTGTAGTAGCTATTCGGAACCATTCGCGCTCCTTTTCCACCCGTTTTTCTCCTGCTCAAGTATTTTGTCAACGCAGTCGTCTACGCTGAATTTTTTACCGTCCTTCTCAACAATTATAAGCACATTGCCGCAGTCGAGGATTTTGCGGTAATCTATCCCATCATGCCGGAGATCCCGAACCGCGCGGATAAGCGCGGCGTCAAGATTAGAAGCGGTACGATTCTTGTAGGTGTCGGTAAGCGACATTTCTCTGTTGAACCCGCCGTAGTTCTCACGAAGCGCGTCGGCAAACTGCATGAGTCTCTTTTCTCCGAAGCCGAAATCATCGTGCAGCGTCTTAAGAGTCATTATCTCCCAGACTGTGCGGGTTGTGTTCAGGGTCGTGTCCATAATCTCGGCAAATCGCCGTTCGTTTGCCTTATGTATGTTGATATTCATTCCCGATCCCCCTTTCTTCTGAAGCATGAATCCGTATCGCTGTCATAGTCGCACATGCCCCGCGCGGTGTTATCCTCGGCGTCCAGGCACTCGCTGCAAAGCATGAGACGTTTTCCGCAGACCGGGCAAAACGCCTGATATCCCTGTTTATTGACGTCCCAGTTCATTGTGACCTCGTTCTCGCAGTTCGAACAATACTCTGTAACGGAACCTGAAATATTAAGGCATGCTCCCGAAGAAAACCGGCATTCCCTTATGGCGTTAAAGTCATGACCGCATTTCCCGCAGTTCCTTATCTGCTCTATCACCACAGGCTTTCGTTCGTCCTTCGAAAATCTGAACGCGCTGTCAACGCGTGGTTTCCATCGGACGCAAGCCTTCTTGCTGACTCCGACCTCCGTTGCGCCGCTCTTCCAGTAGCAGCTTCCCTGTGTCGAAAAATACCCGGATTCGCGATAGTACCGGCATTGACCGCAGCGCTTTCCTTCTGGAATTGCCTTGATTGCTTCAAAAAGCGGCATGAGGATATTGTGATATTCCTCCCGCGTGATTGGCATACGGCCGTTTTCCTCTGCGGAATATTCCGCAGCCGATACGCCTATTATGTCAGCAGCCGCGCCAAGGGCCACTCTCACACTCATTCTGCTGCGCCTGAGCAGCTCCGCGTCAGTGCCGTTCTGAAGGTTCGCCACCTTCACACGTTCCTTGAGAAGTTCGTCCGATTCTTTTTCAGACATTTTTTCCTTGCAGATATCGCATTCGTGATCCTCGCAGGAATAAATTGCACCGGCGCGGGGCGAACCGCTATATGAATCGTGCCCTTCCCAGAATCCTACTACCTTTTTCGTAGGTTCTTCACAGCATTCGCAGCGCCTTAAATCGTCCGCATTAAGCATTACTTTCTATCCTCCATCAGCGCGGATATGCCCGCGCCGGTCATAAGCCCCAGCCCAGTCACCGCACACCCTGTATATTCGGCCGCCCCCATCACTGAAAGTTCGGCGGTGAATACCGCCCCGAACACAAGAAGCGCACCGATTACGAACATCAGAAAAGCTCCATACCTATTCACCGTTTCACCTTCCTCCCGCGTCCTGCTCCAGGGATATTCATTTTGCTTCGCCATCCGCTGACCGTACCAGGGCGTATGCCATACCGTTTGGCAATCTCATAATTCGTGTATCCGTCCGAAAGCAGGATCCGCAGACATGCCAGCTCCTCCGGATCGTCCGGAAACTTTCTCAAAGGGCTGCCTTTGCCACTTTGAACAACACCCGCTCTTACAAGGTTAGCCCATACAGTCTGACCAGCAGCGCCGACTATTTTTCCTATTTCAGCATAGGTTTTACCGCTTTCCCGAAGACGTATAAGTTCTTCGATATCCAGATGCAGCGAGTTCGCTCCGCCATGTGGTTTGATTGGAATCCCAAGCTCTATACGCCATCGTCTGACCGTATCTTTCGTGACATTGTATTTGACTGCTATATCATCATATCTTACACCGCGCTCAAACATTATCCGAACATCGTCCCGGATTCTTTCAAACGCTAATTTTCCAGACATAAGAAACTGTTCCGAAAGTCCGGCTTTTCGAATTTTCTTACGAATCGCCGACCCGCTGAAAAATAACTCCTTTCCTATCTGTTCGGCATTAAGCCCCTGAGCACGCAGCTCCATTATCCGGGCTATCTCCTGTTCGTCAGTCATTCGATGCCCTCCTTTTGCAGCCTTACAACCATTTCGCCATATGTACAGTGATTTTCAGCGGCAAGGGTCATAACGTCCTTGAGGCTAAGGCCGCCCTTTTTCTTCATCGAGGAATATTTCTTCTCCCTTTCCGCTGCTATGCATGACCCGCATTTCAGAAAAGGGCTGTTCTTCTCCAGCCTTGCCCCGCACCTCACGCAAAGTCCCGCGGCCTTTCGCCTTGTATATGTCAGATTCGCCATTTTTTCTCCTTTCATCGATCTCGCAAAGAAATTGCAGAATGAATTCCACCACTGAAAGCAGCAGGAATATCCCACCGAACATCGCCATAATCCTTGACCTTTCTCCAATAAAGACGAGAATGACAATGCCGACTATAAGGTTGAAGCGTATCGTGTTAATCAGCAGGCGTATCTTCTTCATCTTCATTCCCCCATAACGTCAACTGAGCCGGGTCGGGCGGTGCATGCATAAGCTGCCACTTACGCATGCACTTCGGACCCATACCGTTTTTCAGCCCGAAATCCGATGTCAGCCGCCGGCCACATACGCTGCATATCGCCACCTGGATAGTGAACACCCGCGGCGCCGGCGGCTGTATCTTATTCTTCCTCATCATCGTCCCCGGACGGTTCATCAGCTCCATCGTCCCCGGACTTGTCCGGAAGGATCACTCCGAATTCAGCCGCGCTTTTCTTGAGCAGCTTGTAAGTGAGATTTGATATGATCTTGAAAAGCCGCCCGTCCTCCGCTGCATTTATAAGCTCATCGATATCGTCGATACCCGAACCTTTCAGCATGTTGAACACGCGGAAATCGTAAACGATATGTTCAAGAGTGACAGAGTTCTTTTTTGCCGTCCGTTCCTCCTCAAGAAGCCAGATATCGTTATCCGAGTCGAAGAGTTCGGATGTACCGTCCCGCAGTGCTTTTTCCTCGTCTGACATCTCATAGCCAAGCTTTTCAAGAAAATCATATATTCTGTCAAGCTGTTCGCAGTCGTCCTCATAGCTCCTCTCGGGTTTCCCCTGATAGTTCCGGCCGATATAACCATCATCATCGTAGCAGTCATTAAGCATGCCGTATGCGACCCAGAGCGCCATAAGATTTGGCGTTTTTTCAGCTCTGACGGCTGCCTCGGCGATAACCTTTTCCTTATCCGATTTATCAGAATAACCCATCAGCAGAGCAACATCTATCTTACCCATCACCCAGTCATCGTCCCTGATGGCGCTTTCTGCAAGCGCCGCTGTAATAACGCTTATATGCCGCTTTGCTTCCATCTGTGTGTAGTTTCGAACAAATGTAAGCCTTGAAAGCCACCACTTGTGGTTAATGTTTTTTACGACCTCGTAAGAATGGTCGAATCTCTTCCGACGGAGCTGTTCCTCCTGATTTTCCGAGGCTTTATCCGTGCTTGTGCAGTAAAGGTACACTCCGGTCGAATCTTTTTCGTAGCCGCCGTAGGCACCGCAGACAGTCAGCGGAAGTCTGTCCTTATATTTCTCAAACATCGAATCCAGCGTGTTGCGGAAATGTGTTTCATTGGAGAAACTTATGTATCCAATGTAGCTGCGGCCGGTAACATTAGTCCCTTTATCCTTTACGCCCTTGTCCTTAAGCAGCTTCAACAGCTTAGGGCGCAGCTTTTCGATTTTTTCCGCTTCCAGGGCGCCTAAACACCTGGGTCGGAAATTCGCCGTCCCGATGTCCTTAAGCAGCCCGTTTCTCCTCGCCACATCTTCGACCTTGTTAAGTTCGTCCAGATCGCTCATGGATATCTGCCGCCCATCGTTAGCGACTTTCTTGAGTTCGTCCTGATCAAGCTCCATGAGCTTGACCCGGCGGCGCACCGTAGACTTGGAGAACCCGGTCTTTTCCGAAATATCGTCCAGGGAATCCCCCATATCCATCATAAGCTGAAAGCCGGCGGCCTGCTCAAAGATGGTAAGATCGGAACGCTGCATGTTCTCCACCATCATGGTGGAAAGCTGTTCGGCGGGGGTCATATCCACCACCGCGCAGGGAGCAGTATCAAGCCCCGCCAGCTTTGCCGCCTCCATGCGGCGGTTGCCGATAACGACGAGATAGTGGTCGTCCTCCGGAACAACGGTCAGATTCTGCATTATCCCGGACGCCTTTATGCTGTCAGTAAGCTCGGTAAGATCCCCGAGGTCCTTGCGTGGATTCTGGGGGTGGTGAACGAGCTTCGAAAGCTCGATCTCAGTAATATTGTTCATGTATTATCAACCTTCTTTCCGTTCCACAGCTCGAATGTGGAAACATCATATTCATGTTCGCGAAGGATATCCACGATCTCGCTGTAAGCGCTCTTTCCGATGAACCGTATATTCATCAGCGCTTTCGGCGATGTCTCATATACGTCATGCAGCGTCCTCATTCCTGCACGGTAAAGACTGTTCATAGTCCTCTGAGTTATCTCCTTGCGGTCTCGAAGCTCCTCAAGGGAGACGTCCGGCGGCATTTTAGGCGCGATGCCTGGCGTAAGTATCTTAGCACGCTCCTCCGGAGTCATAAGGTTCAGCAGTTTTTCCAGCAGCAACCGCCGCTGATACGGTGTAAGTGTCTCCTCGAATGTCATATTCCCGCTCACTTTCCGTACTTCTCGCTGATATCCACCGCGGAAATGATATGCAGCTTAATGACTTCCTCCGCAATCCCCTCAAATCCGTTGATATCTGCGAATCGTCCAAGCAGCCCCAGCAGCGCTGCAACAACGGCGGCGGTCTGCTTTGCCTTCGAAAGTTCCGCATAATTCACATGCGTTGTTTCTTCACAGTTCTTTACAGCAAACGCCTCAACGGCGCTGTAAAGCTCCCCGAACACCTTATTTTTGTCGCCGGAGAACACTACCTTGGCATTAGAACCGCCCGCATTATCGCTTATTGAATTTATCATTCTGAATCACCTTCTTCTGGTATAAAAATACCGTTTTGCCATTCACCAACGACCGGAACATCGCCGGTGATCGTGATATAATCGCGTACGATCTCCAGCGCGCGTTTGAAACTATAGTGATCATCTATATCTGGCGGATTACTTTTGACATAGTTTTCGATTTCTTCCAGAACGTCAAGAACACGATCGCGCTCAATCAATTTGCTCATTCTGAATCTCCTTTTTCGCAGCCCTGGGTTTTAACACCTTAACGCCGCATTTCGGACAATACACCCCGTCCCTGGTTCTCCAGAGTTCTGCGCTGACGCACATCGGCTCCTTGCAGCACCCGCTGCGCAGTGTGACGAGCTCCCGCCCCGCCATAACGTCCAGCGCCTTGGTGGTCTTTTCTGACGTACACAGATAAGACAGCCGCTTCGGCAGCTCCATGAGCTCCTTTCCCAGTCCCTGGCTGTCATCTCCGCAGGGAATATTGTATTTCCCGCAAAGCTCCCGGAGCGCGTCCGTGAGCCGCTCCGAATCTATGAAATGTTTCATTTCTTTTCCCCCAGATAATACGGCGAATCCTTTATCCCACCGCGTTCCCGCTCATCGCTCTTAACGCAGTAGACAGGCTGCTCGCAGCCAGCGTCCAGGATACCGCAAATGCTGAATCCGATGACGATGTACCCTTCCCTGACATACCTCTCGTCATTAAAGACGTAAGTTATCTTTCCAAGCACTGAATATCCGGTGTAGCTGTAAGAATCCATGTTCTCATCATGCTCGCATTCGTTGAACGCTATGTAATCACCGACCATGAATCGGCGGTCATCTTTCCGGATATCGAATGTCCTGCTGCGCGACACGAGGAGGTCGAACCAGTCGCGGTCGCAGTTCACTTCATGAATCATTTTTCTCACCTCCACGAGTTTCTACAAGTCTTTTTCCGCACTGCGGGCAAAAGATGAGCTTTACCGGGTTACATGTTATCTGGCCTTTAAGCCGGCCTTTCCAGATAGAGCAGCGCACCATTGAAACCTTGTAAACCGATCTCAGTTATCGACCCACACCTCGATGACCTTCTTCCAGTAAGGCGAATACTTTTTCAGCTCTTTTTCAAGAGCATTATCGAATTCATCATCGGTCAAACCGTCAAGCTGTTCTGCAAGATAGTCTGCAAGCCGCTCTCTGAAATAATCGCGATCATAGAATACTTTTTTTCCGCCGAAAGGGGGCTCGCAGTCGAGCACTTCACCGACGGAGCACTCAACTTGCGAACAGCACAAATACTGATAGTCCCCGGTGTTCGCACCTTCGCCGGCATACACGATGACCGGCAGTTTCGGATTTTCGGCCAGGAGCCTTCGCAGATTCGAACAGTCATGCAGATAGTCAAGATTTATCCTCATTCTTGGTGTCCTCCGTTTCCGCAAGTATGTAAAGATTTTCAGCAGCCCGATAAGAACTGGGGCATGCTTTATTCTCCTCTAAGTGATATTCTCATCAGTTCGGGGTCGTCATACGGCTCCCTTGCCGCATAGTGCATTATGCAGTTAGGACCGACGCTCTGCTGCGGAAACTTTTCGCTAATAAGATCACGTCCAGCAATTGCATGCGCCTTGGTATCAAAGAGCACGAAGAAGATCACGCCTCTATCGTCCTCCCGGATATATATTTTCGGGTCGCAAAAGCCGACGAACCCCTCCATCTTCCGCGCTGCGTTAACCACGCGGCGCCTGAAATTATCAAGCGGGAAGCCCCAGCCGAACAGACAAACAGGCCACACCGGGCACCGATACTTCCTACTCGGGCACTGCTGAATTTTAAGTTCGTTTTTCATGAAGCGCTCACTCCCTTGTAATGTATCCGTGCTCGTCCACGGCATTCTCCCAGTTCCACCGTTCAGCAAGCCGTTTAGCGGCAAGGCTTATATCGCTTTGCGCTCGCATAATAAGGTCGCAGTCCCAGTGACGATTACAGCGAATTTCAATTTCCCAATACGCAACCGGTGTGGAATCGGAATTCATACACGGCGTTATCCTGCTTCTTGGAACTTCCCTGCACATTCTGCACCGCTTGAGCTCGCCCCACTTGAACGCCTCTCTTCTGACTTCTCCGATCATTGCAACGAAGAACTTACCAAGCTTTTCGGAATTGAGCTCGTTCCACTGGCGCACGATCATAGCTTTGACTTTTTTACGCCAGTACCCGCTCGTTGCAAGTCCCCACTCCGTCTGATTCCCGCAGGAACACCGCACTCTGAAAAGCTGTGCGCTATTTCGGGCACATTCCGTCCGAGCTGCTTTTCTGTGTTCCATCACAGGTATCCGACCGCAGTACGCGCAGCGCTTTCTTCTGAACATCATCCCATTCTCCTTTCTTCATACGCAGAAAGTGGTATTCCTGGTATACCGCTTTCTGCGAAGTCCCCCGGAAGTCGTGGTATACCAGCCGGAATCCGGCTTGTTGATAAGTTCCCAGTGTTGAACAGCTCTCGCTTTTGCCTTTTCGCGACGACGCCCATAAATATCGGTCGCCCAGTCAGTCCTCGCCCCGCAAGAACATCTCACTCTGAACCACACACGACCGAATTCCCGACGCCTTTCAGCCAACGGATACCTGCCACACTTGCAGCACTTACTTTTCCGGAAAACCATCAACAGTGCCACCTCCTTCCCTCCATTCCCTTCTTCCTCTTCCATGCCTCGGTCCGTGTCGTCCTGTTCCAGGCTTCAGCAGCGTCGTCCAGAGCTTCGTTTCTTGTGCTGCCCCAGCCGGCTACATAGTCACAGTCGCATTTGAAAAAAGCGTACCACACGCCGCTATTAGGTGTAGTGATCGGCGAAGGTGCTTTACCGCACACGGGGCATTTTTCAGTCGCCACGCGCTCGCTCATTTTCCTCACCCTCTTTCACACCATCTTCGGCACGTGACTTGTCCGGGAACATGGAATCAAAGTCCGCAAGCTCATTGAGTGCCTCGTCGATAAGTTCCTTGAGATACTGATATATCTCCGCCTTATCAGCCTTGACCGCGACCACCGGCGAAGCCTTAGCCGGAATAGAAAGCAGCCTTGACCGGAAGTTCCCGAACACAGCCGACATGACCTGCCGTATCTCCTCGGACTTATGTATATCCCCGCGCTTGAGCGCCAGCTCGTATTCCTGATCCTCTCGCTTGACCTTCATCAGTCTGGCGCGTTCCCGTGTAAGGTCGAGCGCGGCGCTGTTCCCGCTGCCATCTGTCCCCTTTGTGACGAACTCGATGTAAGCCCCCACCGTCCGGATCAGATGATAGTTCCCAGCGCTGTTGCAGCGGAAAACTCCCTCCTGCCTAAGCTGCCGAACGCGCCGCTCCGTGATTCCCAGTACCTTGGATATGTTTTCCCCGGATAGCGCAATCCGCTCCAAAGGCCTCACATAAACACCCCCTATCTCCAAAAACCGCCGCCACCCCGGAAGTCAGTAAAAAAATTTCATATCTAGCTACCCCGTGGGGCTCGGCGGACCCGCGGTCGGTGCGCACCCGGCACAGTACCTTATTCACCTATCAAGTCTAGGTCGTCAATTGGATCCCCAAGAACATCAGCGTTCTCAATCTCAAAAATTCCAGAAGCTTTCTGTTCTTCGAGATTGTGCTTGCGCTCATCAAGGTCAAGTCGCTGTTCGTCACGCTGCTGAGCTGACATGCTTTGCAGCACTTTGTTGATGGACTTATTGATATCCTCGATTTTTTCTATGATCTTGATCCATCGATGGAACTGAGACACAGATGTTATGGTTGTGAACTCCTTATCGCCATTATTGAACACCGATTTTTTATCCGGAACCATCAACTCAATCACTTCGCCATTCTCAACGAGCGGCGCATATATTTGAGCGCGCTCTAATAGTACGACCTTTTGTGCAAGCATGTCCTTAAGTTGCTCATTCAGCCGCCCTTCAAGAGGGAGTTCGCAGAAAGCCTCGACCTGAGCACGCTGCTCCGGAGCAAGATCCGTAAACTTCACCGAGCTGTATGCCCCATGCTTCTCCGCGTTCTTGTTTTTCTTTGGAGCGCCCGCACCGACCGCGTTCTTGTTTCCCTTGGGCGCTCCAGGCTTTTTCTTGAGTGCACCTTCCCAGTCGTCAGCCCTTTTCCAGCGCCCAAGCTGCGAAATTGACACGTTCAGCTTCTCACTCAGCGTCTTCATCGTGACCTTACCACGGCGCTTGACATACTCTTTCAAAGCCGCATCACGAGCCGGATTCTTCTTAGTTGCCATTGACTTTTTCACCGCCTGTTGTTTGTTTCGATTTTTGGTTCTTTAAGAATTCGTGGAAATCGCACACGCATATTATTCGTTCGCAGCGACATCTCTTACAGAATCATATCCAGAAAGTTCTATCGAATCCGCAAGCGCCTTTAAAGCCTTGCTGTAATGAATCTGACAGCTCCGTTCTGAATATTTGATTTGTTTTGCGATTTTCCACCACGGCACCTTCATGCCGCGCAATTTCACAATTTCGCGGTGAATCTTCGGGAGCCTTTCGACCGCCCTTTCGACAGACACAATCAGAGTCTGAAGCTTGACAATTCGTCCCTTCAGACGTTCAGCCTCCGCTGCTGCGACCTCACCGTCCATGTTACTCCACTGCTCAAGCTTTTCTCTTGCAAGCTCGATATTGTCCGGAGCCTGCCGGTAAAGTTCCAGCAGCTTTTCTACCTGCTTTTCAGTCATTTAAAAGCCCCCTAATGTGTTCTTAAAATGGATATGGATCAAAGTCGGCGCCTGCCGGTGGGAAAGGCGGGTCGAGCGGTCCTGCCGGAGCAGGTGGAGGAGTTGAAGGAGCAGCCGCCGGATCCGCAGCGGGAGCGGCGCCGCTCACAGCCTTTTCACCCGTGAAGCAAACCCGATCTGCAATGATTTCCGTGACCCTAACCTCAACGCCGTCCTTGCTTGTGTATGTACGGTTCTGAAGCTCACCCACGACCATGATCATGCGCCCCTTTGCAAAGTAGCGGTGAACGAATTCGGCCTGCTGTCTCCAAGCCACGACCGTGAAGAAGTCCGACTTCCTTTCCTCGCCTTTCTGCTGATACCGCCTGTCAACTGCGATCTGGAACGAGCATACGTTCACGCCGCTCGGAGCTGTTTTCAGCTCAAGATCATGCGTTATCCGTCCCATAAGTGTTGCTTGATTAAACATCGAATCCCCCTCGATTAAGTATTTTATTGAATACGCGCCGATTTTCGGCACATTTTCAACTTTTGGATGATTGTTCAACGGAACTTTTGTTGAAAACTCCCGCTAAAATCCCCGCGAAATCAGTAAATAACTGATACCGTGCGCTCTACTCTTTCTTGACCATGATGAGCTTTGCAAAAGGCAGCCCTGTCACCAGATTGAATTCAACCCGCCAGTCAATCAGCCGATATCCCTTGTAGATCTTTTCGGCCGCTCTCTGAATATCATCGTTGTTACGAGCCTCGACCAGCTCCCGCAGCCGACGGCGGTTGATTCGGTCGTTATCGCAGATTCTGACGTCAGGCTTGACGAGATTCCGCGACCCGCTCCAGCAGCGTTCACCCTTTTCAGCATTGGACTGCGATTTCATGAGATATGTGGCGAAATCGTTCAGCCACCTGTCCGATCTCTTTTGCAAACGTCTGCAATTGGCGATTCCCTTACCCCACTTCTCCTCGATGAGGTTTCGGTCGATTCCTCCAGGTACAACAAGATGATGGTGGAGGAAACCGGACTTCACCCCGGTTTCAGTGATCGCAAGGTTTTTGAATTCTATCCCGTGTTTCTTGTACAGTGTCCTCAGTCTGGCAACAAATTTCTGACGATCCTTGATAGCTGCCGTCCTGTCAGCAGGACGGTGTTCTTCGTCGTAGCTAAGGAACATCTGATAGTCGCCCTGACCGAAATTACCGTTCAGCAGCAACCGGAAATATTGCCGGCTGTACTCATCATTGAGCTTTTTTACTTTCGGCTCTGTTGCCTTGGTCTTTTTCGCTCTTTTGAGTCGGCTGACTTTCTCCTGTTCATCAGAGTAAATATTAATGCACGGTTCAATATACTCACCAGATTTCACAGAGAATAGTTTTTCCCTGGTAAATTTCATTGACCGTCCTCGAATTGTTAATACTGCTCACTAGCCTTCAAAGCCGCTCGCAAGCGGCATTTTTCAGACTTTAGTTGATTAAAAACTATTGACTTTTTTTCGAGAATGAGGTATAATTAATTTGAGGTCAATACCTCATCTCATCTTGTTTATTCCCCGTCAGACCGAAAGGTCGGGCGGGGAACTTCCTTTTGCCCCGCGCCGTTCACTGATACGGCGG
>ERZ779840.2477-NODE-2477-length-15892-cov-5.404370_pt1 | contig 15892 bp, 14 predicted proteins | sample MGYA00511561_ERZ779840 | MGnify/ENA primary metagenome ERZ779840 (study PRJEB29588, sample SAMEA2162036) | human gut metagenome | biome: human gut; feature: human-associated habitat; material: faeces | place: Denmark | collected 2008/2010 ...
TGCGATACAGCTTACTGATAAGAGTACGCTCTTTTTCCAACATACTTTGAGACAGTCCGTTATCGTCCATCTTATCAAGGATGTTTTGGAAGTCTTGCGCATAGAGGGCGGCAAGTTTGAAGTGCCACAGCGGACGGAGATATTTCCACGCAATGTCATAGAGCTCGCGAGCCTTATCGGACCGGCCCTTATATTCACGGGACTCTTTGAACATCCGGAAGCGGTCCTGAAGGGTGGAGTCCTGATAGGGTGTGGCCGGACGCTTCATCATTTCGGCGCGGACAGCTTCTGCTTCTTCACGGGTGACGTAGGTGCCAACAGCCTTCATGACTGTAATTCCGGTGTGAGGATCAGGGATCGGCATTCGGAGCAGCCATGGTTTCCGGCGTGTTCCGGACATTTTCGTAATGCTGTCATTGCCAGATGAGGCTTTCAGCCGGGGCGATTCTCGTTTGGCTGGAACGGCAGGTGGAGCTACTGCACCGGGGGATGGCGTTGCGCCAACGGGATGACCGCAGGCAGAGCAGAATTTAGCGGTATCTGAGATTTGATGGCCGCAATTTTCACAGAACATAGATTTGAACCTCCTGTTTCAAAAATGCCCCCGGCATCTGGAGGATGCCGAGGGCGGATGGTTGGATTAGCTTCGACTACGGGAAAGCTGATAAGCTCGACTTTGCTCGGCAGTCACACCATTCTTCAAAAAATTGGTCACGTTAGGATAATAGACGAAAATTCTGCTGCCGTTTGGCACATGAGGGATATAGCCAGCGGCTACAAACCTCCGCAGGCTGGAATAGCTGAGTTCCAGCCCTTCGCTTCGAGCACGGCGGACAGCTGCGGTTAGACTGATGAAGTCGCTGTTGTTGTTTGTCATAGGTGCTTCCTCCTTAAAAATGATTGACAAGCGAAGCAATTAAAGCTTTACTTATACTATAAGAATACTTGGTTATAAATTTTCGTCTTTGAATGCTGGCAATTTAGCTATTCGATTTCGATAATGGAGCTGATGCAATATCTTCCAGGTGGCTGACGTTCACACAAATAGGAGCACGAGTTGGCTTAGTGTCTTCTCCGATATAGATAGGCCCTTGGAAAACGCACTGCCCAACCTCCAGATTCCGTAAAAGATCAGAAATCTCAGCTCGATGCTGTGGGGAAGCAAGTAGTTCGGCGTAGTACTTCACCTCCAAAAGTGCTGGGTGAAAGAGGAGTTTGTGGTTCGCTTGGCAGAGCATGGTTCTTTCTGATGCCTTGAACTCACGGATACTCTGGCTGGCAAGGATTACGTTTAGAGCATATTTTCTACCCTCTGTCAAGATTTTGCCAAGATAGCAGTCTTTGTCGATAGAGAGGTTCTGCATCTCATCTATGTAGATGTAGCGTGGTGACTGTCCTCCCTGTGATGCAGTGCGGAACTCGTCAAAAAGGATTAAGTCAGCAATCGTTTTTTGTAATAAAGGTGGAAACTTGCTTAGGTTGATAATTTCAATTCCAGAATGGCGTTTAATCGGTTGATTTTGGAAGACATTGTGCCGCAGGAGCGGTGCAAGATGAGCAGATGCACTTCTTGATGCTTTCGTGTCAAATTCGTCAAGGGTTTTAAGAATTGCTGGGAAGATATCCGGGTTATCGTCGGGGTGTGAGATTACGTATTCCAAACTATCGGAAAAAGCAGCTGTTTCCGTGCGGCTCAATTTGATATACTTGGTTATAATATTGGAAAGCGTATAACTCAAATCTGCTGATGATTCCGTAGTTCCATCCGCATAGCGTAGTGGATTGAAGAGCATTGTTGGAATTGGTGTAATGTATGCGTCAATTGATGTAGATAACTGGTCGAAAGACTTTTGCAGGATAGGAAAAATGTGTTCAGGGTCAGATGTGTTGTGGAGGTCGATGATACGGACAGGATACGCCTGACCAGCCTTTTGAAGTACGATGCTTTGGGCGGCAACACTCTTTCCGTAGCCGGATTCACCGAGGATGACATAAGAATCATTATCCTGTCGGAGAATACTTTTCGTGCAAACAGACAGCTCTTGACCTCCTTCATAGTATTTTCCTATGTAGGTTTTTGATAGCATTGGCATGGTCATTAAACTCCTTTTGTTTTTTAGACCTCAATAAGGTCACGACTTCCGGGTTGATGCAGGCTGCTTCTCAGAAGTGTCCGAAAGCGAAAATCTTTCGGTTCGTTTGGTGCAAGGGTGAGAGTTTTTGGGACTGATCCAGAAAGCACGCCGGCAGTTTTCAGACGATTGAGCACATCGGACGGCATGTAGGACGAGAGATGTGCTTTGATGATTTTTTTCAAAAGGGCAGTCGATGTATAATAATAGGTATCATCATAGAGAATCTCCTTTTGACAGTCAAAGCTGGTATCGACATCTTCGAGTGAACGAAAACAAATCATATTGCTTCGCCGGGCGGCATAGAGTGCGTTTCGGAAAGGTGCAAGGATGTTGCCATCGTTGAGCTTATCCCAGTAGCAGGCGTATGTCTTAAGACTATCGTCACAACAAATCGGAAAAGTTTGAGGAGGTATCTGTATAGAGTAGTGCCACCTTATAATGGACGCTATTGCAGATAACGTTGCAATTTCCTTTTGTACAGAACAATCTTCACCATATTTATTGGAAGCTTCAAGGAAACATCGCTCCACTTCTGAATTGAACGCATCCGCATTATTCAGAATCGACTTTATCAGGCATCCAACAGAATTGATAGACCCAGCCCCAGTACAAGGCTCGATAAAATCTTGTATTGGTAAACAAAAGGTTCGTTGTCGTGGGGTAAGATCGGCGGAGACAACTATATACAGCGGATGCTTTTGACTGCTTTGCATGGAATCCAGAAGTGCTTGATAATTCTTATCACGACTGTAAGCATTGGCAGATTCATTGAAGCTTGTGTCTTCAGCACGAATCCATATAATGGGGCGGTCACGTAAGTTTTCTAGCTCCTTCTTAAAGATGAGGGGTGTTTTATCAATGCTCAAATCTGTACATTGATACTTATGGGTCAGTATGCAGAGTGGGCGACGAATCCACATCTTAGAGTGTAATCGCCCTTGAAGGATTGCGTATAGTGATACAAGCTGGTACATTATCACATCGGGTGTGGGTGAAATCGTGAAGCTCAGTAGCACAGTATTAAGGTCAACCCATTCACTCTCTTGAAATCCCCAGTGCTTTTCAGAAAAATACCATCCGGGAGAGTATTTTATCTGTGGTGGAATGGAATCGCGTGTAGCTGCGGTATACCGGGCAATCAGCTCGCCACAAACGGTAGGAAGAAGATGTGCGATGACAATAAATCCGTTGTCGCGTAGCAAATTGTAACGGTGCAGGGCACTGCAAGTAGCATCGACTATGACGCTTTTGTGTTCTCCTGTAGGAGTATCGAACGTATATTTGATGGATTCTTTTTTTGTGTCATGTTCTATGATTTTTTGCGCTCGTAGATTTCGGCAAGGGCTGAATGGTTTTACAATAGTATTTTCCCCATTGCTGCACTGGTAAGTTAAACAACCTTGAAAGTCCTCAACTAAAGCACAGTTATCAAATCGAAGTCGCTGTTTTCTGAAAGCTTTCTGGACATCGCTCTCCCATTCCTCTTGCAGCTTTTGAATTTTGGCTTCAACAGGATTGTTTTGAAAAGCAGCACTGGGTTGAGCCTGCATGACAGATTGTTGGGAGTAAGGCGAGAACGATGGCTGCGGTTGGTTCAAAGATGCAGATGGTATATAGTTAGGTGGGAACTGCTGTGGCGTAATAGTTTGTGATTTGGAACGAACGATTCTTTTTTGTGGCGGAGTGGGTGTAGCTGAATCATCGTAGGGGCTTCCATCAGGTTTTTGAATGGCGAAAATCATGCCGCTATTATTTAAGGAATTCATAGCGAGGCTCCTTTCATATAGGATGAATGGCGGACTGCGGGCAGTTTGTCCGGTCGTTTTCCGGGGATAGGCTACCCGCTAATTTAGTTGTCAAGGTGCGAAGTAGAAGAGGATGAAGGCTTTCTTCTGAAAATATTGTATACCCGGCTGCGAAATTTACGAGAAGGTTTCTTGACACCAAAAAACGAAAAAGTATAAAAATATAGACTTGTTTTTTTAGAGTCAGAAAGGAAATGATGCAAATGAGCAAAATTGAGGATCTTGTAATTTTTAAAAATGAAAAAGATTTGAGCGAAACGAAAAAAAGCATGGAGGAGATTTTTGGAATCAGCTTTCAGTCATATGTGAGATGCTTGGAAGTTGGACTTGACGCAGAGGGGCTGTCACATGATGACGACTCGGCGGTTGCACATATACTGGCGGATATGGGGAAAAAGGATTCAATTCTATGGATTTTCAGTTTATGCTGTGAAGATTCGCGAGAGGCTGCAAAAATACTTTATGCAAATACGATTGGCTGTGTTTTGATGTCATTAAATTACTTATCGGCGCAGCAAGTAAAAAGTGTAGATTTTCAAAAGAAACTTTTTGCATGGACAAAGGATGAAGAAGGTGAATTTTCTACTTACCAGAATAGGCTCAAAGCCTTAAGAAAGAAAAAACGTGAAATTGAAAAAATGAGACCGTTATCGGGACAGAACGGTTTGGATTTTTTTGCTGAGTTAATTTGTCCATATGAGCTTATTCCTCCAATATCGACAAATAAGAGCTGTAAGGATTTTTTGACACCATTATTTGAAAAAGCAGTCGAAAGTATTGTAAAGGAGGAGCGTCATGCAGTAAGCTGGAATATTTTGCGTTTAGCAGCAAAAGAGAAAAATGTATTGATTGATGAAGCAATAACAAAAAACCAAAGGAAACAAGTAAGGACGATTTGCAAAGATTTATATAAGGCAGTAGAAAAAATCGGAAAAATTGATTTTACACAGTACGATTACAGCGAAACGATAATCCTAGCCTTTGCTAGAGAAAGTTTATACCATTGCAATTTACTAAAACTACTCTTGGAAAATAAAGATAATAATAAAAAATTGCATATCTCGGAAAATGAGCTGAGATTATTACGTGAGGCATCGCTTCCAGTGGCGTTTTATTTGGACAAAATAAAAATAAAAGAGATATATGATATTGCAATAAAAAATAAGTATTGCAGGTATATCAAAATGGTCACAGTTGCTCTTGTGGAATATGCTGGTGCAAAATTATTAAGGGAGCGAAAGAAGAAAGCTACGCTGCAAGAGAAAATACAAGAAGCATATGGCATTTTAAGAAAATATACTGAATTTGTGTGGGAAGATTATTTCGCTTTTTTAGATGAGAAACCCCAAGAAAATAAAGAAAACGAAGAAGGCAAAGAAAGCGACAAAAAAATCAACATTTCAAATGAAATTGTAAAAGTGGTCTATGCGTGCTTTTTGAATCAAAACGCAATATATAATGCACCACTAGACTATGACGTGATTCCACAAATGAGCTTAGCAGATGAGCTTCCACTAATGAAAAATCAGGACGTTTATATAGTCGGAAGTGGAAAATCAAAAAGACAAGAACAAGTAGTGACAAAGCCGTGCTTTCAATCAGAATTACAAGTTAATGTAAGGATGGTAGTTAGTCATAATGGCCTAAAAATAGATCGGGCCGTATATCAGAAAAAGCAGAAAAAATTCTTGAAAGAGATGGACGCGCATAAACTATTAAAAATAGAAGAAGATAAAATAGTATATAACATTTTCAAAGACAGAGAAACATGGGATGAATTTCTGCTTCTTTTTGGAAAAACGGCTAAGGATTTTTGTGCGCGAGACTTTGAATTTGAAGTGATTCCAACGAAAGGAGAAATGAAAATTTTATCGGGAAGTAAAAATCCGAAGACAATGCAACGCTTCTTGAAAGGTAATAATATAGCAGTAAATGAAAAATCCAAAGAAAAAGCTGAGACAGAAATAACGTATGGAGGCATAGTAAGACTTCTAAATGCCGTAGCAGCAGGGCGTGATCCATTTTGGGAGGGAACTATTTGTATGCAAGTGGATTTGGGAAAGCTAAAAGGTTATCGAGGAAGTGACAGCTATCTTTTGCGTTTTGACGCAAAATGCAGCCTTACGGAAGACGGAAGAGTTTTACAGTACGATGTGGAGAATCTATGATTATTAGTAGTTCCTACACTATCAAAAAAAATTTGTTTGGAATATTCCTATTTTCCTGGTATTAGGGAACATTTAACGCTGAAATTTTTTCAGAAGTGTAGGAACGAGGGCTGCATTATAGTATTTTGACACCAATTTAGGGCAATCACGCAGGTGGTTGCCCTTTCTTTGTATCTGGTATGATTTGACATTCGGCAACAGTATAGTAACCCATCAAAGGAGGATTGGCCGTTATGTTTGATTATTACGACACCCTGATAACCCCGGAAGAAGTTGCCGATATGCTGAACTGCGGTATGAACACCACCTATAAACTTCTGAAGACCGGGAAGATCAAAGCAATGCGTATTGGCAGAGTTTGGAAAATTCCAAAGAGAGCGGTACAGGAATATATTATGCAGGAAGCTCACATGAAAGCTACGGGATGGTAATACGAAAAATGCCCACATGGAAAATGCTCCATGTGGGTTTTCTGTTGCTTGAAAATAATGCTTGATAACAAGATGTACATACAAATAATCTTGATGTTAATGCTGAATAATGCGTGGAGAGGAAAGAGGGTGAAATTTAATTTTTATTAACACAGCTAACATTAAGATAAGCAATCAAATAGCTAAATCATTGATTGCCCAAGAAAGGGATAAGATGTGTGTTGTACATACATTTTACCGTTCTTGCTAGAGGGGGCCGCAGGCCCGTAAACGTTTTGAAGAAAGGAATTGATGACTATGACAATAACTATAAGAGTGACCGAACTTGAACTTGATCTTTTAAAAAAGAAAAAAGAACAGACTGGCAAAAATACAACTGAAATTCTTAAAAGTGCTATCTATTTTACAGGAGTTGACGAGACTTTTGTTGATAATTTGATTTCAACTATTGGAGCTCATGCAAGTAATAACGATATAGAAGGTATTAAAGAGGAGGTTCAAAAATATGTGGCATATAGAACTCGTCAAAAATAAATATGAATCATTAGAAGATTTATATAGTCTTCTTCAGTATGTTTTTAGGCTGAATAAAACGGCAGATGATAGCAGAAGAGCAAACATTATAACAGATGATTTGACAGGGTGTTTGCCTGCTATGATTCCTGATATAAATAATCCGGATATGGTTTATCGGTTGATGCTTTTTATAATTCAAAGAAGACACAAAGATACTCCACAGCTGGTAAGGCATAGGATTGTTTCATTTCAGGCGAGTGATTGTATTTTACCGCAGGATTTGATTCCCTTGGCACAATCTATAGCGAGTTTTTATGCAGCTAAAGGCTTTATTGCTGCCTACGGAATTCATGCCGATACATATTGTGTGCATATTCATTTCGTTATTTGCACAGTGTCCTTTACAACACTAAACTTGTTCTATTCTGGTTATATTGTAGAACTGAGAGAACTTGAGAAAATCATTCAAGAGTGGGTGTTTCATTTTGAAGAGAAACTTCAAAGAAATCCTAGGCTTCAACAAGACCGAGAAGCCGCATTATATGGAGATGATTGCATCAAATATGGCAATGCTCCTTTAACTGCAAAGGAGCAGATAAAGCAGAACAGAAGAATTAAAACAAAGTAATAGAGAGGAAGTCTACAATGGACAAGTTCGATGAAAAAATTATTGGCTATGAAGCCACAAAAAACATCCTACGCCAGATATTGGACACCCTGAAAAGGCCAGAACTCTATAAAAGCAAAGGAGCTTCTATCCCCAGAGGGCTTCTGATGGAATCCGACCCCGGCCTTGGTAAAAGTTTGCTGGCAACCGTCTTTATAAAAGAATCAGGCCGCAAGTCTCTTGTCTTTCGGAAAACCAGTCAGGAAAACAGTTTTCTGGATGAATTGAGGGCGGCTTTCTTGGCCGCAAAAGAGGCCGCACCTAGTATACTGCTCCTAGAGGATTTGAACCTCTACGTAGAAAGTAATTCTCCCTATGCGCCAGAATGGGCTTGCTTACAAGCCTGTATTGACGATGCAAAGAACACAGATATTTTTGTGATTGCCACAACGAATGACACAAAGTATATGCCGCCATCGCTGCTGAGGCCCGGCAGATTCGACTACACGCTCTACCTCGAACCTCCAACTGGAAAGACTGCTGAGAAGATTGTCAGCTATTATCTCCGGGACAAGGATTTGGCAGAAGATGTCCTTATCTCAGATATTGTTAAAGCTATGCCCAAGGTGAGCTGTGCTACCCTTGAAACAGTAATGAACCTTGCTGCATTGAATAGCACCTACCAAGGACACGAGCATATTTACAAAGATGATGTAACAGATGCCTTGCTTCAGGTAGTTTATAAACTCCAAAAGGCAGATAAAGAAACTGACTCCATAGAGTTGCAGAAGATCGCATTACATGAAGCCGCTCACGCAGTTGTAGGAGAGATTCTGAATCCTGACAGCATCGGCATCGTTACCATTCGTGGGAATCAGAGCTGCATTGGTGGCTTCGAGAATGGTTGTTCTACTTACTTGAAAAACGAAGAAGAACTTCTGAACGATATAACGAAGACTTTGGCAGGAAAAGCAGGTGTATCTTTAATTTATGGAGTGATGGATGTAAATGCAAGTGGTGACATTCAGAATGCCAATCGTCTGCTTGATCTTTGGATGACATCCCTCGCAGGTGCTGGTTTCTCAGAGGTCGAATCGGCGAATAATAGAATGTCAGAGACAAGACTTTTCAGTAGCGAAGCTATAAAAGCAGCTAAGATGGAAGAGTTATACCGCAGAGCCTACGAAATCCTCTATGATAACAGAGATTTCCTACTTGCTGTCCAGAAAGAACTTCTGGAACATGAAACGCTGCTGAACAGTGATCTGGCAAAAATCCGGGAATCCTGTACCTAAACCCTATTATTTAAAAGGATAAAACGGTCAAGTCTTTCATAGACTTGGCCGTTTTTGTTTGGCAATATGCAGTTGAAACTCAGGGTTCTTCCTCTATATATAGGAAAGCACACAGCATTTTAGTAACTGCGTCTCTTTGAACAGGAGAGAGCTTAGCCCAGAGATCAAGGAGCTGCTTTTGCTCCTTCGTCAGATAAACTGAGTCCTCCTCCTGAAAGAACTGAGAAAGCGTGATGCCGAAGCCTGAACAGATTTTCTCGATGGAAGCAACATTGGGTTGGAGATTTCTTCTCCGCCATGTTGAGATGGTGGATTGGGTCAGGCCAGAGTTTTCTGCAAGGGCATACTCAGACCAGTTGCGGGCAGCACGTTCTTTCTCTATGCGGCCCAGAATATCAAATGTGGGCTTCTCTCGTTCCATGGTTCGGCCTCCTTGTACAAATCGTAGTGCTTACTTACGATTTTATTGTGACAAGGCTTGACCGTTAATTGCATTAGTCGTATACTTTCAATAGTATATATCGTAGCAATCAAACCCTTTTTAGAAATCTCGCACAGATTTTAGAGCCAAAAACTTTTTGATAGACAAAAAAGAAGATAGACAATGCCTGTCCACCACGGTTGTTATAATGAGGCTGAACCAAAGAGGAGGACAAGCCAATGACAGCAGATACCTTAAAAACGACCCGTGTGTTGGAACTTTATCAGGATTTCCTTTCCGGTAAGCTCATCAATAAGCAACAAGCCGCAGAGCAGTACCATGTGAACGTCCGCTCTATTCAGAGAGACATTGACAGTATCCGGGATTTTCTTTCCGAACAGTGTGCCAAGGAAGGCATCGTACGGAAGATCGAATACGACAAAAAGGAAAATGGCTACCGTTTGGTCACACAGGAGATCGAGCAACTTTCCAAAGGTGAGGTTCTGGCCTTGTGCAAGATTCTGCTGGAAAGCCGAGCTTTTACCAAAGAGCAGGTCGAGAAGCAGTTGCAAATCATCCTGAACCTTTGTGTGTCGCAGAAAGAAAAAGCCGACATTGAGTGGTTTATCAGCAATGAACTGTTCCACTATCACGACCCGGCTCATGCAACCGTTGACCCGGACAATCTGTGGATGGTGGCACAGGCCGTCCGAAATCAGTTGGTGCTGGAAATCGAATATCAAAAGTTGAAAGACCGTCAGATCGTAAAACGGACTGTTGAGCCGGTTGGGTTGATGTTCTCAGAGTATTATTTCTATCTCATGGGTGTTATCACAGATCACTCCACCAGAGAGGCTTTCCACAAAAAGAACGATCCTTATCCCACCATTTACCGGCTTGATAGGATACATTCCATCAAGGAAACAGGTGAAAAGTTCTCTGTTCCTTATAAGGACCGCTTCAAAGAGGGCGAGTACAAGAACCGCACACAGTTCATGTTCGGCGGTGAGCCGCAGAAGATCAGCTTCAATTATTATGGCCCATCGGTGGAAGCTGTTCTGGACAAGTTCCCGATGGCAAAAGTCGTAGATGAAAAAGAGGGTGTTTGCTCTATTGAAGCCGAAGTCTTTGGCACAGGCGTAAAAATGTGGCTGCTCAGTCAGGGCAGCAAAGTCAAGGTGACTGCGCCGGAAACGCTGGTGCAGGAGATAAAGCAGGAAATTGAACGGGTGGATGCACAGTATGAACAGATGGGAGGTAAAACAAATGGATGAACAGTTCGTACATGAAGACCAAATGCGAAATGCCCGGACACAGGGCGTAGGTTCCATGGTGTCAGAGCAAAACCGCCAGAACGCTTTAGAGCTGATGCGGAAGATGCATAAAATCGACACTCAGAATGCAGCGGCTAAGGCGAGGATTGAGAGCAATCTGGACAAAGCACTTCAATGCGTTGATAATGTCCGAGATTTCGTGGGTTCTCCCGAACATATTTTAGGAAATCCCAAAACAAAGCATGGAGAGATTGCAGAGAATGTGGATGTCTGGTTTCATAATGCAGACCAGATTATGCACAACCGAAAAGCAGATGCAACCTTTGAGGGCGTAGGACGAACCGTTGCAACAGATTATAAGGTGCACGGTGTTGATGTTCAGTCTAAATATATCAATGGAGCGAACAATTCGTTGAGCCATGTGCTGAAGCATATGGAGGATTATATAGGCAATTATGAGGCATTTGGAAAAGACGGATACTACGTTATTCCAAAAGATCAATATGAATTGATTCAGCGTGTGCTGAAAGATGATAAGGAAATCAGTAGTAAAACGGCTAGGGCAATCAACGAAAAATTAGAGAAGATCAAAGAATTATCAGGCAATCGTGAATTGGGAGATATTATACGACCCGGAGAAGTGGACTATGCTGCTGTGCAGCAGGGAAAGATTCACGAAACATTGGATAAGAAAACCGACCAGTTGAACCAGACTGCCGACAATCAGAAACAGCGCGCTGATGAACGCAGCGATAAAAAAAGAGAACAAGCACAGCAGGAAGCAGCACCATCCTTGCAAAAGGCTGGAAAAGCTGCTGCGGAGGCCGCTTTTATTTCGGGTGGATTCCAGTTGGCGGTTGGTATTTACAGCAAGTGCAAAGAGGGCAAGAAAATCAACGAATTTACGGTGGATGACTGGAAAGACATTGGCATAGATACGGCAAAAGCAGCCGCAGAGGGCGGCATCAGTGGCTTTGCGATTTACAGTATCACCAACTTTACAAGCATTTCGGCTGGCCCTGCGGCCGCAGGCGTTTCGCTGGCATTCTCGGTCTCTGAGCTGGCATATCGTAAGAGCACCGGGGCAATTTCCGATGAAGAGTTCAAAGAAAGCTGCCAGATGGCTGCGCTGAACGCCGCTGTAAGTGCCGTTGGTGCTGCAATCGGACAAGAACTGATCCCGATTCCGTTGCTGGGTGCTTGGATCGGCTCCTTTATTGCAACCCAAGGCTTGCAGCGGCTCTGTGACGAAGGCTTCCATAACGCACTTACAATGTCCGCCTACGAAGTGCGAAAAATGACCCAACAGCTGGAATACGGAACTGCACGCATTGCGTACAGCTCTGCTTATACAAATCAGGCAATTTCTCAAGCGCAGAACCTCCATGAAGAGACCCAAACGCTTCTGGATGATTTCAACAGAAAGAAAAGGTGATTTTTATGACAAAGGAACAATGCAGCTTACAACCGAATTATTACGGCAGCTCTTGTGATTTTCAGGATTTGCAGTCTGCTGTGCAGCAGTTGACGACCAAATCCGATGCACAGTTTGAGGAACTGAAAAACGAGAAGTGGTTCCATCGTATTTTCAATATGGTGGTCTGTCCCAGAAAAAACAATATCCGCATGGCAGAGCAGATCACTTCTTTGGCACAGGCACAGGGAATCCTGATTGAAATTCTGGTTCGTCTGGCCGATCAGGATGCCAATATCGCCGGGATGGTCATGCAGTCCCAAAGCGACATCCGGGCACTGGCTCAGAACAGTGCTTATCTTCAGGAGCGGCTTTATCTGCTGGAAGACAAGAGCTATGGCATCAAGGAAAACGAAAATCTGAAAGATTTGAACAGCCAGCAGCGGAATATTCTGTCCGGCTGTTTGAACGAAGCGTCCAAGCTGTATGCAATGCCCTCCAACGAGCAGCGTTTGTATGCCAACGAACTGCTGAACTATCTGAATGCCGATGCACAGGTGGCGAATCTGGAAGATGCTCTGGATGATCTGGAAGATAACGCAAAGCGGAAAATCCTGAGCTGCATTATCACCTATATGTATCTGTACGACCATACTGCGGAGTCGATGGAACAGGATGAACAGGAAGATTTCATCGACCTGTTTGACCTTGGCCGCAAGACCATCAAATCCTTGAAGCAGCAGACCGTGGACACCTATCGTCTGCGTGGTGTGGACGGCTGCATTGATCGCTATATCACTGCACCTATTGAAATCACCGAAGAAACCCCGTTTGAAGTGGAGCTGCCGGAGCCGAAGGCCGCAGAGGGAGCATCTGAAGCACAGGCCGAAGAAAATGGAGAAGAAGCCATTGACACGAATGCGCCCCGTGAAAAACTGGTGCTGTCCGGCTCTATTCAGAATGATGGTGAAACGGTCTACAAGAATAAAGAAATTCACTTTTCGTCTGCCATTATGAACTGCAAAGGTACGGTCAAGTTCATTAACTGCACAATTCATTATAACGAGGACAGTGGCAGTCATATCTTCTTGGGCGATGGAGCGGCACTTTTAATTGCATCATCTACTGTTGTTTGCCATGGGGTTTGCCAGACTGCAAGCGATTCCAACGGTTTCTTTATAAAACAGGCCGATGAAAATAAAGATGCTGCTTCCTGTGTAGTCAAAGATAGTACCTTTATTGATTGTGTCGCTTTTATTAATGGTAAATTTGTTTCAGGTGAGTTCAAAAACAATCGTACTTATGGTGCTTGCGCTAGCTTTTTAAGCCTAGTCATAAGAAATGATTTGACTTTTAGCAACAATCGATTTGTTTTTCCTGATAAACCAACATATGAATTTATATGTAAAGATTGGGCTGGATATAACGCTTTTATTAGACTTGATGGCAATAATATAACGGTAGAGAACAGTGTTTTCGAATGTGAAAACAATTTGGCTGGATCTTCCTATATGATTAAAACTGACACCTATGCAATCAATGGTCCGGGGTTCTGTTTATCTGATACTAGTAGGGAGAAAGGCACAATTTCCAACTGTACATTTGTAAGAGTAAGCAACTGCATTCGTGAGATGGGTGTAGTTCAGAACTGTGTCTTTGAAAATTGTAGTAATGTCGTAAATAATTGCGGATATATGGTTAGAGAGAATCTGTTTAATGGCTGTAAGCAAGCATGTGTGGATTTGCAAAAAAAGGCAATCGTTTCGAATTGCCAGTTTGCTAACTGTACAGGGTTCAATCTTATAACATCCACGACCAATTCTGAAGTTAAAATTGAGGATTGTGAATTTTCAAATATCTCGACCGGAAAAATCAACTCTATAGAGGATCTGAACAATTTCGGAGCACAAGAATATTTTAATGGAAACGCGCCGCATGATCTTCAGATGTTGGGTATAAAAGGTTCTGTTATAGAGTTTGGTGCAGCAGACAAAAAGTTTGCAAATGCAAATCATCCGAATAAAATTGTTAGATGTATTTTTAACAATATTCATATTTGCCCAACTCAGTCGTATTACTATAATCATGGAAGCTGGAAAGTCCTTGGAACAGAAAACCAAAGTAACTTTATGATTTCAGTGAAAATATTTGAGTATGAAAAATTTGATTACCCACGAGCAGTTGTCTCGGATTGTTCCTTTACCAATTGTTTCGCAGCATCAGATAGTCTCATAAATGAATATTTTGATTTCAAACCAGTCTTTTCAAAAAATCGATACTATAGACTTATTCGACAGGAGAATAACTATGGCCTAAATAATATGAGGAATCCTTCTGACTTTGTGGAATCCAATAACGTGAAGCTCAAAGAAACCAACGCTAGCGGGAAAAAGATTGGTAGCTCAATGCCGGTTGAGTGGGATGATTCAGAATATACCACTTGCAAGATGGCAACAACATGGCTGAACACATTTAACAAAGCATAAAGTTCAAAAAATAATCCGGGACGGCTTTGGGGGCTGCCCCGGATTATTTTTAGGTAAAGGACTTGAGCACTTCTTTCAGTGCTTTACGCTGCTCCAGGGATAGCTGGGCCAGAAGCTCTAAAAACTCCTGTTTTTCCTCTTGGGTAAGCCTGCTCTCCGGCTCAGAATGATTTTGGCGGTTCATAAAAGATGCTTGCTCCTTTCGGCAAATCCTGTTCAGCTATCAGTTCAGCACGAATCTGACGCTTGTACTTATAATAGGTATTCCGGGCAAGCCCTGTGAGCTTCATGCACCCGGCATCGTCAAGTGTGCCGCCAAAGGTCTTGCAATGGGTACGGATGATCTGCTTGGCTTCTCTGGCTTTCTTCGTTTCAAAGCCAACACCCTTTTTGCGACCAACCTGCTTGCCGTTCAACCGGGCAGTCAAAAGGCCCTCACGGGTGCGCTGGTGCAGATCGGCAACTTCTTTTTCGGATTGCTCAAAGGCCAGTTTGATCTGCTCTTTTGCCAAGGCCATCAGATATTCGTTGATGCCCTTCAAGATGAAGTCCACATTTGTCCCTGTCATGGCAATGCTGCCGGACAGGGCTTTTTTGTAGGTCTCGGTGTCGATGTGGTGCTCTTTCAAGAACACCAGCCGGATGCCCTTATGGTAGAGGTCTTCGTACAGAGCAAAACCTTCTTCTGCATTTCTGGACATCCGAGACACAGAATCGAACACCACCATATCCCCAGATTTTAGAATCCGGTAGAGCTTCAGCCACTCTGGGCGAAAGATCGATGTGCCAGTGTAGGCTTCCTGCACGATATGGGCAGTTGGGTATTCAGCCTTGATGTTGCGGATCTGACGGTCGGTGCTCTGCTTTGCCGTAGAGATACGGCAATAGCCATAGATGTTCATTGTGCTCCTTTCTGGCTCAAAGATAACGAGCGACATTTTTAAGACTGTATTTTGCAGCTCGAAATAGCCTGAAAACCGCTGATTTTGATACAAAACTGTCCATACGGCATCTTTAAGACAGTTTTTGGTGGCCGCAGACAGCCATAAAAGTGGAAATGGTGGTACACGGCTCATGGTCGGCGGTGCCCTTGCCCTCCAAGGGAGAATAATCCCAGTCGGTTTCCTCGTCAATATATCGCCGCCCATCATCCGGCAGTTCCAGCGGTTCCGCAAGGATGATAGTTCCCCAATGGTTGACCATCACATAGGGTGCGATCTCACAAGGGATGCCTCGGCACTCATCATCATGCCGGACATCGTAAGTGTACAGGCCGTCCGGGACAGTATCTCTCTTGATGCGGATGCTGGTGAACAGCGCAGGCTTTCCGCAAACCGTGA
>ERZ779840.2495-NODE-2495-length-15815-cov-29.469099_pt1 | contig 15815 bp, 6 predicted proteins | sample MGYA00511561_ERZ779840 | MGnify/ENA primary metagenome ERZ779840 (study PRJEB29588, sample SAMEA2162036) | human gut metagenome | biome: human gut; feature: human-associated habitat; material: faeces | place: Denmark | collected 2008/2010 ...
GCAGACAATTTCCAACTGGCAAACCGGCGAGAGTGTGCCAGACATCATCAAGCTCATGGACATTGCACAGTACTTCGGCGTATCGACCGACTACTTGCTTGGACTCAGCGACACCAAAAGCCCGAATGCCAGTGCGAAAGCAGCGGTCGAATATACCGGCCTGTCAGAAGATGCCGTCGAGCGGCTGCACATCGGTCTGGATCATTTCATATGTGACGGTGAAGCAATGTGCGAGGAAGCAAGAGCTGAGAACTTGCATACTGCATCGAAGCTGATTGCCAGCCGTGAATTTTCGGAATTGGTCAGTCGTTTGGCTTATGCGCAAGAGGCCGCCATCAGTCAGCAGTTACTGCAGCTCATCTACGAGCAACATACGGAAAGTGCCAACAACAGTGATGACCTTGACGAAGACTGCGCGTTCGTATTTGCGAACCCCGAGGATCGCGTGCTAACGGAAAGCACCATCCAATATCTTGTCCTCCGCAAGTGGGGTGATGATGAGCGCTGTCAGAAAATACACGAAATGGATGATGAGGAACTGCTCTGTTGCGTTATCGACGGCGTAGTTAGTAATAGAGATGACTGCGAATTGTACCAGTTTCACGCCTCTAAAGAATTAAGCCGCTACATCGACCGTCTGATAGAAGAGGCAAATGAACGCGCCACTCGGGATTTCCCAGCTAATATCATCAACAGCCAAAAATAACATTTAACGTTTGAATTGCATTATATCTGGTGAGAATAATCGCTCTTGTTATCCATCGAGGTTATTTCACTATGCTTTACTACATGACAACTCATTTTTTCACCCTTTTTTCAATGCTGGTGGACGTATAAATCAATTTCTCCTCCGAAAAGGTACTACCTACAATAACTTACAGAGCTTCATTCGCCATTTTTACAGCTTGATTAGTCGTCGCGGGCGCATCCATGTATGTCCAGTTGCCTTGCCCATCAATTTACGGTATCCCTCTTCCTGCTCAAGAACTGGTCTTTCCTCCAACATAATGGACGCAAGAAGACGTGCGATTTCGTTTCGCACAATCGGTAGCTTGTTCGCCGCTTCCTTGTGCGCCTTGGCCAGTGCGGCCTAATCAAATGGCAGGTGATGTTCAAGGTGTTCTTCCATTCAGCGCCTCCTTCACCATATTCTTTTTAGAGGTGCGCCTTCTTCATTCGGAGATGCTGTAAACGCCCTTGTTCTTCAAAATAAACGAGAGCTGAATCTTGGTATCTTTGCCTGCATCTTTTCCATCGGTGACATGAACAGAAATGTAGGCGTTTTCTCCTTCCGTTGTTACGCTTGTCACAATTCCGACGAAGCCATCTTTTCGGCGGATTATTTTTCCTATGTAGTTGGAATACACAGACATAGCCGGTTTTTCATTTTCATCAATCGTGGTGCATACAGCGGAACTATCCTTCATTGGTTTTTTCACTTCTTCTTCCAGTTTGATCAATTCTCGTACCTCAGCGAAATGTGTTTGTGTAAACCACAGCTCATTGCCGTCGTTCAGAGCAACTGTCACATATTCACAACCTTCTATATCTGACTCATTCATCGAAAGAAATGCATTACGGACGGCTTCCATGATATCGGGATTAGCTCGCTGCTTTCGATATGCTGATGCGCAATTGGGACATAGGCAGAGATTAACCGGATCCAATTCTGTTTTGGGTTTCGGAAAAATCTCCGTCGCCTCAAACGAGGAACAGGTTTCATGGCAAAGCTGGCATGCAAACTTGAATCGATTGTTGCCCTCATGCCGGTACATATTCGACAAATACGCCTTCGCTTCTCTCAGATGATTGCTGACTCGAATGCTGCGGACTCTTTCCTCATAGGTTACCGGGTCGGCATAGATAAGCATCTCTGCCGCATGCTTTCGCAACGCATCCCAACTACGAACGTGAAGCGTCGGGAACGGAAGCGGCGCGTCTTCTTCGATGCTCTCATAGTGGCCGGACGAGCCGTAGCGTTCATTGAGGTCAGCAGTAGAAATGCCGTAGCGCTGGCGCAGCTCGCTCTCGAAATACGCTTCCAGTTTTTCCTGCGGGATGGTCTTCTTCAGTTCGTCCACTTCGTCCGCATCAGTCTTTTTGAAGCCAATGAGACTGAAAATCACAGAGTCCAGCTTGATCCTACCGTAGATGGAAGTACTGATATCATGCTTTGAAATCACCTTGGGCGAAACGAGCTCGCCGGATTCGGTATACAGCCATTTGCCGTCCCATCCCCAGATTCTTTCGCCGCGCAGAATGTGGATCATCTCGCACGGCTCATTCTCCTTGTTCGGGACGGTGCTGCCGCCAATATGCACAAGCCCGCAAAGCCTACTTTCGTTGCCGGTTAACACCTTCATGATCGCCTGCGATTTCAGTATCGAATCTTTAGCCGAGGGATGCGCCGATATGTACTTGAGAACATCCTTTAACGCATCCGTTGAGAATTTCCAACGGAAATCGCCGGTTGTCCACCATTCCGGCTGTTTCCCGCGAGACCCTGTTTCGTAGGTGCCCGATACGGTGTTATCTCCGATCGTGATGGAATTACGCACGCCGAGCGCCAACAGCATCGGCGTTTCAATACCATGGTTGTTGTAAAAATCTACATCGGCGAAGAACACGTTTTGCCCAAGGTTCCTATAGTAGCTCTCTACGTTGATCCCTTCCGTGCTGATCGGGAGAAAAATCCTGAAGGCGTAGCAGCTGCGCATTTTCCCGTCGGTGCATCTGAGGGCAAGGAGCTCTCGAATGATCCGATTAACTTCATCTTCGTATTCTTCACGTTTTGAGTATTTGAAAAGTGCCTTGATGTCTTCGATATGCTGATCATCATCATAGATGTGCCCGCTCTCATAGCGCTTCTTTATGTCTTTGATCAAGAACTCATATTCGTTTGGTTTCTGCAACTGGAGGATGTCATCGAAGAAATGGCGGCATCTTTCGTACAGCGTTGCATCCACAAAATTGATGTCCGCGCTGCGGATTTTTGGGGACGGAAGGAAAACGTTCGGAATGTATGTTTTGCCTTCACGCCGGAAAGGAGCAACGAATGTGCCTGTGGCGGTCTTCACAATGTTTGCCGTGGTCATATTCGTTTCATACCTTGATTTTGAGAACGCGCCGGGTATGTTTTCAAAAATGCCGTACAGATCGACCAGCCAGTCGATTGACTGCGCCGGAAGGAACTTCGGATTCGAGGCAAAGAAACTTCGGAGATCCTCCGGGCGAATTACCTGTACGCCGAGTTCTCCCGTCATATAATCGAGGACGTGCTTGTACTCTCTGTTCGTTTCCGTAAGGAACGTCGGAAGCCAGCAGTATTTGCTGCCGTCGTTTATCAGCTGAGTGAGCAGCTCGTCCGAAAAGACTGTTGCCAGTCTTTCCTGTCTTGCAATCTTTGCATATTTTGGATGAACATACTTGCCTGCCTTTGTAGGAATAACGGCGGTGCTTCGGAACAAATCCCGGACAGTTTCGTAAAGCGGGAGGAAGAGGCCGAACGTATCAAATCTGTCTTCGTCTATGGGCAGTGCTTTAACAAAGCTCATGTTCAGCCGTCCGTCTGCCTTCATTTCGAGAATGCTTTCCCGAAGCAGTATTGCCGTTTCTTTTGCCAGATAAACATTATCGGCATCATCCGACGGAATGCTGCTGCGGTTCGGAGTAGTACGAAACGGGCCCTGCACGATGAAATCCAGCTTGCTTTCTGTCTCGGTCGGGAAATACACAGAGACGTAGGGATTTGGTGCTTTTATGCATTGGTATACGCCGCGCTCTTCCTTTACCGGGAATGCTATATCTACGGTTCTGAGCGGGTATTTGTCCAACTTGCGGGAAAACATCAAGTAGGAGATTATCTCCGCATCATCCGGATCGGCCTTTTCTTTTTCAGAAACGCCGAGTGCAGAAACGAGGGACGAATGATCATTGATTCTAACATTTTCCAGAAGGTATTCGCCCGTTATGGGCTCTTCGTCCGTGTCTATCTCATATTCGATCAATTCGAGGTGCTTCATGAAGAGAAGCGTCGTTATTCCAAGGTTCTGCAGCTTCCGGGCAAGAGTATCAATCAGCGCCGGAAGGGTTTTAAATCCAGAGAACGTATGACCGACCGCAAACGGAAAAACAAAACGCGTGGTGTATGGCCGTGGAATCGGTTCTTCAGGAATATCTTCCGGCCTTGTGAAGTCCTTGATTTCAACAGCAAACGGAACTGCGTCTCCCTCGATTTTTCCTGTATAACGCGAAGGATCACTATAGAGCAGAACGGTATCGCAGATGCCGAACACGGATTTGAAGCCAACGCCGAACTCGCCAATCTGATTCAGGTTATCCACCTTATCGGATTTGCCGATATCGCAAAGCCCCTGAAGGTTTGCCGATGTAAATGGCTTGCCATCATGCAGAACCTCCAGATGATCAGCATGCTGGATGAATTTGATGCCTTTGGCTTCTGCGTCTTCTGCGTTCTGCAGGAGCTCATATACAAAGTGCGACTTATCCGTATAAAGCTGAATGATGCGTTCCAATGCACGGCGCAGCATTCCGTCCTTATCCTGTGCTGTCCTGACTCTGTCAGCAATGTTGCTCATGATTAACCCCTCTTGATCTCGATGATGCCGTTTGCAATCAGAGATGTGTGGATATCCGCGCGGGAAGCGCGGTCGTTAATTTCGTCAACTTTTATCTGATATTTTTCGGTAGCGGTGCCGAGCTCGCTCTGGTACATCCTGCGAATCTTCTCGTCGAATGCGTCACGGATTTTCTGCTCCAGCGTTCTCTTCCGGTTCCTGTAGTTACTGCTGATGCTCTCCAGCTTATAGTTTGCAGTGCTCTGGATTCCGGCGAGATACGTCTCTTTTTCCCGCTGCCATAGAGCGATGTGCATACCTTCCAAGCCAGCCCACGTGCCCTTGTCAACAGTAATGCTGGTTGTGGAAGTATTCGCGTCCTGCAGGATATCCATGAGCTCTGCTGCCAGCAGTTCGTTCTCGCAAATCGGCACGACGCGGAACATCGGGTTCAGCCCGACATAGCTCCACGCGTAAATGGAGAACGGATATGTACCCTCCGGCAGTTCCTCGGAATAGTATTCCAAATGGATATACGACACCTGACTGGTGGCGTAGTATTTGGCTGCCTGCTTGACCAGCGGATGCATAGGGGTAATGAAGAACGCCCGCCGTTCTTTCGACGCGGTCTCCGATGTAAATGTCAGCCGGTGCATCGGCTCGGAGCCCTTCAGGTAATTCTCCCATCTGCGCTTCAATGCCGATTTGATATTTGACAGCCTGCGGAAATCTTCAAGAAGCGTTAACCGAGCTTCACGACTCAGACGAATCTGCTTGAGTTCAGATGCGCCGATGATGTACTGGCCTTCGCCGAGCCGGTCTCTCAAATAACGTTCAACAAGCCGCTGAATGCTGAGTGGCGAAATCCACGGGCTTTCTGCGTCCTTAATTTCCTTTGCTGCTGTGTAGTTTGAGAGATCGAAACCGAACAGAGCCCGCTCTTCATCTTCCAACTTGCTGAGTTCCTGCATACGGCGGATTTCGTTATCCGCCATCTGCTCCAGCTTGCGACGTCGCTCTTCATCGGTCAAAGCGGTATTCACAGCGATCTGCTCGATCTGCGCACCGATTGCGCCGAGTACTTCTTCGCATTCGCCGATGCTGCGCTCGAATATGCCAATTCGCGTCAGGCAGCGGGAGTAGATGTCCGCGTCCACGGTGTCCGCCGTGATAATGTTATAAATGTTGACCGCTTCGCTCTTCTGGCCGCGACGGTCGATTCGACCGATACGCTGTTCAATGCGCATCGGGTTCCATGGCAGATCATAGTTGATCATGGTGTCGCAGAACTGGTAGTCCAAACCTTCTGAGCCTACCTCTGTGAAGAGCAGGATGTCCAGCGCATCCGGGTCTGCTTTGTCCAGCTCAAACCGTTCACGCAGTGCGCGACGGTCATCGTCCTTGACGCTGCCGTTGATCTGCGCGACGCGATAATTGCGGCTGCGCAGCTTCTTTTCCAGATAGGCAAGTGTATGCCGGAACGAGCTGAAGAGGATGATCTTGTTGTTTTCCAGCTTCTGCTTTTCGTCGATCACCGTGCAGATGCTATCGAACTTCGGGTCGTCTTCCGGCAGCAGATCTGCGAGCTCCAGCACATGATGAGCCAACGCCATCAATGTGGACGTGGCTTTTCCGTCCAGATCGTACTCATCCATGTCTACATCCGGGTCTTCAACCATCTGGTCAAAGCGCCGTGTGATCAGATCCCGGATGTGGGGCGCGAGCCCGAAGATGCAGCTTGCCGCCTGACGTCGGATCGTGCTCATCATGAAGGGAATGCAGCGCACATTGTGGAGCTTGGAAAGCGCTTCGTATTCAAATCTCAGCAGTTCGTTATGCAGGTCATACTGCTGCGGTGTGAAGCTGGTTTCTACCGTGTAAGACCGGCGTATGCAGAAATCCTGAATATCCTTTCTGCGTGTCCGGTTCAGCATGGTGTTGAAGCTGTGGAGCGATTCCACGTCGGAAACGAGTTTGACGCGTTCTTCGCGTGTAATGTCCGGCCTTGCCAGCCGCGCCAGAATGTCTGCGTACAGTGGATTCTTGGCAATGATATTTTCGCCCCACTGTGTGGATCGGATATTCTGCAGCTCGGCAATGGCAACTTCCTGCCATCCTTCACCCGCTCCGCGTATCGCGTGGGAACACCTGTAAATGAATTCGTTGGGTCTGGACATCATGCGAAACACGTCTTTGTCCATGATGACGTCCGGGCGCAGCAGATTCATCAGTGTGAAAAGGTCGTCATCGCTGGTCTGCAGCGGGGTGGCGGTCAGCATGATGACTGCATCCGCGTGCTCGCAGAAGTACCGGACACACTTATATGCGTATGCCTTGTCTTTGTCCAGACTGCCGTTGCGGATATGATGCGCTTCGTCGATGATCACGAGATCAAAGTGCGGCGCGGGGTCGAGATCCAGAAGCCCGTACTGCTTACCTCTGCGGTGATCTTCGCCCTCATATACGCGGCTGTCCAAAATGGAATACGGAATGATGGCCTTGTTATAGCGTACCGGCCATTCTTCGTCTCGGTGGGTGTCGGATATGGCCTGCCGGAGGATTGCGCCGTCGAGCGGGATGAAATCCTCATCAAAGCGCTTCATTTCCAGTTCCCACTTGCGCTCTGCAATAAGCGGCTTCGGGCAGATAATCAGTATGTTATCCAGTTCGCTTCTCGCCTCAAGCTCCTTTACGATCAGACCGGCTTCGATCGTCTTACCGACACCGACACTGTCCGCAATCAGGATCTTCGGCTCATCCGATTTGATAAGCTTCAGAGCGGGGCGGAACTGATACGGCACGAAATCGATTCTTGCCGCGTTCAGCGAATATAGATTGCCCGCCGAAGGGTTGTTGATTTCGTATGCCGTCAAGTTACTTTGCAGTGTGCTCAAATCCACCCAGCTGTAGGACGGCGCGGAATCGATCTTCTGAATCTGTCCTTCATAGAAGGTTTTGATTTCGCCGTCGACGAACACTTCGTATCGCTTGGTGCCGCCGATGTCCGTGACGGAGAACACCATGCCTTTGGTGTTTGGATCTCCGGTGAGATAGACGCGATCCTTTTCCTGAATGCCTCCCGTGCTTGCCTGCACCGGTTCCGGCGCTTTCACTTTGACTGGCTCGGTTTCAAAGACTGCGGAGAAATCGGCATTTACTACTTCGCGCCGGAAATCTTCGATGCCCTGCGTGTATTTATTGGTTACCATCACGTTCTCAAAGAACGCCAGAATGACATCGAGATCCCGCAGCACAACGTCCTTGTCTTCGATGGCTCCGGCAAGATGCGCCCAGTTGTTGCGCACCTTCATCATGTCCCGGACGCATTGACGGTCGCGGGTTGGAAGATAAGCAAATGAACGCATGTCGTACCACGATTTGTCTGCCACGCGAAGCAGAGCTGCAAGATCAAGATCCTCCAGCTTCGAGTAGCCGTTTTCTGTGGCGTATTGTTTTTGAGCGAATGACAGGTTGTCCATCACGCATACCTGCCACCAATCCTCGCCGACGCGGGGCAGCATTTTTGCAAGCCATGCACAGAGTTCTTTTGTGGCCGTGTGCAGGTACTCATGCATTTTGCTGACGATTGCTTGTTCGTTCATACGCTTTTCTTCCTTTTTTTATTTATTGAAAGAAACCTTCACTCTCGAAAATATGGTTCAGCTCATCATTGCTGGCACAACGGGAAACCTTGTCCCGAACGGAACTCTTGGACATATCCAGCCGGAACGCCCGCTCTCTGCCGACAGAGTCGCGCTGCATCCGAATCAACTGGATCCTGCCGACGCCGGGGTTCTGCCGCGCGTATTCTGCGAAGCCCTTCGCTTTTCCAAGGTTATCCTGCCGTGTCGGATCGTGCGGCTCCAGAATGTCCACAACGTAGTCCGAGCCATCGCGGCGAATGATCAGGAAATCCGGATATGTCGGCTTCTTTTCACCGTCGATCTCATACGGAATACACAGCGCCCATGAGCCTCTTGACGGATTGCGGAGCCAGCAAACAAAATCTTCATGCTGTTCCTCTTCCGCGATGACCTTGCGCTCCCAGCCGTTCAGATTGATGAGCGCGGTGCCGGAATCGTCTACGAACAGATGGTTCCTATAGAGGACGCCTTCCATTTCATGCGGAACGCGAATGGTCTCCGGCAGGCGGAAGTTATGCTTACTGATGATATCGCCGTCCGAAACGATGTCATCATACTTCTTTTTGAATTTCTCCGGCAGGGAAACCGTGCGTCGGCGATTCGCGTCGTTCAGATCATGGAACTTCTGCTGCGCGTAATCGTTCAGCGCGTCCATGCAATCGGCATTTGCGGCAAAGATGATGACATGAATCTTCAGCGTCAATACCTCGTCCTCATCGTAATACCGGTTCACATAGGCGTTGCCGATGCCCTCATTGCCGAGGCGCGTTTCCGCCAAGCGGAATTGACGTTCAATATCCGTGTCCGTGGTGGAAAGGAGATCATGGATCGCATAATCGTCAATTGACCGTCCGAACACATCAAATATCTGTGCACTCAGCTTAAACTGCAGTACCTGTCCGGCAAGGACGTCATACATACCCTGCTGCTTCAAAAGGGCAATGTGCTCGTGGATCTTTTCGACGATATCGGAAATGACCGTTTCCTTCGCGTCCATGTCGATACGGGTCTGCGTCAGGAAACGAGCCAGCGCGTACATGGATTTGAGATAACCGGTGATGCGCACTCTACGCACGTTGTATGTCAGAAGGCCTGCGTCATTGATGGCCTTCACCACGGCTTCGCGGTCAATGTCCGGAATGATCGGCGGCTGCGCTGCGGGCGCGGGCTGTGTCGGCTCTGCAGTGGTTGGCCGTGCCGCCGGAGCTGCCTGTGCCGGATTGCCCTGCGCTGTGGGCTGCGTCGGCAATTCAGACGATATCGGCCTCTGCGGCACAGACTGCGGCGGCTCTGCCGGAGCTTCTCCGCCGGACGGCTGTGCCGAGGAAGTATCACCGTTGCTGAGCATGTCGAACATGGACAGCTGGTCAGGATTTTCATTGCGCTCCCTGCCAGGCTGGCGCGGCGGCGTCTGATAAGTCGGCCGCAGGCTCAGCGTATCATAGTTGCCGCGTCCCAGTTCTTCGGCTTCGATATCTGTAGGGATCGTTGCGCCTTCTTCGTCCTGCAGCGCCTTCACGACATCATAGACGGTTGCCTCATTAAACTGCGGCAGATACAGATGCACGTCGTTCAGCGTCTCGTCCACGTTGATGTGCTGCTGGGTGGGTGTGCGCACCATTCTGCCCAGAAGCTGCGCGATATAGGTGTGATCCACTGCACGGCGGAAGGACATCATAACTTCTGCTCTAGGGCAGTCCCATCCTGTGGTCAGCGTCTCCTTAAAGAAAACGACCTTGATGCGCTTGTCATCGGCGATGCGGCTCGGCTCACAGTATGGCACATCCAGACCGCCGATCTGAATCGTCGGCGTACCCTCGCCAAAGGCGTGGACGACCTGCCCCTCGAGGAAGCGGTCGCCAAGCCGCTCTTCCATGATGCGCAGGCATTCGTCCAGATCGGTTGCGGAAATCTGATGCCCGCTGCCGTTCTGAACTTGGATGACGAGGATCGGATTGACCTGTCCGTAGTGCTGCTCGTAGCAATACTGATACCAGTGCTGACATTTTTGCTGCCATTCGTCGGTAGCCGCCTGCAACACTGCCATATCGTTGCCGCTGTGTTCGGGATAGGTAATGACGATGCGATCCTTCAACAGGCCGGAAGCGCGAACTTCATCCGCCGTGGTCTTCACATAGTGCGTAGTGGACTGGATGCCTTCCGCCAGCCGGTTGAAACGCTGCGGCGTAGCCGTCATGCCGATGACCACTGGCATTGGCAGCAGACGATCCGCTTCGGAGCCCTTCAGGAACTTCTGCATGATCGTGGTGTTTTTTGTGAGGTCTCTTACACCCTGCGCACCGCGATGGGCTTCGTCAATGATGAAGTACAGCCGGTCGCCCTTCTCGCGCACGGTGTTAGAGAGCGTCTCCCAGATGGTGTACTGCCGTCCGTCGGAATGCTTTGTCAGGTTGCTGGATTTGGAGAGTTTCTGCGTGTTCAGGAAGTAGATGTGGCCATCCTCCAGCACTTCCATGTCGAAAGAATCGTCGCTGATCACGACGCACTGGTTTAGGCGGATCTTGTCTGCCTTCAGGTCGATCTTCAGCCGCGACTGTTCATTGAGCTGCGGGGAATCGGACAGCCAGATGAAAATGGCCTCGGGCTGCTCGGGGTACAGCTCGTCTCCGTAATATATATCCTCGATCAGCGCCGACATGACGATGGTCTTACCGGCTCCCGTGGGTGCAGTGTAAGACACCACCTGCGGCGTGTGCGTGCTCCGGTAGTTGCCCAGCGCGGTTGCTACGCTCTGACGCAGTCTGGCAAGCGCTGTTTTCTGGAAGGGGAATAATTCAACTTTCATGTGTGCTTACCTCCTGACTGCGTTGATGCGGAAATTATCGAGATAATCTCGGTAGAGCTGGTAGCTTTCCTTGACATTCAGCCCGGAGATCATGTCCCGGTAGCCGCTGTCGGAATCTGTCACAAGAAATACCGTTTCGATCTCCGGATGCTCGTCCAGCTTTTCTGCGAATGCCATGTATGCTCTCTCGTCCACCAGCACCGCCATCCTGTTTTCCGGCAGGATGAGCATCTCCGGCACGGTCTCGCCGATGGTGGGACACGCGCCGTGTGCGCCCGCCTTCATCCACAGCGTCGGCAGCATTTCCTTGAACTGTCTGCCGAGGGCAACGGCGTTCTTGTCGAGGAAGCCTAGCTTGAAGAAGGCGGCATTCGCCTTGAAGCCGTCCGCCATGGGAATGTCACTGCCGATGTAGTTGCCCTTGAGCGGATTGCCGTTTACATCGTGCCCCTCAATGGAGCAGACCGTGCGCGGCCAGGTGACATAGCGGGCGATGCCGAGCTTTTCCCATTCCTCGTCACCGGGCTTGAGCCCACGCTGAGACATCTCCTTTGCCTCCGCGTCGGAAACCTCGTTGTTTGTCACCATGATGCAGCGGCGATGCCCACCATCCTCCGCATTGAGGAGATTCACAGCGTGCATGGTTGTGCCACTCCCTGCGAAGAAGTCAACAATGAGGGCGTTGGGCTTGTTAGCAACAAAGAAGCGGATGGTGTCGTGGGTAGCATATAATGATTTGGGGTATGAAAAGTGATGCCCCGAAACGATATTCTTAATGAGTGCCGCACCATAATCTGTCGCATTATGATTTCGCTGGATCCACACACTTCTTGGAGATACTTTTTCTTGTGAGGAATCAATGTGACTAATATTTAAGGATCCATCTTCATTTCTGCCCACAACAGAAATCTCACCAGACTCTATTCGTTCTTGCATACCAGAGGGTATATATGAGAGGGTCCATCGGTTGTTCTTTTTGTCATACTGACTGACTTTCACATACCCCTTTTTCACCCATTCTCTCACTGTTTCGGGAATTGCCCTCCATATAGATTCTTCTCCTCTGTTATTAACCGGAAAAACAGAGGCCATTCCTTCCCGTTTTGGAAAGTCATTTGGAGCAGTATTTAGTGGCATTGGTTCTCCTATATCGACAATGGTCTTTTTTGCTTCATCAATATAAATTGGGAAAAATTGTCCATTGGCGCTTGCTCTGGGATTATTGCCACGATTGAATGCGTACCACACGCGAGACTTCCCGGTTTCATCAGTATTTCCAAGCATATTATTATCGGTCTTACATACTGTTGCATCTCCAAAACGGCATATAAATATGAATTCTTCTACCCTCGAAAACTCGTTTTCTCTATTTGTCCCTCGCGGATTAATAACATCGGTAATCATCTGCATATTTCCTTCAGGAAACATTTCCTCCAACAGACAGCCAAGATGCAGATATTCCTTCTCATCAATGGTGACAATCAGTACGGAGTCCTTCGGATTCAGCAGCTTTTTAGCGAGCCTCAGACGCTTTTGCATCATGGACAGCCACTTGCTGTGGCGGTAAGCGTCACTTCCGTCCACATAGTCGTTGTTGTATTTCCAGTCCCGCGCGCCGGTGTTGTAGGGCGGGTCGATGTAGATGCAGTCCACTTTGCCCGCGTACAGGTATTCCAGAAGCTGCAGAGCATGGTAGTTATCTGCCTCGATGAGCGTGTGCCAAAGGTCGCTGTCCGGCGCGTTACAGACCGTATCGATGGGCTTGAGATAGGGGTAAATGGGCTCGCCGAATTCCGCCACGCAGACAAGCTCCTCCACAGGAAACTCTGCCGTGGCGCTTTTATCCTTGTTGAGGCAGGTGGCAACGCCGTCCTCGATTTTGAGCACGGTATAAAAATCGTTGACATGGCCGGTTTTGAGCGCAGCCTTGCGCCCCGCCTTCACCGGGATATCCCACAGCGGCGTACACTCCGGCAGATGATATTCAAACACCAGGCCGAATTTCTTCTGTTTTGCGAGCTTCTCCACCTCGGCGGCGATCCGCGCGCGCAGATCCGGGTTTTCTATCTGAGTTACCAGTTCATCCAAAATAGCCATTTACTCGTTCTCCTTCTCTGCGGAATCATCTGTCTGCGAAGATGGTTTTGATATGATCCTTATCTTATAGTGAGTAATTAAGATATATAGTGATTAAGTATAACACAAAATCCCTGATTCTTCAAAGTCTTTCGCGTAATTATATCTTTATCCGACAGACTATTTTCGCGAATATCTGCTTGAGCCCTGTCTCTCAAATATATTAGCTGTTGCTTGCATCGCAAAGATATTCAATTTGCACAATCGTGTTTTTGATCTTCTTCTGCCGAACGCAAGAAACGGTTCCTTTTATGTAGGAGGGTGTATACTCTTAACGCTCATATGAGGGATAAGTGAGCGGCTGCACGAAACATTTTCCCCATACACCACCTACACCCGGCAGGGCTACAAATCGCGGATGATATCCCCAATCCAAGGCCAAAGCGCATTGTCCGAATAAAAATCGCCTACGTGATAACAGCAAGTTGCAACAAATATAATACCGCGGCGCCTTCTCATCAAAAGAAGGCGCCGCGGTTTATCGCATATTCATCAACACGCTTTTCTGCTTGGCAATCTCAATCACTTCTTGGTCGCGCAGGCTGTTCAGGTAAGTCTGCGTAATCCCGATATTCTCATGCCCCAGCAAACGACTGATCGTATAGAGATCCGTTCCCATTTTCACCTGCTGCTGCGCGAAAAAATGTCGGCATGTATGCGGAGACACGCGAACACCTTCTATCCCCGCTCCGCGCTTGCGAAGAACATACTCCACAGCTCCATCCGTCAACTGCCTGCCATGGAACGACAGGAAATAAAACGCATCATGCGGGCGAAGCACAAAGTACTTCTCTTTACCGCTCTCATATCTGAGCATCGCCTTTTTCAGAACAGGCGTAATCGGCACCACGCGCTGCTTATGGTTCTTGCCATTGATGATGATAAAATCGTCGTGGATATCTTCCTCACGGATGCAGCACAGCTCCCAGCAGCGAATTCCGGTCTCAAAGAGCAATGCCAGAATCGCATAGTCGCGCAGCGAGAGATAATCATGCCCACGGCAGCTTTGCAGCATGATCCGCACCTGCTCCGGAGAAAAGGCCGTGATGACCGGCTTCTCCTCCTTGCACCACTTGAACGTCTTGCGCGTATCAAAGCCGCCGTATCCTTCCTCATAACAATACTGAATGAACGACTTGATCGATTTGAGTACGCCGTTGATATAGGTGCCCTTGCGCCCTGCCTCGCTCATGCAGCGTGAAAACTGCCGTACAACTGCGGGCGTGAGCGTCTCGACAGTCTCGACGTGCAATTTCTCTGCGCAAAAACGCAAAAAGAGATTGAGGTTACACCGGTAACTCCGAATCGTCTTCGGGGTATACTTGCGAACCTCAATCTCAACCAGATACTCATCGACAGCACTTTGGATCTTCATACCTATGTCCTCCTCATGTATGTCACAACAGAGGTGGACATGTATGTCGCAGCTGACGCCGTGTTTTCCCGCAGGAAACGACGTTTGAAGCCGCAAAGCGCCATATTATCCGTCAAATATGCTGTTTTGTGTCCGGAAACGCATGCGTTTCACAGGCAGCTTACTCTTCCCAGTTATGCCAGACGTTCTGGACATCTTCGTTGTCCTCGAACATGTCGAGCATCTTCTGGAGATTCTTAATGTCGCCCTCATCGGTGAGCTTGATGGTGTTCTGCGGCACCATCTCCACCTGCGCGCTCAGCAGCTCATAGCCGTCGTTCGTGAGCGCCTCGGCCACCGACGCCACATCGTCTGGATCGGTATAGACCGTGTAAACACCCTCGTCGGGCGCAAAGTCGGCCGCGCCGGCTTCGAGCGCGTCCTCCATGACCTTGTCTTCGTCGAGCTCCTGATCCTCGTCATTGATGACGATGACGCCCTTCTTATCAAACGACCACGACACGCAGCCGGTCGCCCCCATGTTTCCGCCGTACTTATCAAAGTAGTGGCGCACCTCGGAGGCGGTACGGTTGCGGTTGTCAGTCATCGTCTCGACGATGATGGCGACACCGGACGGACCGTAGCCTTCGTAAGTGATGGACTCGTAGTTATCCGTGTTGCCGGAGCCGAGCGCCTTGTCGATCGTGCGCTTGATGTTGTCATTCGGCATGTTGGCGGCTTTCGCCTTGGCGATGACAGCTGCGAGGCGGGAATTGTTATTGGGGTCGCCGCTGCCGCCCTCTTTGACGGCCACGATCATCTCGCGGGCGATCTTCGTGAACGCCTGCGCGCGCTTGGCGTCCTGCGCGCCTTTGGTTTTCTGTATATTATGCCACTTGGAATGTCCGGACATAGTCACAACTCCTCTTGCTAAAATGCTTTGAATATTTTAGCACACTCCGGGCCGCGTGGCAAGAAAAATCCGCATATTTGCGCGAAAACTACGCCTGCGTTTTGGGAATAAGGAGATATTGCGGCGCCTCAGCCATGGCGGCATCGTCCGTGAGGCCGTTCGTTTCGCGGATGAGCCGCTCGCTCGAGCAGTAGCGCTTGGCAAGCGTCCACAGGTCTTCCCCGCCCCAGCGCACGATCGTCAGCGACGGTACAGAGGCATACGGGCAGGCGCGCTCCTGCGCCGTCGCCCCGGTGACCTGCCGGAGGTCGGACTCCTGCAGTGCGGCCGTCCGCACCGTCACCGTCACGCGGATCTGAAACCCATCCGCCGTGACCGTCACCAC
>ERZ779840.2503-NODE-2503-length-15790-cov-9.247919_pt1 | contig 15790 bp, 12 predicted proteins | sample MGYA00511561_ERZ779840 | MGnify/ENA primary metagenome ERZ779840 (study PRJEB29588, sample SAMEA2162036) | human gut metagenome | biome: human gut; feature: human-associated habitat; material: faeces | place: Denmark | collected 2008/2010 ...
TTCGTTTTATTATTTGTAATTTTTTCAAGTTTTGAAATTCACAAAAAACATCATAATCGAGTAGAGGCTACCCATTAGTTGAGTAGCACCTCACACACACCGTGCGTACGGTTCCGTACACGGCGGTTCAATCATATTGAGTGCATAGACTTGTACGCTTCGGATATGTCATAATATCCCCTGCGTGCAAGTCTTTCGTTTGTAATGGTGTGGTTTAATATTCCGCTTCCTGCAACAGATTTCCGCCCTGTGGTGAGCCTTCTTCTGTTTTGTGTCTTACACCATTTTCCATTACTCCGCTTTTGAGATATTTCTTGATTAGGTCAATCAATCTCTTGTCGTGAATATCCTGTCTTAACATATTCATCAGAAGTTCGTGGTTAAGGGTGTCAAAGTATTTCGATAAATCAAGGCATACCGCATATTGGTATTCCTTATCTGCATACTCTTTGTGTTCCACACTATCCCTTTGCAGGAAGCCATCGTTTTCGGTGTATTCTGTTTTCATCATACCAACCTCCTTTGGCTGTTTACTAAAGACTTATGATTGTTCAGCCCTTCCCAAGTTTTTTCCCTTGGTACTATGGCTTCGGCTGACTTCTTGCAGTTAGTTGTTACTACGGAAAGATTATTCCGCCTGCAAGACCTCCTCGGGTAAGCATTACCACCTTCGCCTCGTATATCTGCTACATTTACACCTTGAAATTTCGGGCAGTATTGGACTTCGTTTTGATTGGGAAACTCGTCCGTTTCAAGTATGCCTTATATGTAGTTTCTGTTCGTCAGACCGAGGTTTTGCCCATTGGGAACTTTTCATCCTTCAATCCGGCTTCCTTCAGACTCCACCTCACGATGGACGCCCTTGCCTTCGGCTAACAGTTCCTACTGCCAAGTCTGTAGTGGACTTTCACCACCAAGTAATAATGCGTGCCGAGCACACAAGCAAACAGACAGGAGCACCACCTTTGATGTGTTCCTGTCTGTTTTTGGGTGTAATATGATTTGGAAAATATTTCTATTCTCAACTTATCGATTCAATGATTATCCTTGCTCCTAATTGGAATCCTTTAATAAAAGATTCACGCTCACTGATTTCAGAAATTTCACGTTTGCAATCCTTGTATTTTTCAAAGGTTTCTTTCTGCGATTCAGTCAGAGTTACCGTAAGCTTTTCTTCATTCCTGTTGAGCAGTTTCAATAGCTCCTTGACCTCATCATCAAGCTTCGCACATTTTTCTTGAGGGAATAAGTTTCCGTAATATAAATCTTCCAGTGTATTCATTGTCGCACCGCCTTTCAGCAAGCAACAATATCATAACTGTTTTCAGAAGTCCAGCAAAAATTATAATAAATCATTTAGCAGATTCATACATTTCACTTTCTGCTGCATATTAGCACTTCCGTAAACATTCAGCGTAAAGGATACATTTTTATGTCCTAAAATTTCAGAAAGAGATTTGATATCAAACTCCGGAATTTCTATCGCCCTGACCGCAAAGGTATGACGTATTTCATGAAATTTTACCTGTTGCAGACCTTTTCGTTTCAAGAATCGAGAAAAGAATTGTCTGTAGGTTCTCGGCTCGGTAGGTTTAACCTTTCCTGTTAAAAAATAGTGATTTGGATTTTCGGTATAAAATTTTTTGATAATATTCATTAATAATGACGGAATAGGGATCACCCTTGCTGATGTTTTGGTCTTTGGTGGACCTATATTCAGATATGTAGTGCCTTTCTTTTTATCATATATTCTTTGTACTGTTTTATTAACAATTATTGTTTTGTCAAGCAAAGAAATATCTTTCATCTGGATACCGCATAATTCACCTATTCGCAACCCGGTGAACAAGGCAATTAAGATACCGGCTGTTTTACGATTCATATCCATATAAATGCATTGAATCAGTGCGAGTTCCTGTTCCTTTGACAAAGATATGACTTTCTTAACACTTGTATCTTTCGGATACTCAATCAAATCCCAATTAAGCAAAGGAATAATTCGCTCTTTATAAGCATAATTGAGAGATAACCGTAAAACAAGTATTACATCTCGTATAGATTTTACAGTCAAGCCCCCGGTATCATCAAGACGACCGTTATTGTACAAGTAAGAAATAAATTCTTGTATGTCGGTCTCAGTGAAACTGCCAATCTTCTTTCTTCCAAAGTATGGAATCAAATGGTTCTCTGAAATAAGGACAAAGTTTGCATGTGTTGATGGTGTAATCATTGGTTTCTTTTCTATTAACCAAGTATTTACAAGCGTCTTGAATTGTGTATTTTCAGTCATTTAGACCACCTCCGATAATTATTATACATGAGGTGGTTTATTTCCAATCTTATCTTCAAGTAACGGTATTGAAAAGTTCCCGAAACTTCGGTTTCCAGAGTTTAAAGAGCCGTGGAATTTAGTTAAACTAGAAGATGTTTGCTCATATAGAAAGGGTCGAGCTAAAGTAAAAAAAGCGCAATATGTAAGAACGGAAAACATACTTCAAAACTATGCAGGTATAGAACCTTACGATGATTTATCTGAGGCTGAAGGCATTTCTATACAATGTGGAGATACGCTGATGGCAAACATACGTCCCTATCTTAAAAAAGTCTGGCAAAGCAACTTTAATGGAGCTTGCAGTACTGATGTTCTCGCCTTTTCACCAGATAACATTGATGGTAAATTCCTTTACTTTTTAATTGCACAAGACAGATTTGTAAACTATGTTATGTGTGGTGCCAAGGGATCTAAAATGCCTCGTGGTGACAAAAACCATATATTAGAGTATGAAACTGGGGTTCCAACAGAAAGCGAGCAACGCAAGATAGCTCATTTCATCGACCTCTTAAATGCAAGAATCTCTTCACAGAATAGTTTAATTAATCTTATCAAGAAGTATAAAAGAGGAGTAATTAAAACAATTTTTGATACCTTAACACCTGTCTCCAAAAGTTCGATTGGCAAAATGGCTACTATGTTTTCAGGAGGAACACCTCGTTCAGATATTGTTGAGTATTATAATGGCTCAATACCATTTATTCGTTCGGGAGAAATCCATAATGATTTTACGGAGTTACACTTATCCCAAATCGGATTAGATAATTCATCGGCAAAAATGGTAAGGAAAGGAGATCTTTTGTATGCCTTATATGGTGCAACAAGCGGTGAAGTAGATATTTCAAAAATTGATGGAGCTATCAATCAAGCTATTTTGTGTATAAGAACAAATGAAATATCATCAGAATACTTAGCATTATGGCTTGAAATTAACAAAAACAATATTTTATCTAAAATGCTTCAAGGTGGGCAGGGCAATTTATCAGGAGAGCTTGTTAAATCTTTAGTTGTGCCTATTTATTCAAAAACAGAAGAACAGGTTATTGTTAGAATTGGAAATTCTATTAATAAACTAATTGATGCAAATACCAATATGCTCTATATGCTCAATAAAGCAAAAGAATCTTTATTACAGCAAATGTTCATATAAACATCTGCTGTAGTAGAGCATTCTTCAAGGACAGTAATATATCATATTTATGCTGATGAAGGGTGATAAGGGTGTCAAGGCTTCGGAAATAGTCTCCGATTTCCTTTTGCTCTGCAAAAGAGGGACAAGATAATGGGATTTTTTGGCACACTTCCTTGTTTAATTTGGGCATAGCCATACCAGAGTTGTACGGTGTAAAATCCATTCTTTCTAATGAATTGCAAATAAAATTATTTTCATTTTCCTTGTTTGTTTTTAAAACGTGCGCATGGTTATTAACCCAGTACTTTCCTGATGCCAAGAAGCATACGGGATAATTTCTATCAGTAATATTTGCTCCGTCCTCGCTAAGCAATACGAGTTCTTCATCAAAAATATAGTCGCTTACATAATCAACAATACCTGAGGCACCGTAATAAGGATATTGTCCTTTTTCTCTATCTCCCTCTTTTAATGGTTTTCTCATTGTGTCGAGAAACTCGACACAATCACCCAACTTACGCTGTTCCCAAGGTTTAGTAAAACCAGCAAAGCGGTATTGAGGTGTGATTTCTCTTTTTTTAGGAAATAAAGCTGATAATGAACCTCTTTTATACTTCTTGAGGGATGCCACAAGTTTCTCTTGTGCAGCAATTCTTTCATCCAGACTTTGGAGAAAGGACGCAATTTTGCTCTGTTCCTGCTCTGATGGAAGGTTGATGGGCATAGCAAAGAAAGTATCGTCTTTGATGCTTACTCTGTCATGTCTCGCACCACTATCACCAGACATATAAATGTATCTATGCCAAGCCGATGACCGAAAATACCACTCATAGTACAGCGGATTGATTTCGTCTTTCGCATGAAAACAAAGATACAGCGGAGAAACGATGCCATCCTCTGCATACTTGTAGCTGCTAATCGGACCGTATGGAGCATCGGACGATTTGCGAGGATTATATACGAAGTCATTTTGTCGGATGATATAATAGCCGCTTGTGTTATCGCTGTTTGCAATATCCTTATCAAAATACTCGCGTTGCGGAATAAGACCGAGCTTTGCGGAATTGCAAATTACATTCGTAATATGTCCATCAGCATTTTTCTGTGTGCTTTTAGAGAAAAACGCAGATAAAGTAGTTTCTTTCCACGGCTCATCGAAGCCCGGAAACCGGAGTTTTGGACGCTTCTCAAGACCGTTACTTGAGGATAATTTTGCCATAATTATTTGCCCTCCTCGCCAAACGGAAAATCAAGTCCCAGTTCGTCAAAATATGGTTTTAATTGTGCGTCAATATCTTTGATTTCAGCCTGTAGTTTGCGAATTTCCGCTGCGACTTCATTCAAATCAATTTCCGGTTCCGGCTCGAATGTATCAACATAACGGGGAATGTTCATATTGTAGCCGTTTTCTTCAATTTCTTCCATTAATGCAACATGACAGAACTTATCAATATCCTTACGCTCCTTATAAGCATTTACTATTTTTTCGATATGCTTATCTTCAAGCGTATTTTGGTTCTTTCCCGGTGTAAATTCTTTTGAAGCATCAATAAAAAGAATATTTCCTGAATTTCCGTTTCTCTTGGATTTTAATACCAGAAGACAAACCGGAATTGATGTGCCGTGGAAAAGGTTTGCAGGTAAACCAATTACTGCATCCAGTTTATTCAAGTCTTTTACAATATACTTTCGTATTACCTCTTCAGCTCCGCCTCTGAATAATACGCCGTGCGGTAGGAGCACTGCAATACGACCGTCATCGGGATCCATATGGTAAATCATATGCTCTAAAAATGCAAAATCCGCATGGCTTTTAGGCGCAAGCTTCCCTGCGCCGGAATAACGAGGATCTTCCTCAAAAGACTTGTCCGCCGACCATTTAAGCGAATATGGCGGATTGCAAACCTGAACCGTCATCTTCACATCGCCATAGCAGTCATTTTTCAAAGTATCTCCCTTATAGATATCAAACCGCTGATATTCTATGTCGTGCATCAGCATATTCATACGAGCAAGGTTGTATGTACTGGCATTATTTTCCTGTCCGTAGAAATGTCCTACTTTGCCGCTGCTCAGGTGCTTCTTAACTTCCAACAGCATAGAAGCTGAACCACAAGTACAATCTCCTACCGTTTTTGCTTCATCCAGTCCGATTGTCGCAAGAATTGCACAGAGTTTGCTCGGACCCGTGGGTGTAAAAAATTCTCCGCCTTTTTTTCCGGCATCTGAAGCAAATAAACCAATCAAAATCATATACGCTGTGCCAAGAACATCAAACTGTGATTCATTTAACATAAAATCAATGTCAGCAATACGTGACATAACCTTTGAAATAAGTTCTGTACGCTCGGATACAGCGTCTCCCAAATCCGGGTCTTGCAGTTTCATATCATTAAAAAGCCCTGTAAAATCCGGTTCAGATTCTTGACCCATGGTAGAACTGGTCAATTCGCTGATTGCTTTTTCAAAATCTTCAACCGAAAAAGAACGCTTGTTAATCTTGTCTATCAGATTCCTGTAAAGGTACTGTGGTTTCATAATATAACCAAGACTATTCACTGACCATTTCTCTACTGTTGGTCGAAATTTCTCATCCGCATAAGCTTCCTCATATGTGATTCCATCGTTCTTAAGTAAATCATTCATATATGACTCTGTTCGCTCTGACAAATATCTATAGAAAATAATACCCAAAATATAATTTTTAAACTTACTGGAATCCATATTTCCGCGAAGATCATTAGCAATTGCCCATAATTTATTTGAAAGCTCATTTGCCTGACTCTGATATGTATTTTTCTCCATCATAATTATTCTCCCTCTGCCTTGTATTTTCTATAGGTTTCAACAATAAATTCCTTTAAATCTTCAATTAATAAAGTCAATTTGAGTAGTCCAAGATTCAAACAACTCACCTTATTACGAATTTCCTCATCCGTAATATAACCATTGAAGCTGTATTCAGAAAAAAGATCAAACACGATTTCCTCATCCAGATTATTTGTATAAGCAAATTCTTCTATCTCTGAATTCAATGAATCTCTCTCGTATTGCTCGTATTCTTTCTGAATATCGGCATCAGGAGACAAATCGAAAAATCTCGTTTGAATGAACGCTATCATAAGATCTTTTTTGAAACGCATAGATTCATTATCGGATCTTTCAATTTCCCTTAAAATCAAATCTACATCTCGCCGTTTTTCCTCGGGAGTGCTATCCTTATGCACATTTTTTAAAAGGTTCAATATATAGACAACATTAATTCTGTCAGTTCTGACAAGTTCGATATCAAAATCAACATCTACAGGAACAGGTATTTTTCCATTTAGGGTTCTGTGTTTGGTCTGGTCATAAAAGTACAGATACCAGCTTTTGAATTCTTCGTATTCATCTTCATCCAACGCAACCGCAAGATCGTTCCAATCAAATTTTGAAAACGTCTTTAATGTAGCCAGTGTCTGCGACAAACGTCGGAATGCCAAAATAAACATTCGAATTGTGTCTTCACTTTTCAGATTTCCGGCTTCTTCCGGTGTTCTCGCAACTTTGCGCAATATTGGCACCTGATTCAGCCACTGATTCACATAGTATTCATAATTCTGAAGCAGGTATTCATTCGGATCACCATCACCCGAGAACAGACGGAGAGCATCATCCTGTGCTTTCTTGATATTTCTGTATGTTACAATCTGACCGAACTGTTTTGTTACCTTATCAACACGGTTTGTACGGCTGTAAGCCTGAACCAAAGTATGCCATACCAAATTTTTATCCAGATACAATGTATTACAAGGTTTTGCATCAAAACCTGTAAGGAACATATTTACAACAAGAAGAATATCAATCTGCGGCAAATCCTTCTGTTTCATACGTTTGGAAATATCTTTACGATATGCATCGAATGTATCAGTTGTAAATGCTGTATCAAACATTTTGTTATAGTCCGACATAATGCGGTCTAGCAGTTCACGTGAATGCTCATCTCCCCCTTCATCCATATCTTCATTTGCACCATAACTGAATATTGCAGCAATACGAAGTCGTTGATTTTCAGGACGTTCTTCGTTAATCTTTTTAAAATAATCATAGTATTTTCCCAGAGTCGGTATTTTATCGACTGCAAATAGTGCCGTATAAATATCCTTGCCCTGCGGATGAACATGCTGCTCATGATGCTCCATAATATGCCGAGCTATTTTTTCAATTCTCTCTTCATCATGGTAAAGCTCATTTATGTCAATATTATGCTGACGGCAATACTCAGGATTATCAATATATTCCGGATTAATACCCTTATGCGAAATCTTATTTGCCCATATGGTTCTTTGATATTCAACAGAAAAACGAAGAACATTTCCGTCAGCTATAGCGTCTTTTATCATATACTTATGTAAACAAGCATCCATCTTTCCTGCATTGAAAATATCCGCTGTTGTACGACCGTCAGCACCTTTATTTGCCTCAAAAATAGGTGTGCCGGTGAATCCGATATAATTTGCATTGGTAAAATGTTTTTTGATATCGGCGTGCATCTTTCCAAACTGACTTCTATGACATTCGTCTATTATGAAAACGACCTTTTGTGTCCGGTAAGAATCCATAAGTGCTGAATATTTAGAATTACGCACAGCAATAGCGAGCTTCTGAATTGTGGTAACAATCAGCTTTCTATCTTTTTCTTTGAGTTGTTTAATAAGGACCGATGTTTTATCTGTTCTGTCAACACAATCTTTTTCAAAGCTGTTATATTCGTCAATGGTCTGGTCATCCAAATCCTTTCTATCAATCAGAAAGATTACTTTTTCTACCCTGTTTTCATTCCGAAGTAACTGGGCAAGTTTAAAGCTTGTCAGCGTCTTACCCGAACCTGTACAGGCAAATACATATCCGTCTCGGTTTGCTTCCAACACTCTTTTCATTGCCGCTTTTACAGCATATATCTGATATGGCCGCATAACCATAAGAACCGGCTCAGTTATTTTTACAACCATATATTTCAAGAGCATATCAATAATGGCAACCTTTCTAAAAAAGTCACCTGTAAATTCAAAGAGCTTATTGATTCGTTCGTTATATTCATCTGTCCAGAAGAAAACCAAGCTTTTCAGGATTGGATTATATTCTCCGCCTGCCATTTCGTTTTCATTTGAAAAATATTTTGTCTGAACACTGTTAGAAACCACGAAAAGCTGTAAATACCTAAAAATACCCTTGAATGAAAACTTACGATATCGGTTTATTTGGTTAATGGCTTCATTTATTTCAACACCCGGTCGTTTCAGCTCTATCTGAATTAGCGGCAATCCATTAATGATGACTGTCACATCATAGCGATTTTTATATACCACATCATCCTTATGAGCCGGATCCATTGTCACTTGATGTGTAACTTGAAAAATATTTCGTGTAGAATCATCGCTCAAAAAATCAATGTACACTGTTTCGTTATTATCCAGTAAAAGAACATACTGATCTCGCAGAATCTTTGCCGATTCATATACAGTATGATTATCTATATATGTAAGTAATCTGGAAAACTCAGAATCTGTCAGATACGCTTCTCCCTTTTTCTCAATCAGTTTCTCTTTATTAAACAGTGCTATCTGTTCACGAAAGTTTTCAAGAACTTCATCATAGTTTTTCAATTCAATGTATTCATATCCTATTTCACAAAGGCGTTCAATAAACAATTTCTCAACTTCATATTCCGTTTTCACCTTTGGCATTATTATTCCCTCCTTAAGTGAATTTTTCATTACCATAACTTGATGTCAGCATCCTATATGTTATTAATTGAGGATACATTTTGTCGCAGTCAGATTTCTGCTAGATAAATTTTATAATTTCATTGAGTCGATTTGATATCTCAGAAAATTCTGTATTTAAATCAAGAGTTTTTACACTAAAATTATTTCTGCCTATTTTAAAGGGCTTTTCATCAGGCAGGACAGTTTCATCTGTTTTTGCATAAAGCAATATTACGGAAACATTTCCCGTATTATTCTTATCATAATTTTTCACATAGGTAAAAATCTGATACATATTATTTGAATTATATGATTTTGTATCATAATTTGTCTGCATAATATGAGAATAATATTTTGTGTCAATAATTAAGGTTTTATCGTTTGCTTTGTTTATCAGCATAATATCAGACTGCATTTGAGGCAAAAACGGAATTCCCAAATCGTCTTCAATATTCCAATGAATTTGTTTTGACGATACATAAAAAGTATCTCTAAAATGCTGTCTGTAATATTCAAGAACAAATTTCTCATACAATCTTGACATTAAGTCTTCTTTAAAAGACATCATTCTATATTCGCCGGATTCTGTAGTCATCAGTTGGGAATTCATAACAAAATAGCAAATATACATCAGCATTTCATAACTTTGATTATTACTCCTGAAACATAAAGTATTCCAATTAACAAATTTCAAAGGAATCATATCAACATTGTCAAAAAACAATAACAACTTTTTTAGCTCTCTCTTATGTTCAGGCTTAACAGTATTGTGTGCAACAAGTATATTCATTGTGGTCTTAAGAATCTGATTTAAAATATTATTTTTCTAAAGTTGGTAATTTCATATTAATCGAATCAAAAATATAAATTATCTTATTAATCAGAATTTTTCTATCATCGACATAGGCACGGAGTTTATCCGCCAATTCCACATAAAAATCTATCCAAGTAAAATTATCCATAAAAGCCATCTCTTTATAACAAATATATTATTAGTATAACATTATTTTTTATCACTTTCAACGAATTTCAACATTTTATGTAGATAAATCTACTAGTTTTTGTATACCTTTATTTTAAGAGTAAAATATTTAATGTAACATTTAAATATATCTTAATCTGGTTATCCCTTTTAGTCCGCAAACGATGAAAGTGCAATAGCGTTAGTTAATCTGTCGCACAAATTGGGGAAATGGCGACGATTAAAACGATAGCAGAATTCGTCAAGGTATTCCTGTAGGTTTTTCTTAGGTAAGCCGTGATAGGTTCCAAGAATGAAAACTTTGGCATTGCCAATCATCGTATGAAGCCAATGTAACATTCCGGCATCGGGATTATATACGCCGTGTTCGTGCTTGTAGTCCTTAAGAGCAGGAATATAACTGCGATAAACGTCACTGATAATTGTTGCTTCAGCTTGGATATTCGCTTGAGCAAATTTCCTTACAGACCTTTGTTGAATATTATCGGTTGTCTGCATCTTCAAGTACTTTGGACGACCTTTTTTATCAATAAATACTGCAACAAATACTTTTGATTTTTCAGTACCTATGCCACGTTTTTTACCGACTGTAGGACCGCCGATATATGTATCATCAAATTCGATTGTGCCGAGCAACATGCAATTAATATCACGTTGCTTCATAGCACAGCGAATCCGTTTAATCATATACCATGCTGTTTTGTAGGTTACATCAAGAGTTTTTGATAGCTGAACCGCAGAAACACCACGCTTATCCTGAGAACAAAGTAGAAAGCCAAAAACCACTTTGTCAGAGGAACGTGAGTTCGGTGCAGAATTGTTCCGGCCGTTACAGATGTTTGATGATGGCAATCATTACACTGGTATAACCCGTTTGACAATTCGCAATAATGGAAACTTCCGCACTTAGGACATACAAAGCCGTTTTTCCACTTCTTCTGAAAAAGATACTCTCTGCATTTCTTATCGGTTGAAAACTTCTTTGCGAATTCTATTATTGATAAACGTTGTTGTTTTTTCATGTTTTTGCCACTTTTCGTAAACTTCTACTTCTATTTTATCAAAAGAAGTGTCCATTTAGCAGGACTTTGCCTAGCTTACTAAAAGGGATAACCATATAAAAGAATATCAAATTAGCCACAGCTATTCTTCAATTAATCCTTCTTTTTTGAGTCTGCTTCTGACATCTTCGTTTGTTCTGCCGTGGTTTTTGGCGATTTTGTCTATCGGGATTCCTACTTCGTATTCAAATCTTAATTTTTCTACTTCCTTTTCCGACCAAGGTTTATAGGCATAATTAACTTCGCTTTCTTGTGTTTTTTCGATGTTGTTTTGACTATCTTGTTCGTCTGTATTTTCAACACCTGTTGCTTTATACTCGGCAATTGCTGATATAAAACGGTCGCCGTATTGCTTCAGCTTGTTGTCACCTACACCGTTGACTGATAAAAATTCTTCGGGTGTTACGGGAAGTTTTCTGCACATATCCATAAGTGATGCGTCCGAAAAAATCAGAAATGCAGGAACACCCTTTTGGCTTGCAATCTCGTACCTGATTTGCTTAAGAGTATCAAACAGAGAAATATTAACTGTTTCCTCGACAGTTTTCTCTTTGGTTTTAATTCTGACAGTTTTCTTGACCTTTACTTTAGCTTTGCCCTTGAGTACGGGATAGCTCATTTCTGTTACTCTGAGTATCGGCTTGCCTGCTCCTACTGATATGATATATCCCTGTTCTTCCAGCTTTTCGATTATGTACTTTATTTCTGTCGGTTTTGAGTCCTTCATTATGCCAAAAGTGGATTGCTTATCAAGTCCGAAATATGTTATTCTGTCATTTATCTTTCCTCGCAGAACATCGACTATCATTGCTGCGCCGAATTTCTGTCCTGTTCTGATTATGCAGGAAAGGATTTTCTGCGCTTCTATCGTAACATCTACCGTTTCAAACTTTGTCAGACAGTTTGAGCATTTTCCGCAGTTTTCCTCTGCTCCATCTCCAAAATATCTGAGCATATAATTACGCAGGCAGTCGCTTGTCCTGCAATAGAAAATCATATGCTTTAAACGTTCTTCCTCCCTCTTCTTGAACATCTCGTTCTGTTCGGGTGTAAGCTGCGGATTCGGCTCGGTGTTTTCGATAAAGTATCGACAGGTCTGCACATCTCCTGCTCCGTAAAGCAAAATACAATCTGCCTCCTGACCGTCACGTCCTGCTCTGCCTGCCTCCTGATAATAGCTTTCGATATTCTTCGGCATATTGTAATGAATTACATATGATACATTCGACTTATCTATGCCCATTCCGAACGCATTTGTCGCAACCATAACCGGTTTGCGGTCATAGACAAAATCGTCCTGATTTTTAATGCGCTCCTCGTCGCTCAAGCCTGCGTGATAGCGTGTTGCCGGAAAGCCGTTTTTGATAAGCAAATCGCAAACGCTCTCGACCTTTTTTCTCGTTGAACAATAGATAATTCCCGACTTGTCCCTGCGTTCTTTTATCAGTTCAATAAGCCTGTTATCCTTTTTGGCAGGTCTTAAAACGGAGAAAAACAGATTCGGTCTGTCAAAGCCCGTAGTTACAACGGCAGGATCTTCAAGCTGTAAAATGTTTATAATATCCTTTTTTACTTCATCCGTAGCGGTTGCCGTAAAAGCTCCGATTATTGGACGATTCGGGAGCATAGAAATGAATTTGTTAATATTAAGATAGCTCGGACGGAAATCCTGTCCCCACTGCGAAACGCAGTGCGACTCATCAACGGCGACCATTGAAATTTTTATTCTTCTGCATAAATTAATGAAACTGACTGACTCCAGCCGTTCGGGTGCGACATAAATTATTTTATAAATTCCCAAAGCCGCATTTTTCAACACCTTGTCATATTGTGTATCGGTTAATGAGCTGTTGATATAAGCCGCCTTCACGCCCTGCTGAACAAGAGCATTTACTTGATCCTTCATCAATGAAATCAGCGGAGAAACAACAATAGTAACACCGCCAAACATAATTGCAGGAACCTGATAGCATATAGACTTGCCTGCACCCGTCGGCATTATGCCGAGAGCATCCCTGCCCGACAACAGGCAATCAACCATTTCTTCCTGACCTTTTCTGAACGAGGAATATCCGAAGTATTTTCTTAAAACATCAAATTTATCCATAACTCTGCACCTGATTTATTCTATACTTTAATTATAGGTATTTTTAGAGAGTTTTCAAGATAAACAACGCAGTTTATCATAATTCAGCATAAAATAAGGTCGGGTATCCGTTGTGAATTACCCGACCTTTGATTTACAAATCCTCATCTATTGTAACATTCGTATTTCGTTGTGTTTTTATCTTAATAAATGAGTCCATCCCAATTGACAAAAAATCTTACGAAATAATAAGTCATTCTCTTTTCCCCTTTCGATTGTTTCTATATTGTGTCTTTATCTTACCATACCTACTGTGACAAGATGCGAACAAATTTTTGTGATTTTGAAAAGTTTTTTACTTTTTCTGTTATCTGAATTTGTGGTGATTTTGCTTAAAACAATGTGTTCATCCAATTGAAGAAAAGCTTTCCGAGATAAGCAATCATTCTCTTTTCCTCCTTTCGTTTGTTTCTTTATTGTGTCTATATCATAACAAACCGACTGTGACAAGATCCGGACAAAATCAGGGAAATTTTAAATTTTTTCAAAAATTCTTTGATAAATATAAATTTGCCAAGCAATATTACTCTCTTGCTTGGCAAATCATAATTACTAAAAACTATGTTTTACTTTTTAGTCACATATTTTTGATATCGGCTTGTAGGTTTATCAGGTATAGTCATTTTAAGTTTTCCGCTTTCAAGCAGTGGTTTAATATATCTGTTTGTAAATTCCCGGATATCCTTCAAGCCAAAATGTTCAACAATTTCTCTTTTACTTTTTGGTTCAATACAGAATTCAATTATTTTCTCATATACAACTTGATTTACCTTTTCTTGTAGGCTATCTTGTGGGGTGTCTTGTAGGTTATCTTGTGGGGTATCTTGGTTGCCATCAGGTCCCACCATACTCGTTGCCGCAGAGGATAGAGGAATTATTGTCTTAAATACATCACCCTCAAGAAATTCAGGAACTCCGCCTGAGTACAGCTTTGTATATTTATAGGTATTTCTCATACCCGATCCGAGCTCATCGGCAAGCGACACCTCTCTAAACACCTTTGCAATGGGCGGGTTCTTAGAAAACGGTTCAAATCTGTCGAGCTTCAACTCACCATGACCGTGAGACAGATTTCCGTTTTCCGTGTACATCCTGTCTTTCTCAATAACAAATTTTGCTACATAACCTGTGGAATAATCACGATGTGCAAGGCTGTTTGAGAAAATTTCTCTTAAAATTGCATCTCTTGCACTTACAGCTTGTACTCCCTCAAGAATAAACGGATCATTCAAATGCTTTTTGCCAAATTCCATAAGCCTGTCAAATGTATCAAATAAATTCGTAATAATAACATCACGGTCATCATATCTGTCTGTGTTTTTGGTTCTGAAAATCGCATCTGTTTTGTGTTGCGGCAAAGCCGCCATTATAGTTTCATCCTTACCAAAAAGAAGTATCGCAGCAAGTGTCGGTCCGTCAACTCCTTTTTCGCTGTCTTTGAGAATCAAGCCGGAGCTGCGCAGTATTTCTTCATCAGTCATAGTAAGCCACGGATGATTTTTATTTCTCAGTCTTGACAATCTTCTTGCTCTGTCAATTATATCGGAACGCAGATCATCCATTGTAAAGCAAGTGAAAACTTTATTTACAAAATATGTTCCCTGCTTTTTTGAATACAGCTTAAAAACCAAATCTCCTGAATTGGTTATGTCTATATCCGAATCGTTGTTTCTGTCAAAAATTCTGCCACCGCAACGGCAAACTTGCGTACTCTCGGGGACAAAAATATAAATAATCAGCTTATCATCATATTCAATACTTTCAATCGTCAGGTAAAGCGGAGGATACATTTTATTCGGGTTATTTATTGATGTAACAAAATCGCTCTTAATCCTCTCTGCACGGTTTCTGTCCACTCCGATAACCGTACCGTCATCTTTAACACCGAGCAGGATATGTCCGCCCTCACGGTTTGAAAACGCACAAACGGTTTCATAAACATCTTTAGTAATATCAGTTGTGGATTTCTTAAACTCAATATTCATCCCTTCGCCCTGTGATATTATATTTTTAATTTCTTCATATGTCATTACAATCTCTCCAATAATCTGACGGTTTATATTTTTATTATATTCGCAATCAAAAATAATATCAAGCGATTAGAATTAAATCACACTAAAGTTTTTAATTTGCTGTCTGATTTTAAAGCAATATCCCCGAAAGGCTGAGGGTAATTTCTGCCTTTCGAGGAGTGGTGTTTATTATTCTATTAAGCCTTAAAAATGCGATAAACAAGCCGTTTTTAATAGGTTACTTTTACCTGATACGTAACCTCCTGACGGTGTCCCTCTACATTGCGGTTATTTCGTATGTAAGACTTATTTCGTACGGGTAACATCTTTTTAACCATCTGACCGCCTACAGAACCTGCTTCTCTTGCGGAAATGTCG